>ENA-OQIL01000140-OQIL01000140.1-human-gut-metagenome-genome-assembly--contig:-NODE-140-length-35684-cov-5.588745_pt1 | contig 35684 bp, 29 predicted proteins | sample MGYA00242583_ERZ504748 | MGnify/ENA primary metagenome ERZ504748 (study PRJEB26092, sample SAMD00036191) | human gut metagenome | host: Homo sapiens | study: EMG produced TPA metagenomics assembly of...
TCGCTTCGAATCCGCTCCTTGCTCTCCTGGGGGCGGATCACCGTCTGTGCACACAGCCGCTCGATAAAGTCAAAGCGCATATCTGCAATGGCGGCGCTGCGGTCCAGCCCGCGCTCCGTTTCCATTTTGGCGGACATTGGGAAAGCCCGGCCGCGCGTTCGGGCGCAGCGTGGTGGCATTCCGCGACTTCGACGCGATGCTCGACGACGGGCAAGACAAGCAGATCGCCTGGGCGCTGCTCAAGAAGCTGCCCCGCTTCGGAGAATAGGAAACGCCCCGAAAGCTCGATGCCTCCGAGGCGTTCTACGTACAAATGTTTCACGTGAAACATTCGCTTCGCTCTTCGTTTAGGACACGACCACGCTTTCGGCGGCCTTCAGGAGGTCGTGGACCTCGTCCACCGTCTCGGCTTCAGCGTAGATGCGCACGAGCGGCTCGGTGCCGGAGGGGCGCATCATCACCCACGCGTCGCCTTCCAGGTAGAACTTCACGCCGTCGCGACGATCCACGTCCACCACCTGCTTGCCGCAGATCTCGGCAGGCGCGTAGTTCGGCACGATCTCGGCGCGGAAGTTCGCCATCTGCTCGTCAGTGATCTTCAGGCCTTGGCGCTCGAACTCCAGCTTGCCCACCTTCTGGAACATATCGTCCACCAACTGACCCAGGCTCATGCCGCGCTGCGCCATCGTCTCGCACAGGAGCAGCGCCATCAGCAAGCCGTCGCGCTCCATGACGTGGCTGGGGATGCCGATGCCGCCGGACTCCTCGCCGCCCAGCATGACGTCGCCCTTCTCCATCTCGGCGTAGATCCACTTGAAGCCCACCGGCGTGCTGGTCAGCTCCAGGCCCAAGCGCTTGCACTGGCGAGCCAGCATGGCCGACGCGGTGATGGTGGACACGACGCGACCGGTGAGGCCCTTGTCCTCGGCGAGGTGCGAGGTAAGCAGCGTGATGATGCGATGCGGGTTCACGAAGTTGCCGCGCTCGTCAACCGCGCCGATGCGGTCAGCGTCGCCGTCGTTGATGAAGCCGGCGTCGTAACCCAGCTCGGGAACCTTCGCGATGCAGCGGTCGACCCAGGGCGGAATAGGCTCGGGGTGCAGTCCGTCGAACGTCGGATCCTCGGCGTTGTTGATCTCGCACACTTCCACGCCCAGATCGCGCAGCAGCTGCGCCAGATAGATGCGGCCTGCGCCGTACAGCGGATCCACCACCACGCGCAGGTTGGCGTTGCGGATGGCCTCGACGTCCACGCGCTCCTTCAAGGTGGCGAGGTACGGGGTCATGAGGTCGACCGTTTCGAACGCACCGCGCGCGTCGGCGGGTGCGTCGGCGAACGCAGCCTCCACGCGGTCGGTGAACTCCTTGCCCGCCGCGCCGCCGTCGTTCATGCGCAGCTTCACGCCCAGGTATTCGGCCGGGTTGTGGCTGCTGGTCAGCATGATGCCGCCCACCGCGTCGGCGTCCTGCGCCACCGACCAGCACAGCGTAGGCGTGGGGCAGTAGTCCTGCGTGAGCAGCACGCGGAAGCTCTGCGCCGCCGCGACCTCGGCCGCCAGCTGCGCGTAAGCGTGCGCATCCTGTCGGCAATCGTGACCGACGATGAGGGTGCCGGGCGCGTCGGCCGGACGGCCGGCTGCAACCGCGTCCTCCTTGAACACGCGCGCAGCCGCGTCGATGACGCGCACGAGGTTGTCGTTGGTGAAGTCCTCGCCGATGATGGCTCGCCATCCATCGGTTCCGAAATGAATTTCTGCCACGGAGCTTCCTTTCTCAAAGCCTGTTGCTCACCAGTATAGTCAATCGGCCGAGCAAGGCGCGGTTTCGTCGCAAAATAGACAGGGGAACGGATGTTTCACGTGAAACACTCGCCCGAACACGAAATGCATGTAAAGCCTCCCCGAACAAAACCCGTGCCGTCCTGATACGACGACGAGCACATACAGCACGGACGACCTGCACAGCAACGGACGACCCATCCGCCTCTATTTTCCTTCGCCAAATGCGATGCCGGTCATCCGACGAGGCCTCCGATGGCAAAAAAGCATCGAATTCGGAAGCCCGGAGTCGTGCCTTACACGCGCCGACGTCACGCCGAAAACGCTCGCCGCACAGAGCACCAGGTTACAGGCGAGACCCCTTTCGCCTTCGCGCGAAAAGTTTGCCCGAAAGACGGGATGATTTCCGAATTCGGTTGCTTTTTTGCCATTTCGAGCGAGCAGGCTGACTAAGGCGCCCGCAAAAGGAAGGCAATCCCGAGCATGATGCGCCAAGCAAGGAACCGAAACTGTTGTTTCGCATGCAGAAACCGAGGAAGGCATGCTCCGAGGGCGAGGGGCGGACCGAGAGGCGAAGGAGAAGGCGCACAGGCGCAACGGGCGCACGTCGCGCAAAATGACTCCGAAAGCAGCACAGGCCGCGGGGGGAAGCGGCCTGTGCTTGGACGAGTGAAACGAGGAGAACCGTTGGAGTCGGTGTGTCCACGAGTCATACTTTACGACGTTTATTATCCTGTGTCAAGAATAATATTCCTGCCTTTTCCGAATGTTTCACGTAAAACATTCGTGCGGCTTCCCGCGGCGCCGCACGGGGCCCCGCGCGAGCCCGTGCGGCCTTGCCGCCGAGCGGAACGCGGGCCATGTGCCTTTTGCTGAATTTGCGCGCGATCTGTTCCACCTGCTACTATGGCAACAGTCAGTACCGAGAGGAGCTTCAATGGCGAACAAGAGCTTGGCCAAGGATCATGCCGATATCTGCGTGCTCGTAACGGGCGGAGCCGGGTTCATCGGAAGTCACACCTGCGTCGAATTGCTGGATCAGGGCTACCACGTGGTCGTTGTGGACGACCTGAGCAACTCGAGCGAGCTCGCGCTTGACCGGGTGCGACAGATCACCGGCCTGGCGGCAAACGACGACCGCCTGAAATTCTACGAGGCGAACATCCTCGATCGCGCGGCGCTCGACCGCGTCTTCTCCGAGAACGACGTGGACGCCATCATCCACTTCGCCGGCTTCAAGGCCGTGGGCGAAAGCGTGCAGAAGCCGCTGGAATACTACTGGAATAACTTCGCGGGCACGCTGGCCCTGTGCGACGTGGCCCGCGCGCACGGCGTGAAGAACCTCGTGTTCTCGTCGAGCGCCACGGTGTACGGCGAGCCGGAGTTCATCCCCATCACCGAGGATTGCCCGAAGCACGACGCCACGAATCCCTACGGCTGGACGAAGTCCATGCTGGAGCAGGTGCTGACCGACCTGTACGTGGGCGACGACGAATGGAACGTTGTGCTGCTGCGCTATTTCAACCCCATCGGCGCGCACGAGAGCGGCCTGATCGGCGAGGATCCCAAGGGCATCCCCAACAACCTGCTGCCCTACGTTGCGCAGGTGGCCGTAGGCAAGCTGGAAAGCGTCGGCGTGTTCGGCGACGACTATCCCACGCACGACGGCACCGGCGTGCGCGACTACATCCACGTGGTGGACCTTGCGCGCGGCCACGTGGCGGCGCTCGACTGGATGGGCGGCAAAGTGGGCACCGGCGAAGCGAAAACGGCCGGCACCATGGCGGGCGAACCGGCAGCGGACGGCACGCGTCGCGGCGTGGGCATTTTCAATCTGGGAACCGGCACGGGCTCCAGCGTGCTGGACGTGGTACATTCCTTCGAGCGCGCCTGCGGACGCGAGCTGCCCTACCAGATCAAGCCGCGTCGCGCGGGCGACGTAGCTGTAAACTACGCGGCCTGCGACAAAGCGCGCGACGAGCTGGGCTGGGTCGCGCAGTACGACCTCGACCGCATGTGCGCCGACGGATGGCGCTGGCAGTCGCAGAACCCGGACGGCTACGCGACCGCTCGGGCCTAGACCGAATCCTCGACGCGGCCCTCGTTCTTCTCGTCGTACATGGCCCGATCGGCCGCGTCGAACAGCTCCTGATAGGTAGCGCCATCCTGAGGATAGCGCGCCACCCCGACGCTCAAAGCGATGGGCACCCCCGAACGAGCGCGAGGCTTCTGCGATCGACGAGCTCAGAGCCTCGCGCTTCGCTTCGATAACCGCATCGTCGTTTGCGCCCACGAGGAACGCCACGAACTCGTCGCCGCCGACGCGCCCCACCGGATCGCGATGACGGAACACGTCGAGCAACGAACGCGCCACCTCTTCCAGAACCCGGTCGCCCATGCTGTGACCGTATTCGTCGTTGACCTGCTTGAATCGATCCATGTCGATCACGAACAGCAAGCCCCTGCCCGTCTCGGGCAGCAATGCCGCCATCTTCTCCTGGAACGCCATCTTGTTGAACGTCTTCGTCAGCCCGTCCATTTGCGACTTGCGCGTGAGCAGCTCTTCGGTTTCGCGCTGTTTCGTGATGTCGACGATCTTTCCCACGGCCATGTACGGCTGGGAACCTTCGTACAGATACCGGCACGTGAACGAGAACCAACGATATTCGCCCGACAACACGCGTGCGCGACAGGTGATGGTGCGCAGCTCGTTCGGCGGCGCAGGGTTTTCGAACGCCATCCGGACACGCTTGTAATCATCTTCCAGGAAATCGATGAGAGGAATGCCTTTGGCCAGGTAGCCTTCGGCTGAAAGGGAGCTGAGGGAGAACATCCCGCGCGCATTCGGCGTCAGCTCAAGCGTGTCGCGCGGATAAGAATACTCGAACAGCACCGTGTCGGAAAATTCAGCGAGAACCTCGTAGCGCTCCGCGCTGCGACGCGCCCTTTTGCGGATGCGGCCAACCACCAGCGCCACGGCAAGGCATGCCGCCGCGCTGATGACGATAAGCAGCGCAGCCGTGTACACCGTCAAACGCAGAATGCTCTCCGAATGCTCGACCAGCGAACTTTCCTGCGTGAAGTTCACGATAGTCCAATCGTTCACATCGAGGCGAATAGACGTGAGAAAGGTCATGTAGCCGTTCTGCTTGCCCAACATGACCGTTGCCACATCTCGCTCGTTCTCGATGCTGGCGCGTACATCGGCGATCTGATCGGAAGACACGCCCCTTCCCTCAAGCACCTGGTACAGGGTGGATCCCCCATAACCTTCGAATTCCTTCGACACGGGAACGACGGTTCCGTCCTCTTTGATCAGCAGCGTGCCAAGCAGCGTAACCTGCGAGCTCGCCTGGCTCGTATCCAGAAGCTTCTCCGCTTTTACGATGCTGCGCAGCACACCGACCACGCGCCCGTCGCGAGTGACGGGCTTGGCGATGCTGAAGTAGTAGCCGTTCAGGCGGTTCGACTTGCGCACGTCGGACACCACCGTCTCGCCTGCGTACAGATGCCGAAGCGTTTCCTCGTCCCGCTCGTTGCGATTGCTCGCAACGCCCTGCTCCAGCGTCTCGATTGGAGCATAGGTAACCTGGAACGACCCCTGTTGGTTCCATTCCTCTAGATACGCAGCGAACGTCGAGCCGGAAGGATCGATGTCCGGGGACTCGGCCAACACGCACATGGTGGAGATGACGGAGCTCACCTCGCTGATGAACGACTCGACTTCCACTTTTTGCGCAGCCGTATAATCGTCCATGCTGACGCTGGCTAAATCGTAGAATTCGTCGCTGAGCTCGTTGGAGTAGACGCGGAAGATCGCGAACATCACGAGGCAAACCGCGATGATGGAGACGATCACCCCTATCACGGTGCGCAAAGAGCTGGCAGGGCCGACGCCCTTGTTTTCTTTCGCATGTTCGTGATTGTGTACGTCGCTCATGTCTTTGCGAGCCCCATCCGTCTTTGCAACCGGTGATCACCAGTATCCCGCAGAGGGTACGAAAACTCAACAGGAGAGCCGAAGCTCAACCTACCGGTTGAGGAGCCGATTAAAAAGCGGCATCGATCGAAGCCGATGCCGCTTGCGCAGTTCGAGGATCCCAACGAGACGCCGGCTAAGCAGCGGATGCCGTCCCGTCGTAGGCGCCCGGATCGGTATAGCCGGGGTCGTATCCGCCTGCACCGTCGGTACCGCCCGCGCCGCCAGCAATAGTTCCGTTGTCGTACCCGCCGGTTCCACCCGCTCCGCCGGTGTTGTCAACGTAACCGTTGTCAACATAGCCGCCGTTGTTGGCCCCTCCGGTTCCCGATGCATCGGTGTAGCCCGGATCGTAATAATTGGTGTTTCCTGCGCCGTTGCCGGCGGCCGAACCAGTGCTGCCGTAACCGTTGCCGTACGTGCTGGCACCGCCTGTGGTGTCGCCCGGATCAACGTATCCTGACGAGACAACCGAGCTCGGATCCTCTCCAGCCTCAACCAGCTTCATCATCTCCTTCGTCGCCACGGGATCGTTGATGACGTACGATACGTCGCCGATCATCGCCGTGGTAGAAGGAACCATCGCAGAGTAGATGGTAAGCTCTTCGTCGCCTTGGAACTGTTGCGCCAGCGCAGCAATATCGCCTACCGCAAGGTCGGTGGTCACGCAGTTCGACGCAGCTTGAACAACACCCAGCAACTCGGTTGTGTTCATCGCCAGCACCTTGTTGACGATAGCCATGATCAGCTTGCGCTGGTTCGCCGTGCGCGTGAAGTCGCCGTCAGCGTAAGCGCGGCTGCGCGCGAACACCAGCGCTTGGTCGCCGTCGAGGTGCTGCTCGCCTTCCTCGATGATGACGCGCGGCCACTCGGGATGAGCCGTGGTACCGTCTGCGTCGGGATCATCGACGCGCTCGGTCACTTCGACGTCCACGCCGCCGACTGCGTCGACCAATTCCTTCAACTTGCCGAAGTTCACTTCCGCGTAGTGCGATATCTCGATGCCCAGCAGCTGATTCGCTTCGCGGATGGTTCCGGCAGCGCCGCCGTAAGCGTAAGCGGCGTTGAACTTGTTCGTCCCGTAGCCGTCGATGTCGATCTTCGTATCGCGGGGGATGGATACCATCGTGGCCTGGTTCTTTGCAGGATCGATGCGCACCACGATGTTCGTGTCGGAACGATGCATGTCCTCGGTGCTGTCCTCGGCCTCGTCGGTGCCGATGAGGATCATGTAGAAGGGCTCGGTGAAGGTCATGTCCTTTTCAGGCTTGAGCGCATCGTTGATGGCCATGATCTCTTCGTCAGACTTGTTTCCCTTGATCAGCTTCTCGTTGACGGAGTTCTTCCACAAGGCGAACGCCGAACCGCCCCCCACGGCCACCACGAGAATCGCGATGATCACGCCGAGGGCTATCTTCTTGCCGCGCCCGGCTTTCTTGCGGGCTGCCGAGTAGCTTGGATTGTTGCGCGAATATTGACTTGCCGCAGTCTGCCGGGCGTACGCGCCGTTCGCGCCGGAACCTTGGCTGCCGGGCGTGTAGGCCGCACGGTACGAAGAGCCATCGCCATACGCATCGCGGGAGAAAGCGCTTGCCTGGCTGTACGGGGCGATGCGACCCGACTGCGCGGCCTTGGCCGACCGCACGGCGCGAGCAGACTGAGGAGCCCGCGATGAGCGCGCTTCTTTACGGTTCGTTCGAGAGTTTCTTGACGCCATATGGTCTCCTCATCGACTCCGAACACGTCTGCCAAAGCAGGCACCGTACGTCGCGTACCCCTCGCGACACAGCGCTTCGATTGTCGAAGCCTTCATTTTCTCATACCTACGAGAACCCGCTTTCGCCGGCGATTACACCATTTCCGCAACATAACCCGAGGTCGACGCGCATAGATTCTCACGTATGGCAGATATTGTAGCATCGTTGACCTACCATCATAAAATAGGCATGGGCTGGGTACAAACCGCACATTTTCTAAAAATGAACCGAAACGTATTCATGCGGTTACAGCCTTCTGCTCGCACGCCGGTACTCTAGTGGACATGCAAGCCGAGCACGAACATAGTCCGCTGAATGATGACGAGCCTGATCAGAGCAGGTTCTCTCCCGTGCTTGGCGAGAACGTCAGACGCATGCGCTCGTACAGCAACATCACGAAAACGCGCCTCGCGCTCATGGTGAGCATAGGTCGCCCGCTGCTCAATAGGATAGAGGACGGCACGGCGGACGTACGGCTATCCGTCGTCACGAAACTGGCGGATTCCCTTGCCACGACACCGAGCTTCCTGCTGGCGAAGCACAGCGATGAGGACATCCGCCACGAAATCGCCCATCGGAAAGCAAGCTCCCCCGTCGCTGCGGTGCGACACGCGCGCTTTTACTAAGAGCGGGCATCTCTTTTTCGCAGCACCGCGTACGCGATCCCGGAACCCAGCGCGCTGCCCGCAGTATCCACCATCCAATCCACCGGGTCGCACATGCGCTCGGGCACGAACAGTTGATGAACCTCGTCGCTCACCCCGTACAAGCTGGCACAGGCGATGGCGATGAGGCACGCACGACGCAGCGGCATGTGGCAGCGCAGCGCGTTGGCCAGAAGCGCGCCGAACATCGTGTACTCGCAGAAGTGCGCGATGGACGACAGCGCGTCCACCCCAGGCCCCAGCAGTGCTCCTGCACGGCCTGCATTGCCCGGTAGATGCTGGAGAAGATGCCGAGCCCCGTGTTGAGACCCGTGCCGGTGTTCGAAGACATGAAGAAGATGAGGAACGCCCACGCCGCCACGAGAGCCCAGCTGACGATGACGAACCGTTTCGACGGGCGGGGCTGATTGAGAGGGTCGACGGCTGATGCTCCATAATGCCCGCCGCCTAGCGCTCGACCGCGAACTGCAGCAGTTCGCGCGCGTCTTCGATAACGACGTCCGCGCCCGCCTTACGCAAGGCGTCGGCGTGGTGATAGCCCCACGACACGCCGATGGCGAACGCGCCGGCGTTGCGCGACACCAGGACGTCCCCCGGCGAATCGCCCACGTACGCCGTGCGGGCTGGTGCGGACCCCAGCTCGTCGATGCAGCGCAGCAGCCCCGTGGGGTCGGGCTTGCGCGGAATCTCGTCGCATTCGCCATACTGCACCGGGAACAAGCCGGGAAGATAGGCGTCGATCACGTCATGCACGCCCTGGTCGAACTTGTTGGACAGAACGCCCAGGCCGATGCCGCGCTGGGCGAGGGCAGCCAGCGTCTCTTCCATATGCGGGTAGGGCTTCGTCAGCTTGTTCCCGATGACGGGATAGAGCTCCATCCAGCGGCGCATGGCGGCCTCGGCCTGCTCGGGCGAAGCATCGGCGGGCACGGCCTGGTACATGAGCGCGCGGGCTCCGTTGCCCACGAAGCTGTGGATCTCGTCGGCCGTGCGGCTGGGGAAACCCTGCTCGTTCAAGGCGGCGTTCGTCAGAACCACCAGGTCGGGCAGCGTATCGAGAAGCGTGCCGTCAAGGTCGAACACAAAGGTATCGAAACGAGCCATGTCAATCTCCTCGCTAAATGAAAAATCCAAGCCGAAGCTTGGATCGTAGGTTCATGGAGCGGGTGACGGGACTCGAACCCGCGAATACAAGCTTGGGAAGCTTGGGCCTTACCACTTGGCGACACCCGCATGATTGAGGATTATAGCGCAAGATGCGCGAAGTGAGAAACAGTAACGAAAATTCGCGCACAGACCACGAATACCTATGACGCGGCGAACAGAGCGAGCACGACGCGCTGTTGCCGCCTCCACGCATCCTGCCAGCCCGTCGCAGCGATGCCAGCTGTTTTCCGAAAACCTATAAGAAGACACGGGCTTCGTGTTTCTAGCCGAAGCAACTTTCACCGCTCTCGCCTTGTCCAGCGAGCCGCCCCAATCCCTCTCCGACCGCTTACGAGCATCATCGCTGGAGACGAACCTGTCGAACGCAAAGACGCCTGAGCAACACCAAGCTACGTTAAGAGATGTTGCAAAAGTATCGTATTTCGATACAATTGAAACATGAACAAGAACCGCCACACCTCTGCGATAGAAGAGCTCTCGGCTTCGGAAGGCGTTTTCACCACAGCGCAGGCCGAGCGTCTCGGCATCCCCCGCAATGCGATCGCCAAAGCATGCGAGGCGGGGAGGCTCGTGCGCGTCGCCCATGGGGCGTATCGGATGGCCGGGGTGCCGGCATCGCAGCTCGACGACCTGGCGGCCCTCTGGAAGCTCACCGATCCCGCGAAGATGACGCACGAGCGGATGCAGGCTGGCGAATGGGACGGCGTCACCGTTGCGGGAAGCACGGCCGCATCGATTCTCGGCATCGGGGACTTCTACCTCTCCCCCTACCGTATCCTCGCCCCGAGGCGCATCAACTCCCGCAACGCCGAGGCAAGGTTCGGCATACGCGGCGTACCCCGTGACGACGTGTCCTTCATCGAAGGCATACCCGTGACGGGAGCCGAGCGAACCCTCGTAGACCTTGTCCTGGACGGCGAGGAGCCGTCGCTTGTGCAAGACGCGTTTGCCGACGCTCGGGCGAAGGGGCTCGATACGGAAAAGCTCGAGCGTCTTGCGGCGGAAGCGAAGGCCTCCGCCAGGGAGAGAAAGACGATGGATCGGCTCTTCGGAGGGGAGGCATGATGGTGTGCAAGACCCCGGCAGCTCTGGAAATGGCTATAAAGGCCGCGGCCAAGGCTTCTCCCCTCGAAACCGGCAGAGCCGTTTCCGGCTTCTACTTCCACAGGCTCTTATGTCGCGTGTTCAGCAAGCCTGACTCCCCTTTCATGCTCAAAGGCGGCCAGAGCATGCTGGCGCGCACCATGGACGCGCGCGCCACCCGGGATATCGACCTGCTTTCGGAGGAGGCAGACCTCGACGCCGCGCTCGCCGAGCTCAGAGCCCTCGCAGAAGCCGATCTCGGCGATTTCGTGGTCTTCGAGTTCGTAGGAGCCGTGCCGATCAAGGTCGAGGACGAGTACCGATCGGGGCTCAAGGTCGCCTTCGTGCCCTTGCTTGGAGGAAAGCGGCTGCAGGAGGTCTCGATAGATTTGGTGGCCGACCGCGTTGCCTGCGGAGAGCCTGAGATAGTGACGCCGGCCGACAGGATCGACGTTGCAGGCGTTCCGATGTTCGACTACCGCGTGTATCCCCTTGCGAACTCCCTCGCCGACAAGCTCTGCGCCATGGTCGAGACGCACGACGGCAAACCTTCGTCTCGCATAAAGGATCTCGTCGACGTTGCGATCTACGCAACTACCGTCGATATCGATGGCGGCGAACTCTGCAGGCGGGTGCGCAGCGAGGCGGGCGCACGCGGAATAGTGCTCCCTGACAGGTTCTCGGTGCCGGATGAATGGAAGCAGCTGTACGAGGGCGCTTTCAAGAAGCTGGTTAGCCGTACCGGTCTTTCTTCCGAGCTCTCCGACATCGCGGCGGCCGAAGCACTTGCCGCAAGTTTGTTCGATCCTGTTTTGGCTCGAAAGGCTGGCGATCTGCATTGGGATCACGAGAGTCTGAGTTGGGAAGGCCTTGTCCTCGAGCATGGCGAGGATGGACGCCGCACCTCCGAGCTTCTCCGACTATTGCACGATTGCTGACACGATCTCTTCGGGTAGAGTGGTATGCGGACCGCTACGATGCCGACGCGGCGGCAGAAGAGGGCTCTCCCCATGGCAAGAAACCATCGAATTCGGAAGTTTTGCGCCGGGCTCTGGATGCACCGGAAACCCTTCTTCCGCATAGCGCCTGGTCGAAGGGAGGCGAGCTTCCGCGACCGCGCGCCGCGGGCGGCGAAGGCGCGCGGCCTCTTCCGAATTCGATGCCTTTTCGCCATCACGGGCGGCTCGCCTTGCTCGCATGCGGCCCGGACAAGCGGCCCTGGAGCGCGAGGAATGTTTCACGTGAAACATCCTTACGAGAAAACGGAACGCCCGGACGGGCGGCACCCGGGCGCCCGGATGTTTCACGTGAAACGCTCCCAGCTCCCCACCCCTCCTGCCGTCAACGCGCGCGGCGCTCGTCCTCGTCCGCACCTGCGCCTTCGAGCGCGAAGACGTGGGTGCAGCACTCGCGCATAAACTCGTTGTCGTGCGTGATGACCACCACGGCCGCCCCCTCCTCGGCTGCGCAACGCAGCGCGTCGGCCAACCGGCGCATGCTGAGGGCGTCAAGCCCGCTGGTGGGCTCGTCCAGGATGAGCACCGACCGCCTCGACGCCAGCCCGCAGGCAATGGACAGCCGCTGCTTCTGGCCGCCCGACAGCGAGGACGGATGCCTATCCCCCAGCTCGGCCAGGCCCAACCGGCCCAGCACATGATCGGCGTAGCGGCGCGCCGCGTCGTCCTGATCCGAGAACAAGAGCACTTCTTCGTCAACCCGGGAAGAGAAGAACTCCATGCTCACGTCGTTGGGGCTGTACCACACGCGGCGACGCAGCTCCCGCCGGGACAGCTTCCGCCCTCCCACGCGCACGCAGCCCTCGTCGGGTCGGCCCAAGCCAACCGCAACCTGCGCCAGGCTCGTCTTGCCCACGCCGTTTTTTCCCGTCAGAGCCATGATCTGCCCCGGTTCCACGGCGAAGCAGACATCGGAGAACAGCAGATTCCCACCGCGAGAAACGGCCAGGCCGTCCACCTCCAGGGACGCGGCTTCCAGACGCGCGCCGAAAGCTTCGCCGGACACGGCCCGCTCGCCTTCCCGCGCGGGCCCCGCGGCAAGAGGCGCAGGCTTCAAGGAAGGCCGGGGGACGAAAGCAGGGCTGCGAACCCCCATGGCAACGCGCTCGGAGCCCTCCATGGCGAACACGTCGTCGCGCGAGAGAACCGCCCGCATCCGCCCGGCCTCCATATAGCAGAACCGGTCGGCGCACTCCATCAGGTACGAGATGCGATGCTCGGCCACCACCAGCGCGTAGCCCTGCCGCTTCAGCTCCATCAGCACCGCGCCCAACTCTTGAGCCGCATCTTCGTCGAGGTTCGAAGAGGGCTCGTCCATCACCACGAGCCTCGGCGCAGGAGCAAGCGACGAGGCGATAGCCACGCGCTGCTTCTGCCCGCTGGAAAGCTCGTCCACCGCTATCGTGCGCAAACGGTCCAGACCCAAACGGCCGATCGCCGCATCGGTGCGCCTCACCACCTCCTCGGCGGGATAGCCGATGTTCTCGCACCCGAACGCCACCTCGCCCGCCAGCTGACTGGAGAAGAACTGGGCGGTCGGGTCTTGAAACACGCTTCCCACCAGCTCGGCTCTTCGCCACGCCTCCATATCGCGCGCAGAGAGCCCGCCCAAGAACACGTCGCCGGAAACGCTGCCGCGATAGTAGCCCCCGGCCAGGCCGTTCAAGACGCGCACGATCGTGGTTTTACCGCTGCCCGACGCGCCCATAAGCACGACGCATTCGCCGGCATGCACGTCCAAATCCACGGCATGCAGCGTTTCCGGAGCGCCGTAGTACGAGAAGCTCGCGCCTTTCAGCTGCGCGACAAGATCGCCGGTCATCCGAACCACCCTCCCCGCACAACCCAGACGCACGCAGCCAGCGCCGTCGCGACGGCCGTCAGGCAAACCGCGTCCGCCACTCCGAAAGAACTGCGATAGTAACTCGTCCGCCTGGTCGGCGCTTCGGCGGCGCGGGCGATGGCGGATGCGGAAAGGCGGTCGGAGCTGTCCACCAACGAGAACATCAAGGGAACCAGCGCATGCTCGAGCGCCTGAACGGGGCTGCGCGCGACGTTTCCCGCCGAAAGCACCCCGCGCCTTTTGCACGACTCGGACAAACGCCGGAAGCTCGAGCGAACGGTGGGGAAGAACCTCAGCAGCACGAGCACGCCCACGATCAGGCGCTTCGGAATACGAGCCTTCGCCAACGCGGCGCTGATAAGCCCCGGAGGGGAAAGCGCCACCGCGAAGAACGCAACCATGATGGGATAGGTTTTGATCGCGGCGTAAAAATGAACCGGCGAGAAAACGATCACGGTCATCTTCCCGTATGCAAGCGCCAGGCACGCGCCCCACAGCGCCGCGTAGAAAACCAGCATCTTGAAAGCCATGGAACGCTGTCCGCATGCAGCAAGGTAAAGCAGTAAAAAGCAGGTCAGCGCAGGCGACAGCCGCACGCTGTCCACCAGGGAAACCGTCGCGATCGTCGCAGCCAGCACGATGGACTTCGTCGCCATGGAGAACCGCTCCCCGTCGGGCGCCGTCGCCGAACGCCCGACGGCGCGAGCGCCCGATGAGAACCGCTCGTTTCGGATGCCCTCCTCCACGTCAGATCACCCCTGCCTTCAGGAAGTGCTTCCTCATCAGACGCTTGCCCACGAGGGCTCCCAGGAATCCGGCGAACGCCGTGAGAGCGACTATGAACACGATCCATTCTGCATTCCCGTAGTACTTGAGGTACGCGTTCACGTACTCCTCGCCCATCATCCTCACTTCGGCAAGCTCTTGCAGGTACCCCTGAAGGTTGACCAGTATGGGGATGATCGACGACAGCGAGTACAGCGCGCTGAACGTCGCCCACGCCGCTACGATGCGGTTCGGCTTAGCCCGCTGCGCGGCCGTGCGCAGGAACAGCGCATCGATAGCCAAACCTCCCACCAGGTAGAACGGCAGCATGTACCACAGGTTTCCGAACATGAGGTACACCAGCGCCATCACGCACGCGTAGAACGCCGTGACGCCGAAGCGGTTCACCCTCATAACCATGAGCATGTACAACGGCGCAACCACCAAAACGTACGTCGCCGCCATGAACAGCATGGAGAAATCCACACCCAGCATGGTAACCGACCCCACCACGAACATGACGACGATCATCAAGGCGCTGAACAGCACCGCGGTGACGACCTCCTTGACGCCCCACATCTCGAACGCGGCCCCTTTGCGGGACTTCGACGTCTCATAAGGCGAATGTTCCATATCGACCTCTCTTTCCCATGCGTTTTGCATGTCTTGGTTCATCTGATGTTCCGGCACCGAACGCGCCGGATCGAATCCGAAGCGCTACTGCTCGCTGGCCAGCCGCCAACCGGCCGCCTGCTGGCGCTCGCGCCAAAACGACCGATACCGGCCGGGCACCTTCACCAGATCGCCGTGGGTTCCCTGCTGGGTGATGCACCCCTTCTCTAGGACGGCTATCTGATCTGCGGCGGCGATGGTGGACAAGCGATGGGCTATGGCGATGACCGTGCGATCGCGCGCCAACTCGTGCATAGCCTCCACGATGGCCGCTTCGTTTTCCGCATCGAGCGCGGCCGTGGCCTCGTCGAACAGCACGATGGGCGAGTCCTTCAGCAAAGCGCGCGCGATAGCGACGCGCTGGCGCTCTCCGCCCGAAAGGCGGCAGCCTCCCTCGCCCACGGGCGTGTCCCATCCCTGCTCCAGACGGGCGGCCACCTCGTCAAGGCGCGCGACGTGCGCGGCGCGGCGCGCCTCCTCGGGCGTTGCGTCGGGGCGCCCCGCCAGCACGTTCTCCTCGATGGTTCCGTCGAACAGGTACACGTCCTGGAACACGAGGGATATCTGCTGCATGAGCTCGTCGGGACGCATGTCGCGCACGTCCACCCCGCCGATCGAAACGCTGCCCTCGGAAACGTCCCAGAAACGCGCGACCAACCGCGTCAGCGTCGTCTTTCCCGAGCCGGAAGGGCCCACTAAAGCGGTCAGGCTGCGCTCGGGGCACGTCAAGCTCACGCCTTGCAGCACCGGACGGGATTCCTCGTAGGCAAAGCCCACGCGATCGAACGCCACGCTGGATCCGCAAGGAACGCGGGGGTTGCGGGTTTCGGGCAGAGGGGGCGTCTTCAATATCCCCTCGGACGCGTCCAGCGCGTTCTTCGCCACGCGCAGCGCCATCCCCTGCGACCCGATGAGCGTCAAAGGATCGACCAGCCTCAAGGAGAGCACCGCCACGAACACGTACGATGCCACGTCGATCTGGCCCCAGGCCAAAAGAGCCGTGGCCGTTGCGAACACGACGGCGAACACGACCTGGATCAGCATCGTGTAGCGCGCCACGGGTGCCGATGCCATGCGCAAGGTGGCAACCGTCGCCGCACGGTCCCGCTCGATGGCCTGCTGCAAAGCGTCCCAACCCTCCACCGAACGCTTCGTCGCGCGCAAAACGGGCTGGGCGTGCGCGAACTCCAACACCCGGGCCGCCACTTCAGCGTTCGAGAGCTCCTCCTGCCTATGGCCTTCGCCTGCGGCCTTCGCCATGGCGCGCGAAGCCCACAGCAGCAGCGGAGCCGCAATCACGAACACCAGGCCGATGCGCCAATCCACGAACAGGAACAACACCACCACCGCAGCCGGCGTGGTGACGGCGATCACCATCTGGCGCAAAAAAGTGCTGGGCACGTCCATGGCCATCTGCAGCTCCTTGGTGAGCAGAGCCGCAACCTGCCCCGAGCGCTCTTTCGTGAACCACCCCAGCGGTAGGCGCACGATATGGTCGCCCAAGGCGTCCTGCAGCGCATGGCAGATCTGCTCGATGCCGATACAGTAGCCGCGATTGTCCGCGAAAAAGCCGATCACGGAATGCAACAGCGCCAGCGCTGCAGCCAGCGCCACCAGATACCCCGCCGCAACGTAGTCGCCCGCTATCAGCGAGCGCAGCAGCGGAAGCAGCGCCACGTACACGGCCGCCTCCGCCAGGCCGCACAGCACGTACAGGAAAGCCTGCGTCTTCACGCCGGTCGGCCGCCCTACCAGATCGTCGATTTGGGTCGTTATCATCGTTCCTCGCTTTCGCGCGAATCGGCACCGTTCGGCTCCGCTTCGCCATCCGCTTCTTGCGGCCCCGCGGCCGCGCCGCGCATCGCGGCTCCTTCCACAAGTAGCGCCTTTTCCAGCGCATCCACCTGCTGAGATCGCCACAGCGCCGCATAATGGCCGTCGGCCGCCAGCAGTTCCTCATGGACGCCGCGCTCCACCACCTTGCCCCCGACCAGCACTAATATCTGGTCCGCATGCACGATGGTGTCCAGCCGATGCGCGATCACGACGGTCGTCCTGCCTTTCGCCAACGCGTTCAGCGCTTTTTGGATGGCCGTCTCGTTCTCAGGATCCGCATGGGCGGTCGCCTCGTCGAGCACGAGAATAGGCGCATCTTGGACGATGGCGCGCGCGATGGCCACGCGTTGCGCCTCGCCGCCCGACAGGTCCGAGCCTTCGCTTCCCAGCACCGTGTCGTAGCCTTGCGGCAACTCCATTACGCGATCGTGAATCTGGGCCTGGCGCGCGGCGGCCTGCACCTGCTCGTCGGTGGCACCGGGACGGCCCAAACGGATGTTGTCCGCGATGCTCGCTCGCAAAAGCATGCTGTCCTGGAACACCACGGCAACACGCGAAAGCACCTCGCCGGAGGCCATCTGGGGAAGCTCCGTTCCGTTCATGCGCACCGACCCTGAAACGGGATCCCAGAAGCGAGGGATCAAGCGGGCGAGCGTCGTCTTGCCGCTGCCCGAATCTCCCACGAGGGCCGTCACCGTTCCCGGCTCCAACGCGACGTCGACGTCTTGCAGCACGAAAGGCAGGTTCTCGCCGTATGCGAACGCCACGCCCTCGAACTCCATGCGCACGGGTCCTTCGGCCGCCGGGCGAGGCCGCTCGGGTTCGGCCAACGGAGCCACGTTGAGAACGGAGGCCAGATGGTCGGCGGCCTGCAGCGACATCTGCAGCATTCGAATGCTTCGAAACAGGTTGACCAGCCCCGCGGGAACTCCCACGCCCAACACCAGAAAAGGGACGCACCGCTCCAAAGGCAAAACGCCGTTCGCGACGAAGGCCAGCGTTGCAGCCAGCAGAACCACCAGCATTGCTCCCGGCGAGAACAAGGCCGACACCCAGCTGAACGCGTTGCCGTTGCGCTTCGTCCACACATAGCACGCTTTCGCCAGCTCCTCGGTAGCCGCCCGGTACCGTGCGCCCGCGCGGCTTCGGGAACCGAAGGTCTTGATGACGGCGATGCCCTCCACCATCTCCACCGCAGCGGAGGAAACCTCCACCATCGCTTCGTTGAACCTCTTGTTGAGAGGACCGAAATCCCTCATCATGAACGGCCACGCAACGCCTATCACCACGACGAAGTACGCCACCAGAAGAAGGGCGAAGCGAACGTCCACCGTGAACAGGTACACCAAGGGGATCAAGGGCGAGAGCAGCGCGGCGGTCACGTCGACCGGCGCATGCCCGACCGATTGATGCAGGTTGAGAACGTCATCGGTGGCAGCTTGCTTCACCTGCGCCGAGCTGTTGTCGTTGAACCATCCCAGCGGAATCTTCCCCAAGTGCTCTATCAGCACGGTGCGCACGTGAACGCGAAAATCGGCGTCGGCGTAATGGCAGCGGCCGGTGGCCATGCTGAACAGCATCCTTCCCGCCGCCGCGCCCGCGACGGCGACCAGAACCCACATCGCCAGCACGTCGGACGGGGGAACGCCTTCCGTGATGGACAGCTGGGCAACGCGCGCGATTGCGAGGTAGGGGACGAACTCGCACGCCGACGACAAGGCCGCGATGGCGACGTTGCCTATGATCCTCCCTTTCACCGGCTCGATCAGACGCAGATACGTGCGCCGAGCGGCGGCACTGTCGACAGATTCCATAAGCGGCACTCTTTTCTCTCTCGGAAACAGGGGCGGCGGCGGGGCAAGCCGGCCGATGTGCAGATGTTAGCCATAGCTAACTTCAAGAAATGATTTTGGGGATTTCACCATATAATCTACATACATTCTTATTCCGCACTTGCATGAGTCGGAGACAACAAGTAAGTTAGACATGGTTAACATATAGCGAGCAGACCCGCTCCCGGCATTCGGGCGGCTTATGCCCGACAAGGAAAGCGAGGAAGCTCATGGCTCGACAGGTTCTACAGCAAGACAAACGCACGCTCATGCTCACGCAAACGCCCGGCAAGCTCATGATGTCGCTCAGCCTGCCTGCCATCGTCGGCATGGCGGTCATCGGGCTGTACACGTTCATGGACGCCGTGTACGCAGGACAGCTTATCGGGATGGAGGCCATGGGAGCCGTAGCCGTGGCCTACCCGTTCACGTTCATCAATTCCGGCGGCGCTTCGATGATCGGCATGGGGTCGGCCTCGGTGCTGTCGCGCGCCATCGGCGCGAAAGACCAGCGCACCATCGACCAGGTGATGGGCAACCTCGTGGTCATGAACCTGGTGCTGTCGCTCACCGTCACGATCGTCGGCACGGTGTTCGCGCGCCCGCTGCTGGCCCTCACCGGCGCACAGGGACAGGTCCTCGACCTGGCCGAATCCTACCTGCGCATCATGCTCGTCGGCAGCCTGTTCGTGAACTTCGCGCAAAGCTCGAACATGGTCATGCGCGGCAAAGGCGAGCTGGCGCGGGCCATGGCCATCATGGGAGGAGGCGCCGTCCTCAACATGGTGCTGGCCCCTCTGTTCATCCTGGCCCTGCGCGACCAAGGGCTCGGCATCCAGGGGGCGGGCTGCGCCACGGTGATCACGCAGATGATCCAAGCGGGCGTCATGCTGTGGTGGTTCGTCAAGCGCGAGAAGACGGCGCGCATCGTCCGCGTGGCCGTTTCGCCCGCGATACTCCCCGAAGTGCTGAAGGTGGGCGCGTCCGCCATGCTCATGCAGGTGCTCGTGCTGGTGCAGCAAGCCATCGCCTACCGCGCGGCCGCCGCATGGGGCGGCGCGGAATGGCAGGTGCTGCTGGGAGCCGCGCTGCGCATCCAGGCGTTCGCCTTCATCCCTTTGTGGGGCATGAGCAACGGCCTGCAGCCCGCGGCCGGGACGAACTACGGCGCCGGACTCTACGGTCGCGTGCGCAAGCTGACGATCGTCTTCTGCCTGGGCTCGATGGCGCTGGCGCTGCTGTTCTGGGTACCCGCGATGCTGGCGCCGGAAGCCACGCTGTCGCTGCTCGTCTCCGACCCGGCCGTCGCTGCGATGGGCGCCGACGATTTCAGGGTGTTCTTCTCCACCTACCTGGTTGCAGGCCCCATGGTCATGGGCATCACGCTCTTGCAAGCGCTCGGACAAGGCGGCAAGGCGGCGATCCTCACGTTCGCGCGACCCGTGGCCCTGTTCGTCCCGCTCGTGCTGATCCTGCCGAACGTCGCAGGGCTCGGCATCCACGGCGTATGGGCCGCATCGGCCCTGTCCGACGGCGTCATGATCGTGGTGGCGGCGTTCATGGTGGCAAGCGTGATCCGCAGCCTGGGAAAGGACGAAGGCTCCGCAGCAGACCGCGTGACCATGGAAGAGGAAGCCGCCCGAGCCTAGCGGGCCGGCGCGGCGCCCTCTTGCCGCTGCCGTCTTGCTCGTGCATCATGCAGGCGTTACCCTCGAAGAGCTGGCCGCGCAACGGTTCTGCGCATACGGCATCACGAGCAAACCGCCCGATGTTTCACGTGAAACATCGGGGTTCGCACGCTGCCCGTCGCGTCGTTCAGCCGCAAACCTTTCCGAGCACGCATGCAAGCCCGTCTATGTCGACCGGTTTCGCCACATGGGCATCCATGCCCGCATCGAGCGCGGACTTCACATCTTCGGCAAATGCGTTGGCCGTCAGCGCGACGATCTTCACTTCTTCCGAGCGGGCGCTGCTGCAAGCGCGCAGAGCGCGCGCTGCCTCGTAGCCGTTCATCACCGGCATCATCACGTCCATGAACACCGCATCGTAATATCCTGCCGGGTGCTTCGAGAATGCATCGATCGCCTTTTCGCCGTTCTCAGCCCACTCCACCTTCGCGCCGCGGCAGCCGAGAAGCTCTATCAGTATCTCAGCGTTCAGCTCGTTGTCCTCGGCCAGGAGAAACCTCTTGCCCTCGAATCGATAGGAGGTGCTCTCCGGCACGACTTCAAGCGGCGGACAAGCATCCGCCGACGAGACGACGCGAAGTTCCAATGTCACGCGAAACGAGCTGCCTCGTCCTTTTTCGCTGTCGACCTCGACAATGCCGCCCATGGCGTCGATCAGCGCCTTCGTTATGGACATCCCCAACCCGGTTCCCTGTATCCGCGCGATAGACACCTCTTCGCTGCGCTCGAACGGATCGAAAATACGCTCGACGAATTCCGGCGACATGCCCATGCCGTTGTCGGTTATCGTGAAAGCAACGCTCGCATAGCTGGGCCGCGTTTTCGCCAGCTCCTGCACGACGAGGGCTATGGAGCCGCCCTCCTGCGTGTACTTCACCGCATTGGACGCAAGGTTCAAAAGGATCTGGCTTATGCGCAGCTCGTCTCCCGAGAACGCCTTATGCTTCATCTTCGAGCAATCGATGCGCAGCTCTTGGCTCTTCGCCTGAGCCTGAGGACGGATGATGGCCTCTACCCCGCCCACGACGTCATCGATGTCGAACCGACGCTCCTGAAGCTCCATCTGCCCGCTTTCGATGCGCGACATGTCCAGAACGTCGTTTATAAGCTCCAGCAAATGACGAGACGACGCGGTGATGGCATCGAGACAACCGGCTATCTTCTCGCTGGCCTCGCCGCTTTCCCGTGCGATCTTCGTCATGCCCACGATGGCGTTGATAGGAGTGCGTATGTCGTGCGACATGTTCGCAAGGAACTGGCTCTTCGCCTCGTTCGACGATCGCGCGATATCGAGCGCCTGCTCGAGCATCAAACTTCCTTTTTGCTCGTTCGTGCGATCGGACAGCACCAGCACGTACTTATCCACCCCTTTGATGGATTCCCGGTACAACGTTTCCTGGTACCAGCGACGCTCTCCTGTGCGCGCTTGAATGCGCTCGCGAAACACTTGAAGGCACTCGCCCTCTTCCAACGACGCAATGTCATCGATTCGAGGGTCGGACGATGGATCGGCCGCCGAATCCGACAGCGCTCGTATGTTGTTCTTCACCGCTTCGACCGACACGCCCAAAAGCTTCTCCACATTGGGACTGACGTATTCGACCTCGTACGCATCGGGAGAGAACATAACGTAGATATCGTCGGCATTGCGCACCAGCATGCTGAACAGCTGCTCGCGGCTCTCGATGGCCAGCTCCTTCGCATCAGCCCGGCGCCGCACGCGGCGAAGCAGGGTCAGCAAACCCGCCAACCCGAAGATGCGCGTCCAGCGCGCATTCGGCGCTCGCTTCATGCGTCAGCCAATCTCTGAGCCATCGACATCCCCTCGATCAAACCGACCTGCCTGAGTGCAGAAATTGTTATACCTGATCAAACATAGCCTTATTGCATGCGGTGTCAGAGTATAGCACCCTATTGGGAAGGAGGTAAACCGTCGGAGCCCGCCGCGGTCCTAGGGCACGATCGTGCGGTCGACGTCAATCATACCCGCCCTCTCGAGAAACGCGAGCACGGACTGGAGCATAAGGCGGTAATACGCGGTCATCGATTGGGAGAACCCCTCGTCGTCGGCTCTGCGCGCCTGCCCGAGAGCGATGCTTTCGAGAGACGAGAGAGCGGACGCGCTTTCTCGCGAAGCCGCGAACAGCGTAAGGAAGGCTCCCCAGCGCAGCAAATCGTTCAGCTCCCGCAGAATCGTCTGCAATGCGCAAGGCTCCGTGCATTCGATCAAACCCGTCATGAGAGCCTTCGACACCGCCCAATCCCCCTCCTCGACCGCGAGGGCGCGTTCCGCAGAAGAGGCCACCTCCTCCGCATGACCTTGCACGCGGCTCAATGCAGCAGGCAGCACGGCGCACATCATCTGCGCCGCATGGACGTACGTGCCCACATCTCTCTTGAACGAGTGATCTTCCAGCCAGCGCTCGCTGAACGTCGCATTGCCCAACTGCACGCGCGTGCCCAACCCGTTGACGGTGCGCGCGACGCCTATGACGTTGAGCGCGCCGTACGCTTTCTGCACCGTGGAAGCGGAGACTCCATACTGCGCCGACAGCTCGGCGATGGAAGGAAGCAGCTGGCCGTCGACGAATTCCCCCCGAACGATGCGTTCCACAAGATTGCGAGCTATTTGTCCGTGCACGAATTCCAACCCGGCCTTCGCATTCCACGCGTACCCGAACGATCCGATGTCCACGGCGGGGGGCATATGCGTTCTCGAGCGCGTCGAAATACGCCCCGACGCGCTGCGCGACGCCGCGATACATGCAACCGAACCGATACTGCACCTCATCAGCATCGCGCAAAAGCAGAGAGGAGAACATCCACGTCATCAAACCCCCGTCGACGTCGACCGCACGCGAGGCAAAAGGGCTTTCGAAACCCGGAACCACCGGCACCAGACCGATGCGCTCCAAGCTTGCGAAGCACGACGTGAACAACGGGTTGCCTGCCTTTGCCACCAGGCCGTGCAAAACAATCGATGCGTGCGATATGCGCCACCCTTCCGATACGCCAGAGCGATCAACGCGCTTCGCATCCTGAGCCAAAGCGAAAAGATCCTCGTCAGAGCAGCATCGAGCGGCTAAGTAGAACAACGGGGGCATGACCAGTTCGAGGGTTCTGTAGCAATCGGCAACCACCTCGCGACGCGCCAGCAGCGCACGGATGCGACCGTCATCCGCGTCATCGGCCGGACGGTACGCCACGACAGCGCGCTTTCGCTCCTCCACGACAATGTACCCGTCGGCCTTCAAAGCACGCTGCACGTCTCGGATGGTTCTGATGCCCACCCGAAATCGATCGCACAAGTCGTGCAGCGACGGCAACGCATCGCCATAGCGCAGCGCTCCCTGCTCGATGTCGCTGACAAGCTGACGATACACGTACTCGAATAAGGTGGCTTTCTTTTCCAAACCTCTCCTTCGCCGCTTCCATGATGCGGTATTGTACCGCGGCGGCTACCAATCAAGCAGATTGCTTATCGAATGAAGCAGAAAATATTTTATCGGATATCTAATGAAATCCCCGGTCAAACAGCTGCTACGACAACGAGAGGAAGCAAACGAGCACCGATGTCGATTCACCATGCTAAACGTGGTTGACATTAAATGTTTTACCGTCTAAACTACTGGAAGTCGTCATAATTTGACGAATTCACGGGGAATGTTAGGACATGGTGTTGATGTTTGAGCTGAACGTCAAATCCTACATCAAGCGGAACCCACGCTTACGCCAAGCGAAGATGGGTATGCTCATGAGCAAATGGGCTTGGAACCGCAAAGTCTGCCCCCGCCAGTTCAAGCGCTTCTTCTCCAGCTTCACGTTGCCGAAGACTTCCGCGCTGTTCGCCTCGTTCTTGAATACTCGCCGCGTTGCGTATTCCTCCGCAAACTACGGAGACGCCTCGGCAACCAAGCTCTTCATCTTCCTTTCCTAAGTTGGTGCCCCTCGGGGGAAGTGCGCCCTTCGTCGGGTCGCGCTTGCCTTGTATCGTTGTGCCCGAAGTAAGGAGAGAAAGGGGGTGAAGGCAGGACGTTGACGTCCTACCTTCCCGGAGGATCTCCGGATGCCCCTAACAACCGATCCTTCTCACCAGATCGTTGCCAAAAGTATACGAACACCAGCCGATCTCAGCAAGAGTTCGGCAAGCGGTCGCATATTTTCCTCCGATCTCCTATCGGTAGTTAGGTTCCGCATCCCGCCTCCCGGAAGGCGACGCGAAAGTCGAGGGCACGGCTCAGCGTCACTCCACTGAACATCGTTTTCACCAGGACCGCCTCATAGCGGCCAGGGCGAAGCACGGTCTGCGGTGGATATCGATCCGCAAGAATCGTAACTGAATCGCGGACGGTCCCTGCGACCGAACGCACACAGGAGGTAAACATGGCTACCACTACAGCCAAAAAGAAGGGGATCCACTTCGCATGGTTCGTCCTCATCGGCGTTCTGCTGATGATGGGTCTGTGCCGTGGCGGCATCAACAGCGGCATGGGCTTGTTCTTCCAGCCTATCAGCGCCGACATGCACATCGGCGTGGGCGAAGTGGCAATGATGTCGTCCATCTCGGCATTGATCACTATGTTCTGGAGCCCGTTCGCGGGTCGCCTGCTCGACAAGTTCGACATCCGCATCATCACCGTAGTCGCCGTCGCCATCCAGGCGGGCTGCTTCGCCGCGCTGTCGCTGGTCGACGCGGTGTGGGGCTTCTACGCGCTGGCCGGCATCATGGCGTTCGGCTCGGTGTTCGCCACGCAGCTGGTGGGTCCCATGATGATCAACCGCTGGTTCAAGGATAAGAACGGCCTGGCCATGGGCATCATGATGAGCTTCGTGGCCATCTGCTCCGCCGTTCTCTCGCCGGTCGTCGCCTCCATCATCGCATCGAACGGCTGGCGCATGGGCTATATCGTGCTGGGCGTGCTCGCGCTGGTTATCGTGATCCCGGCCGTGCTCATCTGGTTCCGCACGCCCGAGCAGAAGGGGCAGCTGCCCCTCGGCGCCACCGAAGCCGACATCGAAGCCGCCAAGAACGCCGATCCGAAAGCCGCCGCCGAGGCCGCGAAGAACCTGCCGGGCCTCACGTCCAAGCAAGCGCTGAAGACCCCCACGTTCTGGTTCTTCTTCATCTTCATGGTGCTGCTCACCGGAACGCTGGCGTTCGCCTCCATCGTTCCCACCCTGGCTATCGAAGCTGGTTTCGATACTGTGACCAGCGGATTCGCTATGACGGCGTACATGATCGGCACGGCTATCGCCGCCGTCGTGTTCGGCACGATCTCCGACAAGCTGGGCCCCCTCAAGGCCACGATGGTGGCGTGCGCGTGCGGTTTCATCGCCCTCTTGGGCCTCATCTTCTTCCGCACGAACCTGTACATGTTCTTCGGCTCGCTGTTCTTCTACGGCTGCCTGTCCGCCACGCTGGGCGTCATCGGCCCGCTGGTGCTGGGCACGCTGTTCGGCCAGAAGGAATTCGGCTCCATCTACGGCATCGTCATGATGGCCACCGGCATCGGCTCCATGATCCTCATCCCGGCGTACGGCTTCATCTACGATGCGACGGGCAGCTTCACGCCCGCCCTCATCATGATCTTCTGCTTCATCGTCGTCTGCCTGATCTCCATGATCATGGCCTTCAAGACCGGCAAGAAGGTTCAGGCCATGTGGATGCCGAAGGCGTAAATCAGACGCGCCACCCGGCGCTTTGCGCAGAACACGCTGCGCGCCACCCGTTTGGTTCCACTGCGGGGCACGAGCCCCGCAGCCGGCGGGCACCGGAAACAACCGAACCGCCCGTCACACTACAGTCCTTTTGAAAGAGGAGGAAACACATGGCTCTGAAACTTCTGGAAGGCATGAAGGTCATCGAGATCGCCGCGTTCATGGCGGCTCCGATGGGCGGACGCATCCTGGGCGAATGGGGCGCCGACGTCATCAAGGTCGAGCCTCCCACCGGCGACAGCAACCGCGGCATCGGCCTTGCCCGCCATATCTACAACGGCGACCAGGCCGGTTGGGACTCCATCAACTCCTGCAAGCGCTGCATCACGCTCGACACCCGCAAACCCGAAGGGCTGGCCATCCTCAAAGAGATGCTGAAGGACTGCGACGTGTTCCTCTCGCATCTGCGACCGAAGGATTCCAAGAAGCTGGGTCTGGACTACGAGAGCCTGTCGAAGATCAATCCGAAGATCATCTGCGGCAACACCTCCGGCTACGGCACCAAAGGCGAATGGGCTCCCCGCGGCGGGTTCGACGCGGCCTCCTACGCCGCGCGTGCAGGCTACGACTTGGACTGCCCCATCAAGGGCGACAACCCGATGATCCCGTACTTCGGCTTCGGCGACATCCCCACGGGCACCTATCTGGCCATGGCCGTGCTGGCCGCCTACATCGAGCAGCAGCGCACCGGCAAGGGCCAGGAAGTGAACGTGGCCCTCATGCACGCCGGCATGTGGAGCGTGGGCGTTCCCATTGTGACCGCCGCCTACGGCGACGAGTACCCCACGGATCCGAACTCCGTGCTGCCCCTGGCCCGTCCGTACATGTGCTCCGACGAGAAGGCCATCGCCCTGATGGGCCTGCAGTGGCACAATTCCTGGCCTGAGTTCGTGCATGCCTTCGGCATGGACGAAGACCTCATCGCCAAGTGGCCCGACTATCAGACCGCGCTGGCCGCTTCTGCCGAGATCACGCCGATCATCACCGAGGTGCTGGCCAACGTCACGCGCGACGAGGCCATCGAGAAGCTCATGACCACCGATATCCCGTTCGACCTCTGCCAGCATTTCGCCGACCTGCAGGATGACCAGCAGGCTTGGGACGCCGGGTTCTTCCAGGGCATAGATTATCCTTCCGGCAAGCACATCGGCATCGTCAAGGCTCCGGCCATCTTCTCGTCGGGCGAGGCCGAGTTCGGTCCCTCCGGCTATCCGGGCGAGTACACCCGAGAGGTGCTCAAGGAATACGGTTTCGACGACGCGAAGATCGACGAGCTGCGCGAGCAGGGTCTCGTGACCGAAGAGGATCAATGGGACAAGGATCAGTACAACATGGAGAAGCTGATGGCCCAGGCCGCAGCCGCTAAGAAGAAGGCCGAGTAACAGCTGAGACGCCGTTAGTGGAAAGCGGATCGCCAGCTGCGACGGCGATCCGATGAAGTACCGTTTTCAACCGCACGGATACCGGTGATCCGCGATCCGTGCAAAACAACCGCCAAGGAGGCACAGAAATGATCGATTTCTCTAAGACCGAGGAACAGGAACTGCTCATCGAAAGCATCAAGGAGCTTCTCGAGCGCGAGATGCCGGCCGAGAAGGAGCGCGAATGCTATCGCAACGGAGAGTTCCCCTGGGATGCTTGGAAGGCCATGGCCGAGGCCGGCTTCACGGGCTTGGGCCTGCCTGAAGAAGTGGGCGGCACCGACGTCGACCTCATGACGGTGGCCCTGGCCAACTTCACCATCTCCCGCTACGGCGGCCCGCTTGCCGCGTTCTACTCCATGGGCATGCCCACGATGTACGACGTGTGCGAGTTCGGCACGCCCGAGCAGATCGAGAAGTACGTGAAGCCTTACATCGCGGGCGGGGCGCCGCTGGCCCTGGGCATCTCCGAGCCCTCCACCGGCTCCGACGTGGCCGGCATGCAGACGTCCTACGCGTGGGACGGCGACACCGCGGTCATCAACGGCGGCAAGCACTACACCACCTGCGGCATGGAAGCTCCGGCCATCATCGTCATCGCCAAGGATCCGACGGTTGACAACGTCCATCGCGGTGCGACGATGTTCTTGGTCGATCGCGACACCCCCGGTGTGACTATCAACAAGCTTCCCAAGATGGGCCACGAGAACGCCCCCACCAGCATCTGCGAGGTGTTCCTGAACGACGTGCGCGTGCCCCGATCGGCTATCCTGGGCGTCGAGCACAACGGCTTCATGCAGACCATGGCGAACTTCACCCGCGAGCGCATCGCCAACGTGTCCGGCGTCATCGCCACGGCGGTCAATGCGTTCGAGGACGCCTGCGCCTACGCCAACCAGCGCGAGCAGTTCGGCCAGCAGATCGGTCGCTTCGAGCTGGTGCAGGAGATGATCATGGAAATGTCCTGCAAGATCGAGAACATGATGAACATGCTGTACAAGCTGTGCTGGCAGGCCGATCAGGGCCAGGACGTGCGCATCCTCGCCGGCATGGCCAAGTACTACTGCTCCAAGGCCACCTGCGAAGTGGTTGACGACGCCATCCAGGTGCTGGCAGGTATCGGCGTGGTGGGCGACCATCGTGTGGGCCGTTACTACATCGACATCCGCAGCGCCCGCATCGCCGGCGGTTCCGACCAGGTCATGGTGTTCAACACCGCTCCGCAGATCCTCAAGCGCTACCGGTAAGACGACAGAACGAGCAAGGGGCGGGCTGACGAAAGCCTCGCGTCCGCCCCGTTCAACGCACATGAGGAAACGGGCAGCGCTTGCTGCTGCAGAAGGAGGTGAGTAACGCGATGGATCGATGTGACGGCATACCGATTGACAGGGTTGCTTTTTCGAAACAGCTTCAACAGCTTGCCGAAAAGTGGGGGGACGAGACGGCTCTCGTCGATGTCTCCCGCGACGGATCGGAACGGGCGTTGTCTCGTCGAGAGCTGTTCGAGGCGATCGAGAAGGTCGCCTGCCATCTCAATGATCGAAACGTTCAACAGGGAGATTACGTCGTCATAGCCCTTCCCAACGGTTACGAGAACGTCGTTGCGACGCTTGCCGCCTGGCAGCTGGGAGCGTGTTGCGTATTCATGTCCCCCAAGGGAACCGATGAAGAACGCAACCATATACACGCGCTGTTCGAGCGCAAGCTGCTGATATCGACATGGGATTGCGACGACGAGGATTGCATATCGCAGCAAGACGTGCGGAACTGGATCCGAGGAGAGTTCCCCCATGGAGCCGAGATCCTGCCGTTCTTCGCCTGCGAGCCCTCGCGGGCTATCCCGACGGGAGGGTCGTCGGGAAAACCCAAGCTCGTCGTGCAAAAAGTCAGGCCGGCCTACTGCGAGATGGATCTGTCGGCTTGGACGGCGATGACGGGGCAGACCCCTTGGTCGAAACAGCTTATCCCCGGTTCCCTGTTTCACAACCTGTACAGCAATGCCACGTACATCGGACTGTTCTTCGGGCAGACCGTGTACCTCATGGAACGCTTCGACGAAGGACAGGCGCTCGAGCTCATCGAAAAGCATGGGATTCAATTCATAGGCTTGGCTCCCACGATGATGGACAGGATGATGCGCCATCCTTCCTTCCAAACCAGAAACCTGGAAAGCCTGGAGGCCGTGTTCCACAGCGGCGGCCCCTGCCCCGACAAAGTAAAGCTTGCCTGGATCGAGCGCGTCGGCGCGAGAAAAGTGTACGAGATGTACGGCGAGACCGAGATGATCGCAAGCACGTTCATACGAGGCGAAGAATGGCTGCAGCACCGCGGCAGCGTGGGACGCCCCTTCGGTTGCGAGCTGCAGATACGCGACGAGGAGGGTCGGGCGCTTCCCTGCGGCGAAGTAGGCGAGATATTCGGCAAGCCGGCTATGGGGCTTTCCGCAAAGTACGTGGGGCCGCAATCCATCAAATCCGAGGAAGACGGGTTCTTCAGCGTCGGCGACCTCGGTTGGCTCGACGAGGAAGGCTTCCTGTACATCTCCGACCGTCGTTCGGACATGATCGTGACCGGCGGGAAGAACGTGTACACCGCCGAGGTGGAGAACGCCATTTTCGACTATCCCGGTATCTCCGACGCTGTGGTTATAGGCATTCCCGACCAGCAATGGGGTCTTAGGGTGCATGCGATTCTCGAGATCGAAGGCGCGGAAAGCGAGTTTTCGACGGATGGTCTCAAAGAATTCCTCCACACCAAGCTGAGCGGATACAAATGCCCGAAGACCTACGAAATCGTACAGGACATGCCTCGCAACGAAATGGGGAAAATCCGGAGACGCGAACTGATAGAGCAACGTGTGTCCAGCTTATCCGAACGCGAACCCGGAACGAAAGCGTGAGAAAGCGATGCAAGAGTCGCATCGCGAAGATTAAAGAAAGGGAGTTTCATTATGGCAGAACGAGAGCTGAAGGCGACCTTGGCCGAAAAGCGCGACGGCGTGGGCATCATCACGCTGAACCGGCCTGAGAAGCTGAACGCCATCAATCAGGACATCATGGACGACCTGTACTACCTGTTCGACGCGTACGAGGAGGATCCCGAGGTCCGCGTCATCGTGCTGACCGGCGGCGACGGCAAGGCCTTCTGCGCCGGTGGCGACATCGAGGGCGAGATCCAGATGGACGTCGTGGGCTCGTACCATGGCGGCATCGAGGGCAACCGCCTGAACACCCGCATCGAGAAGTGCCGCATTCCCGTCATCGCCGCTATCAACGGCTTCTGCCTGGGCGGCGGCTTCGAGATGGCGCTCGCGTGCGACATTCGCCTCGCTTCCGAGCGCGCACGCATCGGCCTGACCGAAGTGAACATGGGCGTCATCCCGGGCTCTGGCGGCACCCAGCGCCTGCCCCGCCTCATCGGCCCCAGCCGTGCGAAGCTGCTCATGATGACGGGCAACCACTACAAGGGCGAGGCTGCGCTGGCCATGGGCCTGGTGGACATGGTGTTCCCGGCCGAGGAGCTGCTTGACGCAGCCGTGAACATGGCCAAGGAGATGGCCGCGAAGCCGCCGCTGGCGCTCGAGTACGTGAAGTGGGCCGTGAACGAGGGCATGCAGATGGATCTCGACCGCGCGCTGCTGTTCGAATCGGCCTTGTTCGCCCACTTGTACAGCACCGAGGATCAGAAGGAAGCGATGTCGGCATTCCTGGAGAAGCGCCCCACGCGTCCCTTCCAGGGCAAGTAGGAAACGCGGCTCATCCGCAAAGGGCGGGAAGGCCGCAACGACATGCCCGCCCCGGCGGAGCCCCGCGCTCCGCGAAACATGATTTTGAAACAGCTGCGCGCATGAGGCCGCAGCGAGTGAAAGGAACGAGCAATGTCTGATTTGAAGCTTCTTGATGGCGTCAAAGTCGTCGACATGTCCGCGTTCGTCGCGGCACCGATGGCCGCCGAGATCCTGGCCGAATACGGTGCGAACGTCGTTCGCATCGAACCGCTGACCGGCGACGGCATCCGCGGCTCGGGCATGACGCAGAACATCTACAACGGCGACGCCCCGCTGTACGACGCCATCAACGGCAACAAGCGCCACATCGCGGTGAACACGCGCACGGCGGAGGGCATGGGCGTGCTGTGGAAGCTGCTGGAGACGGCCGACATCTTCATCTGCCACATGCGCGAGAAGGATATGGTCAAGCTGGGCATCGACTGGGATACGCTGCATGCGAAGTTCCCGGCGCTGATCTATGCCAACACCACCGGCTACGGCAGCACGGGCCCGCTGGCCAGCCGCGGCGGCTTCGACATGATCGCCTACGCCACGCGCACGGGACTCACCACCGACGTGGTTCCCGAGGGCGCGCATCCCTACATGCCCTACCAGGCGCAGGGCGACATCCCCACGGGCCTGTACCTGTCCATCGGCATCATGGCCGCGTACATCAACCGCCTGCGCACGGGCCTGGGCGACCAGGTGTCGTGCAGCCTGTACGGCTCCGGCATGATGAGCGCGATGGTGCCCATCCTCTCCGGCCAGAAGCCCTACAACAACCTGTGGCCGAAGGGCCGCGAGAACGTCCTTCCGTTCTCCTGCATGTACCGCGGCTCGGACGACCGCTGGATCATGGTTGCCGGCCTGCAGTGGCATAAGGACTGGCCGCGCTTCGTGGCGCGCCTGGGCCTCGACCCCGAGCTGGTGACGAAGTACCCCGACTACATGACCGCGCTGGCCAAGTCCAACGAGATCATCCCCATGCTGGACGAGTTGTTCGCTACCAAGACCGTGCAAGAGTGGAGCGACATCCTCACCGAGGAAGACATCCCCAACGACATCTGCCTGAAGTTCAGCGAAGTCGCCGACGATCCCGCGGTGCTGACCGGCAACCTTATGAAGGAAGTCGAGATGCCCAGCGGCGAGGTCATCAAGATGCCGCGCACCCCGGTCTACTTCCGCGAGGCCGGCGCTCCCGACCCGGTCGTTGCTCCCACCGTGGGTGCCGACACCGAGGTCGTGCTGAAGGAATGCGGCTACACCGACGAGGAGATCAAGAAGATGGCCGAGGAGAAGGTCGTCGGCCTGGGCGACACCTGGGATCGCTCCATGTACGTCATCAAGTTCTAACTGCATCACGAAACGATTTCGCGGGTCGCACGGAGCATCGCGCGCGACCCGCGCATCGGAACAAGAAGCGCAACCAACTGAGGAGGAGTCAGAATGCTGCAAGCACCTTTGTATTTCGAAGACGTCGAGGTCGGCTACAAGTTCCAGTCCCCCGGCGGCCGCACCATCACGAACGCCGAAGTGGTGAACTTCGCGCAGATCACAGGCGACTACAACCTGGTTCATCTGGACCACGAGTTCGCGAAGACCGGCATGTACGGCGAGAACATCGCCCACGGCGCCCTTACGCTGACGCTGGCCGGCGGCATGTTGAAGCGCACCGAGTTCTGGTCGGCCACGGCCGAGACGCTGGGAGACCTCACGGGCTTCAAGCACGTGAAGTTCATGGCCCCGGTGAAGTTCAACAGCACCATCCACCTGGAGTGCGAGATCACGGACAAGACGGACAACGGCGACGGCACGGGCACCATCGAGCTGGCCGTGCATGGTATCGACCAGGACGGCACGCTGGTTCTGGACAACGTGCGCTACTACAACATCGCCAAGAAGAACTAGCCCTCGCCCGCCATCATCCTGAAGGAGGAATTCAACATGAACGAGCAACTGCAAGCTGCTTTCGACAAGAAGTTCAAGGACACCTGGTTCTTCGAGGACGTGCCGCTGAACCATGCGACCCCGGCCACCACGGGCCGCACCATCACCGAAGCCGACATCCTCAACTTCGCCGGCATCTCCGGCGAATGGGCGCCCATCCACATGGATCTCGAGTATTGCAAGGCCCACGGCCATGACTCCGTGCTGGCTCAGCACATGCTGATCTATACGTTCACGCCGTCCATCAACCCGTCCGATCCCATGATGGCAAAGATGAACAACTCCATTCTTGCGACCAAGGGCACGAAGAACTGGAAGTTCCTGAAGATGCCGGCCGTGGGCGACACCGTGTACACCACGTCCGAGATCGTCGCCAAGGACGACAACAAGCCCGAGCGCGGCGTCATCATCATCCAGATGTCGATGATCGACCAGAACGGCGACGTGCTGCAGACCGGCGAGTACCACCTTGTCGTAGCCAAGAAGATCTTCTTCGAGAAGCAGTTCGAAGCTGCCGCCGCCAAGGCGCAGCAGTAGCACCCCGCTCGCCCGTTGCCGCGGCCTTGGAGGGAGGGTCGCGGCAACGCCCGCGGGCATGGACATGCCGGTCAAACGGGAACTGACCCTCGTCATCCTGAGCGGAGCGCCGCAGGCGCGAAGTAGAAGGATCCCGTGCGGCGCCAGCCGCAGCACTCCCTGTTAACGCAGCACGGGATCTTTCGACTTCGGCTTACGCTCGGAACGACAGGCAAGCAGTTTGCCCGGCATGTCCATGCCGCAGAACGGCAGGACGATAGGAGAAGAAAGGAAAGGCATCCATGAACATCATTGTTCCTATCAAGGTGCTGGCCGACGATCAGGACATCGTCGTAGCCGCCGACCGGAGTCTGGACGACTCGAAAGCCCATCGCATCGTGTCCACGTACGACCTGAACGCCATCGAGGCCGCCGTGCAGCTCGCCTCCGCCCACGAGGACTCGAAAGTCGTCTGCGTGTCGGTCGCCGACGCGAAGGCCGACGACTCCAAGCTGAAGAAGGGTATTCTCGCCCGCGGCGTGGACGAGCTGGTCATGATCGCCGACGACGCCTGTGCCGACCTCGACGCCCACGCGACGGCCGCCATGCTGGCGCGCCTTGTAGACGGGCTGGACGCCGCCGACCTCATCGTGTGCGGCGACGGCTCCGCCGACAACTACGCGCAGCAGGTGGACGTGCAGCTGGCCGATGCGCTGGGCCTGCCCGTGGTCACCGCCGTGTCCGCCGTGTCGGTGGAGGGCGCCGTCGCCACGTGCGACCGCATGCTGGAGACCCAGTTGCAGACCGTGCAGGTGGACTTGCCCGCCGTGATCAGCGTGGTCCCCGACATCGCGCTGCCCCGCATCCCCGGCATGAAGGACATCCTCGCCGCCGGCAAGAAGCCGTCCTCCGTGAACGCCGCTTCCGATGTGGAGGCCGCGGTCGTCGACGTCGTGGAGACCAAGGCGCCGCAGCAGGCCGAGCGCAAGATGGAAATGCTGGACGCCTCGGTCGACGGCGATCTGGAGAAATTCGCGGCCGCCCTCAAAGCGGCCCTGTAGGAAAGGTGATGTGGACATGAAAGCATGCGTTATCGCTGAAACCTCCGCCGCCGCCCGCGCCCTGTGCGCCGGCGCCCGCGGCATGGCCGACGAAGTGGTGCTGATCGCCCCCGGCGTCGAGGCTCTGACCGGCGTGGCCGACAAGGCCGTGCATATCGACGTTCCCTCCGGAAACGCCATCGACGACGCGTACGCCAGCGTGAACTCCGTCGTGGACGCCGAGGCTCCGGGCATCGTCCTGGTCGAGCCCACCCGTTCCATGAAGGTTCTGGCCGGCAGGCTGGCCGCCCATCTGGGCACGGCGGCCATCACCGACGTCATCGAGTTCGAAGGCGACCTGGCCACCACCATGTACTTCGGCGGCGTGGGCCAGCGCAAGAGCAAGGCCAACGGCACGGCCATCTACACGGTGGGTGCCGGCGTGTTCGACGAGGCCTCCGCTTCGGGCACCGACGCCGTCGAGGAAGCCCCCTTCGCCGCCCCGGCTCGCGCCCTGCGCGTGACGGGAACGAAGGATCTGCCGAAGAGCGACGTGGACCTCGCAGCAGCCGGCGTGGTGGTGGCCGGAGGCCGCGGGTTCGCCGAAGAAGCCGACCTGCAGCTCATGCGCGACGTGGCCGCGAAGCTGGGCGGCGAGTGCGGTTGCTCGCGTCCGCTGGCCGAAGGCGTGGACTGGATGCCGCGAGAGGCCTACATCGGCGTGTCCGGCATGATGCTGGCGCCGAAGGTGTACCTGGGCATCGGCATCTCCGGCCAGATGCAGCACATGGTGGGCGTGAACCGCGCGGGCACGATGTTCGCCGTGAACAAGGACAAGAACGCCCCTATCTTCAAGCAGTGCGACTACGGCCTCGTGGGCGACCTGAAGGACGTCCTGCCGAAGCTGGCGGCGGCTCTGTAGGCCTTCTCGACCTGACCGGGAGGGTACCCGGCATGCCCAGTCGCTCGGCAGTCCTGGCTCGCACGGACAGTCCGCTGGACTGTCCGGCTCGATGGGTGCGGCGCCGCGGAGCGAAGCGGAGCAAGTCCCCGAAGGGGAAACTCGCTTGGTGGGCAGCGCCGGGCACCCTCCCTTCGATTCACGTCGCTGCCGCCCGCCTTGGACGATGGGACGGCTTTGGAGAACTTGAGGGATGCCCTGGAGAGAGGCGGCCCCCCTTCGGGTGGCCGC
>ENA-OQIL01000148-OQIL01000148.1-human-gut-metagenome-genome-assembly--contig:-NODE-148-length-34182-cov-5.391191_pt1 | contig 34182 bp, 29 predicted proteins | sample MGYA00242583_ERZ504748 | MGnify/ENA primary metagenome ERZ504748 (study PRJEB26092, sample SAMD00036191) | human gut metagenome | host: Homo sapiens | study: EMG produced TPA metagenomics assembly of...
CCTTCCTTCGTCGGCACCGCTTTTACTATGACCGGCAACATGATGACTCCGCTGGCTATGCTCATTATTGGTCATGAGATCGCCAACATGAAGGTGCTTGATTTGATAAAAGACGGCTGGGCGTACGTCGTCTCCCTCCTGCGTTTGCTGGTAATTCCTACTATCGTGTGCGTTATCTTCATGTTCCTGCCTGTGGATCACGAGGTTTTTGAAGGTTCTCGTTTTTCTTTTGGCTATGCCGTGCGGAACTTTGAACGTGATCCTGTCGCAGCAGTATGGAACTAACCCCCAGTTCGCTTCGCGTGCCACAACGCAGACCATGATCCTGTTCTTGATTACCGTTCCCATCATGCTCGTCATCATCAATACCTTGTTGTAAGCGTGCACCGTCCAGTTCGACAGCGCATGAAAACGAAGCTAGGATAGGAGTTGAGCTATGAAGATCGATCGCGTGTATTACAACGGCGTCATTCGAACCATGGTGTCCGAAGGTGATACAGTGGAGGCGCTGGCCGTTCATAACGGAACCATTGTGGCCGCCGGTACGAGCAAGGAGATGCGTGCAATTGACGCGTGCGAGTACGTTGACCTGCAGGGAAGAAGCGTGCTTCCCGGTTTCGCTGACACCCATATGCACCTATTCCATGATTGCATGGGCCGTATTACGCCGAACCTAAGCGGGTGCCATAGCATTCCAGAAATCTTGAGCCTTCTCGAACAGCGAAAGGAAAGCATCAAACCTGGTCAGTGGCTTACTGCCGAGAACATGCACCTCGAGTTCTTGAAAGAGGGGCGTTTTCCGAACTGTGATGAGCTCGACAGCGTTTCTTCTGAAATTCCTATTTGCATCGGCAGTTTCTGCCACCATGTTCATGTGTTGAACTCTGCGGCACTGGCGCTAGCGGGTATCGATGCGTCTTTTCAGCCGATGGTGGCTGATCATGTGGGCCGATTCGATGACGGTCGTCCGGACGGCGTCGTACGCGAAGTGGTGTATCCCGAGCATGTTGATCCTGTCATACCCCGCATGAGCTTGCAGGAATGCGTCGATGCGGTTCACGAGCATTTGCAGTATTGCTCTTCACTTGGACTTACCCAGCTCGAGGTGAATCAGGAGGACGGACCCTTCGGTGCCCGTCTTTATACCGAGATGCGTCGTCAGAAGGGGCTGCCTTGCCACCTTACGCTGAATTGGTATCCCGAGTATCCCAATGTCCGCGGTTTGGTGACGGGATTCGGAGATGATGATTTGAAACTAGGCGCCATCAAGATGCTTACCGACGGCGGCATCGGATCGGCCGGTGCGCTCATGCTCGAGGATTACGAGAATCCGGTAGGGACTCGAGGCGAGTGCAACTACACGCAGGAAGAGTTGGACGAGCTGGTGAAAACCGCCTACGACGCTGGTCATGACGTTTCGATTCATGCTATCGGCGACGCGGCGAACGATATGGTGCTCACTGCGTTCGAGCGCGCCTACGATCCTGCAGTGGGCGACGCGCGCCGCTTCTACTTCGTTCATGCCACGTTGGTGTCCAACACTTTCATCGAGCGTGCGGCCAAGATTCCCTGTGTAATAGCCATCCAGCCGGTGTGGCTTGAGAACTTCGTGAATTTCGGCGAGCTGCGCTTGGGTAAGGAACGCGCGAACCGTCTGTTCCAGATCAAGGACATGATGGATGCCGGACTCATCGTGGCTGGCGGAACCGATGCGCCGGTGTGCACAGTGAATCCCTTCTACGGCGTCGAATGTGCGGTCACCCGCCAGGCCGTCGGTCGCGACGACGTGACTCTCGGTGCTGATCAGGCGATCTCTGTGTACCAGGCGGTGGAGATGGTGACGAAGAACGCCGCCTACTGGTGCAGCGAGGAGCATCGCAAGGGCACGCTTGAGGTGGGCAAGCTGGCCGACTTTATCGTGCTCGATCGCGACATCTTCGCTATCGATCCGAAACTGATCCATGAGACGCAGGTGCAGTTGACCGTGTTGAACGGCGACGTGGTGTTCGAGCGCGCGTAGCGCAATCTATTCGAGGGTGCGGAAGGAGCGGAGAAGATGAGACGGCCGAGGGCGGTGCGGCATCCTGAGATGCCGAGCCTTGCGACGATCGACGAGGGAGGCGTGACTTCCGCCCTCGGCTTCACGGCTTCGGGCGTGCATGCGGGCTTCTACGAGGGTAACGACCGCCTCGACTGCGCGCTGGTGTCGGCTGACGTACCCTGCCCCTGCGCGGCGCTGTTCACGCGCAACGCGTTCAGCGCCGCGCCTGTGGACGTGTCGCGGGACCATCTTCGCCGCGTCTCGTTCGGGTTCGTGCGCGCCGTGCTGATCAACTCGGGCAACGCCAACGCGCTGACCGGCGAGAACGGCCTCGAGGTGGCGCGGCGCTCGGCAAGCCTCGCGTCGGGCGAGCTGGGTTGCCGGGAAGACGAGGTGCTGGTGGCTTCCACGGGAATCATGGGCTCGCGCCCTCCCGTCGAGCCGTTCGAGCGCGGCGTTCCGCTTGCGTGCAGGCGGGCGTCGCGCGACGGCGGCCACGATGCGGCGCGCGCCATCCTGACCTCCGGCGCGCACCCGAAGGAAGCTGCCGTTTCGTACCGCAGCACCGATGCGGCGTACCGGGGCTGTACGTTCACCGTAGGCGGCATGGCGAAAGGCCCCGAGATGCTGTTGGTGCTGACCACCGACGCGCCGCTTTCTCCTGCACTGGCGTACCGGGCGCTTGAGGAGTCGGCTTCCGCAAGCTTCAACAAGGTGATCGTCGATGCCGGCTCGTCCATGAACGATAGCTGCTTCCTGCTCGCTAGCGGCTATGGCGCGAAGCCGGGAAAGCCCATTCGCGAGGGCACCCAGGCGTTTCGCGAGTTCTCCGAGGCCTTGAAAGAGGTGAGCGGCCGCCTCGCGCGTTGCATAGCGTCTGACGAGCAATGTGTATCGTGCCTGATCACCGTGCATGTCGTCGGAGCCTTCGACGAGGCCGACGCCGACCGGGTGGCGCGCTCGGTCGCCCATTCGCTGGTGGTTCGGTCCACCGTTGCCGGACGTCATGCGAACTGGTCGCATATCGTCTCTTCGATCGGATACGCCGACGCGCTGTTCATGAGAGAGCGCGTGTCGGTGGATGTCATGGGCGTTCCTGTGCTGAGACGCGGAGCGCTGTGCCCCTTCGACGAGCAACGGCTGCTGCGCGAAGCGGGCGATCGGGAGATCGTTATCCGCGTGGACCTTGGGGCGGGCGGTGCGCAAACGACGTACTGGACTGGCGATCTGCCGCCGGGCTAGGCGTCCGGACGACGGGATGCGGGCCGCGCGAAGACCGTGCGGTTCGCAGCGCGGCGTCGCGGACGGCGCACGCGCGAATCGACGGCGCGATGGAAGGTGATTTCGGTGACGGTCAAAATGGTGGAGATTTTCCTTCAGATTCTGATCCTGTTGGCGTTCGGCTTCTTGTTCTCCAAGCGCGGCATCATCACGGAGTCGATGAAGAACGGCTTGTCGACCTTGCTCTTGAAGGCCGTGTTGCCGCTGGTCATCCTGTCGTCGTCCCAGGTTGCTTTCGATGGATCGGTGCTGCAGGGGTTCGTGGTCACCATGGCGGTGTCGTTGGTCTTCTACGTGGTGGTTGTCGGCGGCTTGGGGCTTGTCCGGAAGCGCATTCCCATCCCTGACGGCGGCAACCGCATCTTCGTGCTTTTGTGCGCATACGGCAACGACGGGTTCATCGGCATCCCGTTGGCCATGCAATTCTTCGGCTCGTCCGGCATGTTGTACGCCATCGCGGCGAACATCGTGTTCAACATCACCCTTTTCAGCTTCGGCATCGCGGTTTTGCAGGACAAGGCGAAGCCCGATATCAAGGGCATTCTGCTGAACCCTTGTCTGATCTGCACCGTCGTCGCGCTTGTGCTGTACGCGCTTCCGTTCAGGTTCCCGACCCCCATCGCGGACGCGTTCAATATGGCCGGTTCTATGATGACGCCGCTGGCCATGTTCATAATCGGCTACGAAATGTCGCGCATGAAGCTGTCGGATGTGGTGAGAGACAAATGGGCGTACATCGTTTCCTTCATGCGCCTGCTGGCCTTGCCCGCTCTGGCTGCGGTCGTCCTCTCGTTCGTGCCCGGGATCGACCCGCTGGTGGCTTCGGTCAGCGTCTTCCTGCTTGCTATGCCGTGCGGCACGCTCAACGTCATTCTGTCCCAGCAATACGGCGCGAACCCGAAGTTCGCCGCTCGAGCCACGACGCAAAGCATGTTCCTGTTCCTGCTCACCGTGCCGCTTATCCTGATCCTGGTGAAGGTGCTGTTCTGACTGATGGGGCGGCTCTTCCCGCGCGCCGAGCCTTCTCTCGGCTCGAATTGTTTCACGTGAAGCATTTGAGGCCCGACGCGGATTGTTTCCCGTGACACAATCCGGGCGCGACACGAGATGCCCTTCGTGGGACATTCGAGGTTGCGATGTGGGATGTTTCACGTGAAACATCCCGGATGCCGCGCAGGCTCTTTCTGCGATGGGCGCAGCATGCGATGCCCTGGGCGAGCCCGTGTCGATACCGGTTTTCCGACCGCTTGCGACCGCGTTGCCCGATCCCTTCCTCTGCCTGCCGCGATCGGTGGGCCCTCTGCGTGAACGCCTCACCCGTTGCCGTTGTGCGCCTTTGGCGTCGGCACCCTCCCCGCCGTCCGGCGATCGAACCCTCCGGAACTCATGTGGAGACCTCGAAAAGAACATGTGCAAACTCCATTTGCCTTCCAGATTGATATACTGTAATTCTGTGGTTCGAACACCGAAAGGAAAAACAGACATGCCGAGCACGGTTCTGATTGGCGCCCAGTGGGGCGACGAAGGCAAGGGCAAAGTCACCGACCTGATCGCGCGCGAATACGATTACGTGGTTCGCTACCAGGGCGGCAACAACGCGGGTCACACGGTCATCCACGGCGACAAGAAGCTCGCGCTGCACCTCATGCCCTCCGGCGTCATGTACGAGCATGCGGTTCCAGTCATCGGCAACGGCGTGGTCGTTGATCCCGGCGTGCTCATCAAGGAGATGGCCATGCTGGAAGCCGAAGGCATCTCCTGCAAGAACCTCAAGATCTCATGCGACGCGCATGTGATCATGCCGTACCACAAGGATTTCGACGGCGCCGACGAGAAGCGCCTGGGCGAGAACAAGATCGGCACCACGAAGCGCGGCATCGGCCCCTGCTACCAGGACAAAGTGGCCCGCAAGGGCATTCGCATCCAGGACCTGCTGGACGAGAAGATCTTCCGCCTTAAGTTGGAAGCGGTGCTTTCGCAGAAGAACCCCATCCTCGAGAAGATCTACGGCCTGCACACCTACACGGTGGAGGAGATCTGCGAGGAGTACCTGCCCTATGCGCGCATCCTCAAGCCGTATATGGCCGAGACGGCCCAGCTGCTGAACGAGGCCGTGCGCGCCGGCAAGTCCATCCTGTTCGAGGGCGCGCAGGGCACGCTACTCGACATCGACCACGGCACGTACCCCTACGTCACGTCCTCGTCGTGCTGCGCCGGCGGCGCCGCCACGGGCACGGGCGTGGGCCCCACGGTCATCGATCGCGTACTGGGCATCCAGAAGGCCTACGTCACGCGCGTGGGCGAAGGCCCCTTCCCCACGGAGCAGCGCTTCCCCGAGGACGGCGGCGAAGGCGAGGAGGCCGAGGTCGGCGAGCTGCTGTGCAAGGTGGGCCACGAGTTCGGCGTGACCACGGGGCGCAAGCGCCGCTGCGGCTGGTTCGACGCGGTCATCGCGCGCTACGCGGCCGAGGTCAACGGCCTCACCGACGTGGCGCTCACGAAGCTCGACGTGCTGTCGGCCTTCGACACCATCAAGGTGTGCACGGCCTACGAGTGCGAGGGCAAGGTGTACGATTACTTCCCCATGCAGCAGAGCGTGCTGTTCCACGCGAAGCCCGTGTACGAGGAGCTTCCCGGTTGGAAGGGCGTCGACATCACCGAGTGCCGCACGTTCGAGGAGCTTCCCGAGAACGCCCAGCGTTACGTGGAGTACCTGGAGAAGATCACCGGCGTGCCGGTCAGCATCATCGCTGTCGGCCCCGACCGCGACCAGACCATCATGCGAGGCTGGGATCGGTAATGTTCCGCCGTTCTGTCGAACGGCGGAACGACTCGACGCTGCGAAGCGCCGATGCACCCGATCTCGCGGCGATGCCGACGGCTCGCGTACCGAAGTATCCCCTACGGGGACTTCCTTCGGGGCGCGCTTCGCCCTCGCCATCCCCGCGATCTCGGGCACCTCGGCGCTTCTCGCTGACGTATGGGTTCGACCTGCAAAGCGACGAAACGTTTCACGTGAAACACTTCGTCGCAATGACGTGCGACATGGGAACAAATGTTTCACGTGAAACAGTGGCAACACCAGCAGCACTGAAGCGCTTTTGCACGACGTAAGTAGTTTGAGGGTTTGAAAGGACCTGACATGAACATCTTGGTATTGGGTGGCGGCGGTCGCGAACATGCCATCGCGTGGGCGCTGGCGAAGTCCCCGCGTACCGACAGCCTGTACGTAGCGCCGGGCAACGGCGGCACGGACGGCATCGCCCAGAACGTACCCGACCTGAACCCCGAGGACGGCCAGGCCGTGCTGGCGTTCGTTCGCGAGAACGCCATCGACTTCGTGGTCATCGGACCCGAGGCTCCGTTGGTTGCGGGTGTTGCCGACGTGCTGCGCGCCGCGGGGGTTCCCACGTTCGGGCCGGACGCCCAGGGTGCCCAGCTGGAAGGCAGCAAGACGTTCAGCAAGAAATTCATGGACGCCAACGACATCCCCACCGCTCGCTACGCCAGCTTCACCGACCTCGAGCCTGCGCTTGCCTACGTGCGCGAGCTGGGCGCGCCCATCGTGGTGAAGGCCGACGGCCTGGCCGCTGGCAAGGGCGTCGTGGTAGCCGACGAACTTGAGGACGCGGAAGACGCCGTGCGCTCCTGCTTCGACGGCGCATTCGGCGACTCGGGCAAAACCGTGCTCATCGAGGAGTGCCTGACTGGCCCCGAGTGCTCGATGCTGGCGTTCGTCAGCGACGGCAAGGCGCACTGCATGGCCACCGCCCAGGACCACAAACGCGCGTTCGACGGCGATCGCGGTCCGAACACGGGCGGCATGGGCGCGTACTCGCCGGTGCCCATCGTGACGCCGGACGAGCTGGCGGCCATGCACGACATCATGGAGCGCGCAGCGGTTGCCACCGCGCGCGAGTTCGACAACGATTACCGCGGCGTGCTGTACGGCGGCTTCATGCTGACGCCCGAAGGTCCGAAGATCATCGAGTTCAACGCTCGCTTCGGCGACCCTGAGACGCAGGTGGTACTGCCGCGTCTCGAGTCCGACCTGGCGGATATCATGCTGGCCGTGGCCGAAGGACGCCCCGACGACATCGACCTGCGCTGGTCCGAGCAGTGGGCCGTGTGCGTGGTGCTGGCCAGCGAAGGCTATCCCGGATCGTACGAGAAGGGCAAGGTCATCCTCGGAATCGACGAGGCCGAGCAGATCGAGGGCGTCACGGTGTTCCATGCCGGCACCGCCAAGAATTTCGACGACGAGCTGGTCACTGCGGGCGGCCGCGTGCTGAACGTGGTGGCGCTGGGCGACTCGTTCGACGACGCGCGCGAGAAGGCGTACGAAGCGTGCGATCTTATCAACTTCGAAGGCAAGCAGTACCGCAGCGACATCGGCAAACGCGCTGCGGCCGGTCGTGCCGCTTGGGAGAACTAAATGCTTTCAGAACGCTTGCTCACGTCTGTTGTTCGCGAATGCACGAAGAATTACCTGCGCCTCGAACCGACGCAAGAGCGACGCGTGCCCGGCCCGAAGCCCGGCCAGAAGTACATGCTGTACATGCATGTGCCGTTCTGCGAGCGGCTGTGCCCCTATTGCTCGTTCAACCGATTCCCGTTCGCGGAGGATCGTGCGCTACCCTACTTCGCCAACATGCGCAAGGAAATGCTCATGTTGAAGGACCTCGGCTACGACTTCGAAAGCCTGTACGTGGGCGGCGGCACGCCCACCATCATGATCGACGAGCTGTGCGAAACCATCGACATGGCGCGCGACACGTTCAGCATCGGCGATGTGTCCAGCGAGACGAACCCGAACCACCTGATTCCCAGCTACCTGGACAAGCTGCAGGGTCGCGTGCAGCGTTTGAGCGTTGGCGTGCAGAGCTTCGACAACGACCTGCTGAAGCAGATGGATCGCTACGACAAGTACGGCAGCGGCGAGGAGATCCTCGAGCGCATCGGCGAGGCCAGCCCCTACTTCACGTCGCTCAACGTGGACATGATCTTCAACTTCCCGGCGCAGACCGAGGACGTGCTGTTCAGCGACATCGAGCGCGTGGTGGAAAGCGGCACGAGCCAGACCACGTTCTACCCGCTGATGGCCAGCCCCAGCGTGGCGCGCTCGCTGGCTCGCACCGTGGGCAAGGTTGATTACGCGCGCGAGCAGCGCTTCTACGAGATCATCTCCGAAGTGCTGGCCGGCGGCGAGAACCCGCTGTTCGAACACGGCAGCGCCTGGACGTTCAACAAGCGCGGCACGGGCGCGGCGGGCGAGGGCGCGATGATCGACGAGTACGTGGTTGATTACGAGGAATACCCCGCTATCGGCAGCGGCGGCATCACGTATTTGGGCAACAACCTGTACGTGAACACGTTCTCGGTGAACGACTACAACGACGCCATCGAGCACGACCGCATGTCGTTGATGGGCAAGGCCACGTTCAGCAAGCACGACCGGATGCGCTACCGCTTCATGATGCAGCTGTTCGGATTGCGCCTGGACAAGCGCCAGTTCAAGAAGGATTTCGGCGTGTCCGTGGAGCGCGGTCTGCCGGTGGAGATGGCGTTCATGAAGGCCTCGGGCGCGTTCGACCGCGACAACGCCGACGAGCTGACGCTTACTTCGCGGGGCCGCTACCTCATGGTGGTGATGATGCGCCAGTTCTTCATCGGCGTGAACAACCTGCGCGATCAGGCGCGCGCCGCCCTGGTGGGTGAGGAACGCGAGCTTATCTTCGGCGATGGCAAATAACCGTTTGTCCGCATCCGCTCGAACACCGAAACGCCCGCGCATCTGCCGCGGGCGTTTTTCGTGTGTGCCGAGCCGCGTCTGGCAACGTGTTCCGGCTCGACTGCGAGCTCGGGTGTCCGACTGTTTCACGTGGAACGCGCTTGTTTCCGTGTTCCGCGGAGTATCCAACGTAGACGTTTTCATCGGCGGGCGCGCGTTTCGGCATTCCTCGGCAATGTACGTGCTATGATACAAAACCACAAAGAGGGACGTTCTATTGCCTGATAGGAGGAGGAAACGGCATAGACATGGCCAAGAGGGGACGGCATACGGAGGGCTTTACGCTCGCCGAACTTCTGATGAGCGTTGCCATCATACTCATCCTTGCTGCCATCGCCTTCCCTTCCATTGTGTCGGCGCAGAACAACATGCGCATGTTGGAGCTGAACAACGCCGCCCAAGCCATCGCGAACGCCGCCCAAGCCCAGATGACGGCCAAGAAAGTGTCGGGCACGTGGGTGGATTCCGTGAAGGACGGCGACTCGTATCGCGTCTGCTTCCCCGCCGCGCGCTCGGCGGATGTTTCACGTGAAACATCCGAGGGCTCATCCCGCTCGCAGGGCGAAACGGAACATGTTTCACGTGAAACACTCGGGTCCGACGAGGTTGCTCCTCCCTCCGCTTCTGCTGCGGAGTCTTCCAAACGTTACATGACGGCGGACACCGCCCGCGAGCAGGGTATCGTCCCGGCGCTCGCTGTGGAGGAGGCTGTGCGCGACGCCGACTATATCATCGAGTTCGATGCCGACACGGCGCAGGTGATCGGCGTGTTCTACGCCGACGGAAGGTCCGGCTTCTTCGGATCGACCCCTGCCTCCACGAACGCCGCGAAGACGTATTACGAAACCGAGGGCGCCTCCACCGATCAGGCGGCGCGCATGGGTCACGACCCCATGATCGGCTACTATGGCGGCACCCCTGCCGGCGCCACGCCCGAGAAAGCGCTCGCGAATCCGGTGATCTGGGTGGACGAAGCAACGGGCTGCTTGATGGTGCAAGATCCCAACATCGCCGCGGACGGAAGCGCGGGCTCCACCACGTCCACGGTGACCATCGAGAACACCAGCAAGAACGTGGCGTTCGCGATTTCCGGGTTGAGCAACGGAACGACCATGGTGTCGTTGTCCACGGCCGATGACGGTTCGGATCCGGTTGGCTTCACCAACTTCGCCGCAGCCATCAAGCAGCAGACGCGCGACGACGCGAACGTGAAGGGCAATGTGTGGGCCATCGACCTCAATGCCCTTTCGCAGCTGGTGACGAGGGAGAACGATGGCAAGCCGACGACCGGCGGCTCCCAGGAGGCGGCGCTCAAGCAGGTGTTCGACGCGTGCGTGGCGGGCGACGCCCTGACGGTGTCGGTGGAGACGAAAGACACCTCGCGCAGCTGCGTGCCGGGCACGGCTGCCGCCCATGTGGAGTGGCCGAACCCTGCGGGCAAGCTGACGATGCTGATAACCAACCCGTACTCCGCCGTCGTGGCCGGCGAGAAGAACGAAGCTTACACCGATCCGCAGGTGCGGTCGACGGTTGCGGACAGCGCGCATCCTTCCATTGGGGCGGGCTCCGGCAACGGCGACGGCGTGGTGAAGGACGGGTTGACGGTCACCCCCTTCTATGAGGATAAGGATAATCACTTCCGCGTTTCCAACGCGAACACGCAGTTGAAGCAGGAGAACCCGCAGGCCGGCTACCAGTCGTACGCGGGAGGCTGGATAGCCTCGTCGTCCGTGCGTGACGACGCCACGTACCGGCTCGAGGGAACTGTGGGCGCGTACAACAATCATGCGTACCAGATTTGGGAGCTGTGGATCAAGCGAGCCGACACCGGTGAATGCATGCGCGTGGGCTACTTGAACGATGGCAAGTGGGAATGGGGCGTGTTCAACCAGAAGGGGGTCAACTACGACTACCGTTTTCTGAACGACTGCTTCACCTGGTACGGAACAAATGAAACGGGCGATGCTTCGGGTACCCTTGCCGGAACCGATACCGATGCGAACAACGTCATATCCCTGCGCCTCGATGTGCAGAAGTTCTACGCCGAGGCCGAGAACCATAAGAACCACGGCTTGGCCGACGAGGACGGCAATGCAACGGTGTACGTGCGCACGGCTCCGAAGGCATCCGAAGTCCAGGCGTACTTCAACAAGCTGGCGGTTCCTGAACCGGCTTCGGTTGAGAATCCGTTGAAGGCTGCCTATCTGAGCGGCAGCGCCCGGGAGACCGGCTCGCGCACCGCGGATACCCCGTCGGTCACGGCACGCGCCGCGTTCGAAGGCGAGTTCGGCGCCTCGTCGTCCGACGTGTCATGGGCGGTGTCCAAAACCACGGTCGCCGGGTTTTCCCAGGGCGACGAATACCTGAGCACCGCCGGCACCGTGCCGGTGCGGGTGTACTACTCCATCGCCCCCGGGGTTGGTTTCGCGAACATCAGATCTTACGATAACGGCAACGGCAGCGGGTACCTAAGCGGCGTGCTCAGCACGCGCTTGACCAACGTCTCGCTTTGGCTGTATCGCGGTCCCTCTTTTGATGATCTTGCCGTTATGCCGCCCGCACTTCTGAAGAACTACAAGGGGTTGGAGTTCTCGTGCCGCCAAGGAAGTACGTACGACTTCAAGATAACCACCCAAGAAGACTACCGCTTCTACCGGGCGCTGCTCTACTACACCGAGCAGGGTGTTGGAAAACCCGATTATGCGGTTCAGCATGTTCCGTATTCGTCGATCGAGTCGGAAGTTGTTCTGGGTGAGGTCGACCCTCCTGCGAAACCCGAGACAGACGAGTTCACCTATCGTTTCGTGGGTTGGGAAACGGTTGATGTTCGCGATGCCGGATCGGGGTCGCTTGTCTGCGTGCCGGGCGATACGGTCGGAAAGTACGACGGCCAGCTGGCATTCATGGGAACGACGTTCGTGGCCAAGTTCGACGAGATACGCAAACCGAAGGTGAGCCTCGGTTTGGCGTATATCGAGCTTGATGCCAACGGTGCTGCGACCAGCTGGTACGGCTATTACGGAACCGACGAAGGCTCGTTCGTTAATGAGCTTCGCACAGACAACGCCATCGACGACTGGGGGTACTTCATCCTCGTTGGGGAGGGCACTGAGAAGTCAGCCATCACACAAGGCAAAGGCAGCCAGTACAAAATCAAGGATGAAGAAGCTATAACGGTTTCTTTGTCTGGGACGACGTATTCTGCATATCGCATCCTTGCGTCGGGAGATGCTGTGCTGAAGAATCAGTCTACGCCGGTGGAAGTGTTCGTGAACAAGTCCCAGCCGAACGAGTTGACCGCAACCTACCAGGTCAACTTCAATTTCGCCCGCGCCGTGACACTCGATGGCGACGCTGCGAAAACCTGGGGAGAAGATGCTTCGCCCTGGAGCGTGCGCCATGCTATGCAGTTTCCTGGTTCATTGAAATGGTTTAACAATGTCAACGGCGTACAGTATGCGTACATGGGAGATGCCTTTATTCAAGAACATGATCTCGATATGAAGAATATCGTTGACGGGTACAAGTTCAACAACATATTCACAGGGGCTTACGATGGCGGAAGCTACCGTATCTTCAATTTCGGACGAGCGACGTATGCCAGCCTTGGCGATACTAGCGGCTTTTCCGTGCTGAACTCAGCGAAAGAGTACGAGGGTGTTGGGCAGGGGCAGGGTCTCTTCCCTTGGGTTCTCAGTGATGGAACTTCGTCTGCGGTTATAAAGAACGTGAGGCTTGTCGTTGACGGCAATTCGTATGCCGCCGTCGGTACGAACTCGAACTCGAACTTCGGTTTTCTGGTGGGCAATGCTGCGAAGTCCAAGATTGTGAACTGTACGCTTGAGGGTGCTAGCGAGAACGCGACTGCTGTCGTGGACAGGCTTTCCTACGGAACCCATGCGGTGTCACCGCTCATAGGGTATGCGGAAGAGTGCGACATCGAAAAGTGCAAGGTTTTCGATGTCGATGTCCGAGTCTCTTGGAGGGATACCGGGACGGTCGATGGATTGTCGGCGGGTTTGATCGTTGCTCGAACAAGCCAGGTGAACCTATCATCATGTTCGGTGACCGACGTCGTCTTCAACATTGAAAACAAAGTGAAGCCCTCCTCGGTCGTTTGCTTGGGCGGCGTTGTCGGTAGTGCCGGGTGGTCTCTCAACGAGAGTTACTGCACGGTGAAAACGGTGTCGTTCTCGTTTCCGGAGAACCAGCAGGTGCTTACCCGGCTTTCCGCCGGTTCGGTGATCGGCGGTCAAAGCGGTGCGTGTTCGGCGCACTACAACACGGTCACGCAGCCTGTTCAGTACTCTTTGGGTGGCAGCGCATGGGTTCCCATCGAGGCGGAAGTTGGTGGTTCCCTATGAAGCGCGTGAGGATCCTTCGTGACACTTCCGGGGCTTCTGTCGTCATTGCGCTGGTGTTCTTCCTTATTTGCGGCATCATCGGGTCGGTGGTGATGACGGCTGCCTCGGTGCAGGCCAAGGCAGCGCAGACGCACGTGGACTTGCAGCAGAAAGAGTACGCGATGCAGTCGGCGGCGAAGCTGATGGCCCAGCAGCTGGGCGGCGAGGATGCTGTCTGGGAGGAGAAATCGGTAGTCGTTAAAATCGCCTACGATACCGCAGGTGAGGCGAGTGTCGATACGAATAGCTTGCGCTCGATGATCGGCCAGAATTTCTGGACCGAACAGCGCACGAAGGACATCCTCGCCGCCCGCGCGGAGGGGAAGGATTACGTGCTGGGCGGCTCCGCATCCAACCGGTTGCGCATCGACCCTCCAAGCGAGGCGGGGGGTCTCGCCCCGGTGTACGGCTGCATCACGGTGGATCCCGACCTCAACATCACCGTGGAGTTGTCGCTCGATTCCGCTTTCGCGGCGGATTCCCCCTACAACACCACCATCTCCATCCAATGCACGCCCACGTTCGATAGCCAAGGCCGCGTGACGGTGATCGAGTACGGCGACAACACCACCGTGAAGAAGACGGAGGCGGCGTGATGATCGGCAAAACGACGCGCGTGCTGCGCGAGAAACTGCAAGATTGCCACGGCGACACGATGGTGGAGGTGCTGGCGGCAGTGTTCATCGCGGCGCTGGGCGCCACGATGCTCGCCACCATGGTGACGGTGTCGGCAACTGCTTCGGCCCGAAGCCAGCAGGTGCTGAACGCCTCGTACGCCGCGGAGGCTTCTTTGTTCGATTCGTCTGTTCCCCTTCAAGAAGTCTTCGTGACGATTCCCGACTCTGAGGAAGCGACGCGTATCAAAGTGAACGTGTACCAGTCGGGCGGCTATGCATACTACGAGGAGGGTCGGTAGCATGACGCCCCTCCTCGACAAAGCGTCGCTTCGATCCCGCCTGCGCGACACGCGGGGGTTCATGATTGCGGAGCAGCTGGCCAGCATAGTGTTCATCGGGCTTCTTTGCGTTGCGGTGGGCGTCGGGCTGCAGGTGGCCATGAACTCGTACGCCTCCATCACCCGGCAGGCGCAGGCCGACGCGCTGCTGCAACAGGCGGTGGAGGTAGTGAGCGACGAGCTGACGTACGCGCGCGACGTGGAGGGCGAGGGAACGCAGGCGCCCGATAACCCGCTGTACTTCACCAGCCCCACGCGTCACGAGACGGCGGTGCTGCAATCGCGCGATGCCGGCGAAGACGGCATCGAAGACGGCATCTGGCTGAACGCGGCCGGAGAGCGGTCGCAAATCGTGCCGGCACGCGACGGCCTCGCGCCCAAGCTGGCAGAGCTTTCATACAACGCGGACAACGAGACCTGGAGTTTCCGCATCACCATCGCATCAGGCGAGGACGTGGCGGCCGAAACCGCCATGACCGTGAAGAGGATAGGATCGTAAATGGCGTACAAACGGTTGGGAGACGTGCTGATAGACGCGGGCCTCATCACCGAGGACCAGCTGGGACACGCGCTCAAACAGCAGAAAGAGACGAAACGCCGCCTGGGCGACGAGCTTATCGCCGAAGGCGTCATCACGGAAGCGGGCCTCATCGAGGCGCTGCAGATGCAGCTGGGCGTGGAGTTCGTCGACCTTTCGGCGATCGACCTCGACCCCGAGCTAAGCCGCGTGATCAGCAAGAACGTCGCACGCCAGTACAACGTGGTGCCCGTGCGCACTTCGCCCGACGAGGTGTGCCTGGCCATGAGCGACCCGCTGAACTTCATGGCCATCGAAGCGGTGAAGAACGCCACTCGGAAGCGCGTCATCCCTATGGTGACCACGCATGATTCGCTGATGCGCGCCATCATGACGCTGTACGGCAACGAGGGTGCCGCCCGCGCCATCGAGGAGATGAAGCGCGACGCCCGCACGACAGGCGCCGACGACGCCTCGACCGGATCGTTCCAAACCTCCACGCTGGGCGACGACGCCGACGCGCAATCGGCTCCCACGGTGCGTCTCGTGAACAGCATCATCGAGCGAGCCGCCACCGAGCGCGCCAGCGATATCCACCTGGAGCCGCGCGAGATCGACCTGCATGTGCGCATGCGTATCGACGGCGTGCTGCGCACGATCCTCACGGTGCCGAAGGAGCTGCAGGCTTCGGTCATCTCGCGTTTGAAGATCATGGGCGGCATGAACACCTCAGAGCGCCGCGTGCCTCAGGACGGCCGCGCAAACATCCGCTTGAAGAAGCAGGACATCGACCTGCGCATCAACACGCTGCCCACCATCCACGGCGAGACGGTGGTCATCCGCCTGCTGGACAAGAGCGAGGCGCTGTTCGACCCGGCGGGCATCGGCCTGGAGGGCGACAACCTGGAGAAGTACCAGCGGCTCATCGGCTCGAACAATGGCATGGTGCTGATCGTGGGCCCCACCGGCTCGGGCAAAAGCTCCACCATGTACACGATGATCCGCCAGCTGAACACCGATTCGGTGAACCTCGTCACGCTAGAAGACCCTGTGGAATACAACATCGACGGCGTGAACCAGGTGCAGATCAACGAGAAAACGGGCATGACCTTCGCCAGCGGCCTGCGCGCCATCCTGCGCCAGGACCCCGACATCGTGGCGGTGGGCGAGGTTCGCGACGGTGAGACGGCCGAGATCGCCATGCGCGCCGCCATCACCGGCCACCTGGTGCTGTCCACCGTGCACACCTACGACGCGGCGTCCACCATCGACCGTCTCATCGACATCGGCGTGGAGCCGTACCTCATCGCCAGCGGCGTGCGCGGCGTCATCTCGCAGCGCCTCGTGCGCAAGGTGTGCCCCCATTGCCGCGAGGAGTATCGGCCCAGCCCCGAGGAGTTTGAGGCTATCGGCCTGCGATACGATCCCGGCGTGAGGTTCTACCGCGGATCGGGCTGCCCGATGTGCTTCGGCACGGGCTACCGCGGGCGCACGGGCGTGTTCGAGATCCTGGTGATCGACCGCGCGCTGCGCAGCCGCATCACGGGCGGCGCCACGCGCGAGGAGCTGAAGGACGCCATCGAGCGCACGGGCTCGTTCAAGACGATGGAGGACAGCTGCCGCGAGCTGGTGCTGACCGGCGTGACCACCGTCGAGGAAGCCCGCAAAACCATCACCGCGCTGGAGTAGGGAAGAGGAAGGCGGATGCCAAAAGCGCGGCGATAGCAGCAAACCGAAAGAGAAGGACCACGCATGAACGTTGAGCACATCATAGACATGGCGCGCCAGGCAGGCGCTTCCGACGTGCACCTGGTGTGCGGTCTGCCCGTGAAGTTCCGCCTGGCCGGGCGTCTTGAGAACGCGGGCGTGGACGGCGACGCACCGTTGTCGCACGACGATTGCGAGCAGCTGGCCCGCCGTTTGGCCGGAGACGATTTCGACCGCATCCAGCGGATCGGCGAGCTGGATCGCGCCGAGACCATCGGGGGCGTGCGCGTGCGCATCAACCTGTTCCGCCAGCAAGGCCATGTGAGTGCGGCTTTGCGCCTGCTGTCCGATCGCATCCCCGCGCTGGAGACGTTGGGCTTGCCGCCTGCGGTCATGGACTTCCCGCGCATCCAGCGCGGCATCGTGGTGGTGACGGGCGAAACCGGCAGCGGCAAGTCAACCACGCTGGCGGCGCTCATCGACAGCATCAACCACACGCGCGCCGAGAACATCATCACCATGGAAGACCCCATCGAGTACGTGTACACGCCCGACCAGTCCGTCATCTCGCAGCGCGAGATCGGCCAGGACACCGAAAGCTACAGCAACGCCTTGCGTGCCGTGCTGCGCGAAGACCCCGACGTCGTCCTTATCGGCGAGATGCGCGACCTCGACACCATCCAAACGGCGCTGACCGCCGCCGAGACGGGCCACTTCGTTCTGGCCACGCTGCACACGAAGAGCGCCGCCGACTCCATCGACCGCATGGTGGACGTGTTCCCCGAGGGCTTGCAGCGCCAGGTGCGCATGCAGCTGTCCACCACGCTGGTGGCCGTGCTGTCGCAGCAGCTGCTGCCGCGCCGCGACGGCATGGGCCGCGCGCTGGCGTGCGAGCTGATGATGGTGACGCCTGCCATCCGCAACCTCATCCGCGAGGGCAAGACGCCGCAGATAGCCGGCTCGCTGGCCACGTCGGCCTCGGCGGGCAGCGTGACCATGGACAACGCGCTGATCGCCCTGGCCCGCAACCGCGACATCACGTCCCAAACCGCCATCGATGCCGCGCACGATGTCGACTACGTGAGAAAGAGCGTTCGCTGATGCCAACCTTCACTTACACCGGGATAACGGCCGCCGGCCAGCAGATCGACGGCGTGGTCGAGGCGTTCGACGAGATCGAGGCCATGGAACGCGCGCGCGAGCAGTGCCGTGTCGTCCAAAGCGTGGTCCCCGTGCGCGAGGGCAAAAACCTGCTGTCCATGGACATCACGAAGCCGAAGGCCAAGCAGAAGAACCTTGCCGTCATGTGCGCCCAGTTCGCCACCATCCTGAACGCGGGCGTGCCCGCCGCGCGCGCCACGTCGCTGGTGGCCGACCAGGTGACCGACAAGTGTCTGAAACGCGTGCTGGCCGACGTGGCCGCCGACGTGGCGTCGGGCCACAGCCTGGCCGAGAGTTTCCAAAGCAAGGGCGAGAACCTGCCGCGCGTGTTCATCGAGACGGTGCGCGCCGGCGAGGAGAGCGGGCATCTGCCCGAGAGCTTCCAACGCCTGCACGGGTACTTCGACAAGCGCGCGAAGGTGTCGGCCAAGGTGCAAAGCGCCATGACCTACCCCATCTTCGTGGCGGTGATCGCCGTGGTGGTGCTGGCCATCATGATGGTGATGGTGATCCCCTCGATGACGGGCATGATCGCATCGCTGGGGGCGGATACGCCGGCCATGACCCAGTTTTTGATCGACGCTTCGAACTTCGTCACCGACAACTTCCTGCTGATCGCGGTGGTGCTGGCGCTGATCGTCGTGGGCGTGAAGCTGTTCGGCACCACGGAGCGCGGCAAGACGACGTTCGCCGTCTTGAAGCTGAGGCTGCCGGTGCTGGGCGCGGTGGGCGTGTGCTCGGGCGCGGCTCAGTTCGCGAACACGATGGCCATGCTGGTGACGGCCGGCCTTCCTGCCACGCGGGCGGTGGCCATCACGTCGCGCGTGATGAGCAACTATGTGTTGTCGCGCGAGGTGGGGCGCTTGGAGGCTGGTTTGGAGGAAGGGCGCACGCTGGGCGAGGGCCTGGAGGCCAGCACGTACCTGCCGCGCACGCTGGTCGAGATGGTCGCCGTGGGCGAGCACACCGGCGAGCTGGAGGAGACGCTGGAAACCATGGGTGCGTTCTACGACGACGAGACGCAGCGCGTGACCAACAAGGCGATTTCCATCATGGAGCCCGCCCTGCTTGTTTTGATGGCGTTGTTCGCGGGTTTCATCGTCATCGCGTTGTATTTGCCGATGTTTTCATTGTATGCTGCAATGTAACCGTTCTGACACCGTTTCGTGTCACAGCCGTTACTTTATGCAGAAAAATGTATGGGGATATTTCCGGTGCCCGAATGGCTCGGATAAGGAGAAAGGAACCGATATGAAAGAGATGATCAAGAAGATGCGCGAAGAGCGCGGCGGCTTCACGCTGGCCGAGCTGCTGGTCGTCGTGGCCATCGTGGCCGTGCTGGTGGCCATCGCCGTGCCGCTGTTCTCCAGCTCGCTGAGCAGTGCCGAGGACGCGGTGAAGAAGGCGAACGAGCGCTCGGTGAAGGCCGAAGTGACGACGGGTTACCTCGCCGACGGCTTTGACAAGACCAAGTATAACAACATGTATTATAGCGCTAACGACAAGGGCGACCTGACCGGTCCGGCAAGCGCAGCTTCTGAAGGCGCCAAGTATGTGTACAAGGTGACGATCGATGATTCCACCGATAAAACTAAGCCGACGATCACGGTCACGGACGTGACTGACGGCGAGCCCACTAACTAGCGCATGACCATTCCCCTTGGCATCTTCAATCCGGCGCAGGCGGCGTTCCTTCTGGGGATCGCCGCCGTGCTGGGTGCTTGCCTGGGGAGTTTCGTGAACTGCCTGGCATGGCGGCTGGCCAACGGCGAGAGCGTGTTGGCCGGCCGCAGCCATTGCACGTCGTGCGGCCACGTGCTGGGGCGCTGGATCTCGTCCCCGTGGCATCGTGGCTTGCGCTTCGCGGCCGCTGCCGCCACTGCGGGCAGCGGGTGAGCCCGCGCTACGTCATCGTGGAAGCGCTCATGGCCGCGCTGTTCGCCGCCATCGTCGTGCGCTACGGGCTGTCGGTGCAAACGGCCGCCTACCTGGTGCTCGCGTGCATCCTCATGGCCGTGGCGCTGGTGGATCTGGATACGTTCATCATCCCGAACGGGTTCGTGGTGGCGGGCTGCGTGCTGTGGCTGGTGTCCATCTGGTTCATGCCCGCGCCGCGCGTGGGCGCGTTCTCGGTGGGCAGCCTGTTCTCGGGTTGGGTGCATCCGGGCGGCGCGGTGGCGCTGGACGGCATCGTAGGCGCGGCGGTCGTCGCGGGCGGCGTGCTGGTATTGTCCGTGGCGTTCGACAAGGTGACGAAACGCCGGTCGCTCGGCGGCGGCGACGTCAAACTGCTGTTCATGGTGGGGTTGTTCCTCGGGTTGGCGGGTTCTATGCTGAATCTGCTGATGGCGTGCCTTATGGGGTTGGCGTTCGCGTTTGCTCAGGGGTTTTCCGTTCCTTCTTCGCCGGGCGAGGGCGAAGGCGAGGGGGAAAGCGTCCGAACAAGGGCGATTCCGTTCGGGCCGGCCATTGCCGCGGCCACGGCGTTCACGCTGTTGGCGGGGCCGACCATCCTCACGTGGTACGCGGGGTTGTTCTGACAGGATATGCAGCGGGCTGAAAGGAAAACGCGCCGCATGGGCAAAACGTACACGGGTGTCGATATCGGGGACAGCAGCATCAAGCTGGCGGTTTCCGACGGCCAGTCGGTGAGCAAGGTTGCCATCGAGATGCTGCCCGAGGGCCTGGTGGCCGACGGACGCATCGTCAGCCACGACGCGATGGCCGACTTCATCAAAAGCGTGGTAAGAAGCATCGGCGGCGTTTCGAAGGACGTAGCGTTCGTGGTTCCGGGCTACGACAGCCTGTTCCGTCGTCTGTCGCTTCCCGCCATGACCGAGAAAGAGCTGCGGCTGAACCTGCCGTACGAGTTCCGCGATTACATATCGCAAGGCAAAGACCGCTACGTGTACGATTATGCGATGTTGGGCATGCGCAACGACGCCGACGGCCAGCCCGAAGGCATGGATCTGCTGGCGGTTGCGGCGCCTAAGCAGGCCATCGCCGACTATACCGAGATGTTCCGTCGCGCAGGCTTGAAGCTGAAGGTGGCGCTGCCCGAACAGGCGGCGTACCAGAACCTCGTGGGAGGCAATCCTCGCGCGCTGGCTAACTGCTGCGTGATAGACTTCTCCCATCATATGACCAAGCTGCATTTCTTCCTCGACGGCGCCTACGACGTGGCCCGCGTCATAGAGATCGGCGGCATCGACATCGATCGCGCCATCGCGAACGAATACGGCGTCGACGAGCACGTTGCCGACCAGTACAAGCGCACCGACTACCAGGGCGCGCAGCGCTCCGAGGCCGCCCGCGCGGTGTACCAGTCCATCGCGATTGAAATCGGGCGCGCGCTGAACTTCTACGGCTTCAACAACCCCGACGCCGTCATCGAGGTGGCATACTGCTGCGGTGGCGGGCTGCTTCTGGATCCGCTGGTAGAGGCGGTGGCTGCCCATGCCGACTTGCGCGTGTCGTCCATCGTCGACGTGCTGCCGCCGATGAGCGCGCCGTTGGGCGAGGCTCTTCGCTGTCCGGTTGCCATCGGCGCCACCATGAAGGCGGGGCGGTAGCCATGGATTTGAAGCAGGAGGTGTCGCTGAGCGCGCTGAAGCGCGGCAAGGCGCCGGCGTACCCCGTCAAGACGTCCATCAACTTGGTAGACACCCAGCAGCAACGCGGCAACCTGCTTGCGCAGCTGGGTCTGTTCGCCATCGCCCTGGTGCTGATCGGCATATTCACGAAGTTCGCTGTGGTGGATCCCTTGGCGGCGAGCGCGGCAAGCAGCAACGAGGTTTCCGCAGCGCAGGCGCGCCTGGACGTGCTGGCGGCCGAGAACGCCGACTACGCAGAGCTGAACGCGCAATACGATCGTTATGTGGTGCCGGGGTTGTCCGAAGAAGAGCGGAACCTGGTCGATCGCGATGTGGTTCTGAACTTGCTGCAGCAGAAGGTGATGGGCGTAGGTCACCTGTCGTCGCTGCGCATGGAGAAGAACACGGCCACGGTTACCTGTTTGGGAGCCGATTTGAACGAGGTGTCCGCCCTGGTGGAAAGTTTGGAAAGCGATCAGCGCGTAGCGCATGTGACGGTATCCACGGCGCAGGGCGAGAACGATAGCTCCACGTCGGCTACGATCCAGATCGTGTTCGCGGGGCCGCTGGACGTCGAAGGCGACGGCGGCTCGAAGGAGAAGGGGGCCGGCGATGGCGCGGCGTAGCGTGTTGAACCGCTCGTTCTCCACCAGCGAGAAGGTGCTCATGCTGGTGCTGGCGGTGCTGCTGGTGGTGGCGTGCTACTACTTCCTGGTGGTGAAGAACGTGGCCGACACGATAGCTGCCAATGAAGACCGGCTGGCGGACATCGAGATCAGCATCAACGCGCAGGAGATGCTGGCGGCCGATCGCGCGCGCATGAAGGCCGAGCTGGAGGCGTTGGGCGAAGACGGCACGCTGCCCGTGGTGGCCGTGTACGACAACATCCGCAACGAGTTGAACGAACTGAACGCGCTGATGGGAGGCGCGACCACGTACAACCTCTCGTTCGCGCAGCCCACCGTGGAGGACAAGCTGGTGCGCCGCGAGGTGACCGTGTCGTTCACGGTGCCCGATTACGCGGCTGCGCTGGACGTGGTGCGCAAGCTGGAGAACGGTACGTACCGTTGCGAGATCACCGACTTCTCCGTGATCGGCGACATGTTGGCCGACGGTACCGTGGACAGCGTCGATGCTGTGCTGACTGTCACCTACTTGGAAACCACGAACGGCGCCGCAACCACCGCCGGCCTCGTTGAAAAAGCCAAGTAGAAAAAGCTTAGAGTCGCAGGATCTTCTGTCATCCTGGCGATCTATTCCGCTTGGTAGCTGCCGATGACGAAGCGGTTCTTGCCGCCGGCTTTCGCACGGTAGAGAGCTTTGTCGGCTTGGCGATAGGCGCTCTGGTACGAGGCGATTTTACCGTGCAGTTCTACGCCGCCGATGCTGAGCGTCACTTCGTGTTCGGTGCCGTACTGGTCGGTGAACGTCACGCCGCGTTTTACGATGCCGGCGCAAGCGCTGGCCAAACGCTCATCGTCGATGCGTCCGTTCACGCAGATGGCGAACTCGTCGCCGCCCAGGCGTCCGATCAGGTCTTGCGGCCTGAACGCGGCCGTCAGCGCCGCGGCCGTCTGTTGCAGCGCTCGATCGCCGGCAAGGTGGCCGTACGTATCGTTCACGCCCTTGAAGTCGTCGGTGTCCACCACCAGCACGGCTCCGGCGGTGCCGTTTGACAGCAGCTCCCCCGCCGTTTCTTGGAACGTTTGCCAGTTCAACAATCCGGTGAGGCCGTCGTGGTGGGCGCGTTCGGACAAGTCCATCTTCTCGCGCATTTCATCGTCGATGTTGGCGATTTTCCCGATTACCGAGATGGGTTTGCCCGCATCGTCCTCCACGAAATGGGAAGTGATGCGTATCCACTTCCTATCCTTGTCGGGATTCGCTTCCTCGTGGCACAGCACCTCGGTCACGGCGTTCGACGGCGAGGTGAACGCATCCAGCAGCTCGGGGTTCGCACTGTGCTTGATGAGCTGGCGTGCGTTCTCGTACGAGACGTAGGAGGATCCGTCGTCCATGCTCGTGGCATCGTCAACGTAGGAGCTGGAAAGAAGCGATTTCGACTTCGAAATGCGCAGGGTGTCCGATTTTATGGAATACTCGAAGAACTGCTCGTTTGCCAGGCGGTACAGCTCTTGAAAGCGCAAATTCTCTTCGCGTACGGCGCGCGCCGCATGCATGCGGGAGCGCAGGTACAGCGCAAGCAGAACGATGATGAGCACCAGCAGCGATATGCACGCCAGCGCGAATTCTCCCAGGTGATCCTTGATGAACAGGTTGATCTGCTCGTCCTGGTCGATCAGCGAGTTGTCATAGATGATGGAGTCCAGCTGGGCACTGTTGAGGCTGCGCAGCGCTTTGTTTAAGATGACCAGCAAATCGGGGTCAACCGGCTGCGCGAGGCCGAAGCAGATGTCGATGGATTGCGTCGAGGTGGGCAAATAGAGGATGTTGCTCAGTTCGTCGATGTTGAGGTAGTACGGCGTGGTGTACGACGTGCCGTAGGTGTAGTCGACTTCGCCGGAGTTCACCGCTTCGAGGCATTCTTCAATAGTGTCGTACAGCTGCACCGGCGCGCCTTCAGGGGCGGTTTCAGCCTGGTCCCATAAAAGTGCGATGCTTTTGCCGTCCAGGCGATCGGGGTCTACGAACTTGTTGTATACCAGCAGTATGGAGGTGGTCATGTACGGAGCCGTCATGGCTACGATCTTGTCGATTTCCGTGTTGTCGTCGTCGTTCACGCCGGCAACGATGTCGATGTTCTCCTCGCGCAGCGCAGTGGCCAAATCGTCATAGCGCGGTATGCTCACCACTTCGAACGATAGCCCCGTGTGCTTCGAGAGATATTCCAGAATGCCCTTCGTAACCCCTTTAAACTCGCCGGTTTCCGGGTCGAACGACTGCAGCGGCGGCCTGTCGGTGAGGACGCCTACGCGCAGCGTTTTGTAGTTGCGCGCGTAACGGAGTTCGGCGCTGGTCAGATCGTAGTTGTCCTCCGAGGGGAGGAAGTGCTTCTTGTACAGGGTTTCCTGGAGCTGGGGGTTGCTTTGGTTGATGCGGTCGATGGTGGCATCAAGCTCGTCGATGATCGAGCGCTCGCCCTTAGGCGCGGCGAAGAAGAAGGGCCGTCCAGCGAACGACGACACGATATGGAACCCGTCGAAGATGTTGACGTCGATCTCGAGGAACACGTCGGCTTCGCCGGTTAAGGTTTTGTCGAGCAGCTCTTGCGTGGTGGAGCATTCGACGGTGACCAGGTTGATGCCGTTCTGATCGCAGTAGTACTCGAGCTCCGCGCGGCGCTTCTTCGCGGTGGCGAGGATGGCCACGCGCAGCTCGCTTCGGGTGAACAGATTGGTTTTCGAGACGGTGGCATGTATGTTCGGAGCGAACAGGGCGGTGTGGGCCGAGCCGTAGCTGTTTTCGGGGTATTCGTACATCTCGGCAAGGGCGGCGCTGTACGACATGCTTCCTTCGATGTCCACCTCGCCGTTGTCCAGCATCTCTAAAAGCCGCAAAGCGCGTTCGTTTGCATTGTCGCCCTCGGCTTCCACGAACTCGAACGACCAGCCGGTGAACTGGGCGACGCGCATGAGGTAGTCGTAGGTGTAGCCTTCATAGGTGCCGTCATCGTTTTTTGCGAGCAGGCCTTCGCTGTCGGTGTAACCCACCTTGACGATGCGTGGCTGGTCGGAGGCATGAGCTTCTTCAGTGGTGACCGGTATAAGAAGCGCGCAGGCTAAAACCGCCGAGAGCAGCACTCTCGTGCATAAGCGCAAGGCAGTCGTATGTGATCTCTTCTTCGTCGTGCTTCCTTGTTCCGGGTGGAATATCGGGGTTACAGTATAGCCTCTTTTTTCAAATAATTCGCACGGGGGGTGCTGCCTGTGCGCGATCATTTGCGTGTTCCGCACGGATGTTTCACGTGAAGCATCCGTGCATGGCCGCTCGACAGCAGCCGGGCGCGCAAAAAAGCGCCCCCGAAAGGGAGCGCTTCTGCATTCGAATGGTGGTCGGAGGGGGACTTGAACCCTCGACACGCGGATTTTCAGTCCGCTGCTCTACCAACTGAGCTACCCGACCACGATCAACCGTCCATGGGGACGTGGGACGATATTCTACCATATCCCATAGCCTCAGCAAGAGGAAATTCCCAAAAATCCCCCTCTGCTTACCGGGCCGCCTGCTTGGAAGCCCGGCGCGCATCCATCGGCCGCCTGTCCGCACACCTGTCGGCGTACCTGCCGCGCCGTTCTTCTAGCGATAAACGATCTTGCCAACCGTCACGCCCTCGGCGATCATTGCGACGCCGCGCCACAGCACGAACACGGCTACGAGCAGAGAGAATAAGATCGGCGAGACGAACAGCATAATGGCGCACACGATGTTGACGATGCCCGAGAACAGGCCGATCCCCCATGCTGAGAAGCCGATGCTTTTCGATTTCATCGCCGCGAATATCTCGAACAGGCCGAACACGAGGAAGCACAGGGCCACCAGCCACGAGATGGCCGCGCCGCCCACCAGCGGATGCAGCACGAACATCAGGCCGATCAGCACGTCGAGGATCGCGTAGGCCAATGACCATCCCGACACGCTCATCATAGACCTGAAGCGCACGTAGAACACGATGCCCAGCACGCCTGAGAGCAGGAAGCCCACGCCCGCGATCATGGCGATGGTGGCCAGCGTCAAGTTCGGCGCGAAGCAGCAGAGCAGGCCGCATGCGAGCAGCAGGATTCCCGCCAGTATCAGGCTCCAGTCCCATTTCTTCTTCAATGTCGCCATGAGCGCTCCTCCTCGTCTTGCCTTTCGGCATGCGTTTCTCTGACGCATTGTATCACCGGCTTGCGAGCGTTCGAGCGTTTGTGCGCGAAGGGCGGCTTGACGGCGCGAATCGCCGATTCGCCATACAAGAGCCTTCGCCATACGAAAAAGCCCCGGTCTCCTCAAGCGGTTTGCGATGAACTGCGTGAGGAGACCGGGGCGAGGCGTGGGCCGAGGGTCGTTATGCGGTTTGTTTTCCCGGAGCAGCGTCGACGTCGTCGTCTTCCACGCGTCCGCGGATCTTCTTGACGCTGCGGCCAAGCATGCCGCCGAGCTTCGGAAGGTTCTTCGGTCCGAAGATGATAAGCACCACCACCAGAATAAGTATGAGCTCAGGCATGCCCATTCCGAATATCTTCATCGTGTGCTCCTTCCGGGCTTCCTCGCGTTCAGTGCCGAGCATTATAGCAACTTTAAATTTGTAGTTACTATAATTTTGTAGTAAAACCGACAATTTCGACGAAAAGCGCGGACGGCTCTTATAATGCAGAGCAAACGGCACGGCGAATCGCGGAGGGCGGACGATGGAACAGCGGCAGGCGGACGGCGGGCAGTCGATGGGATTGCGCGAGCGCAAGCGCCGCGCCACGCGGGACGCCATCGAGCGGGCGGCCATCGCCTTGGTGAGCGAGCGCGGCTACGACAACGTCACCGTGGCTCAAATATGCGAGCTTTCTTCCGTATCTCAAGGCACGTTCTTCAACTACTTCCGCACGAAAGACGCGGCTATCGTGGGCATCGGCGAGTACGACCTCGATGCCGACTCTGTGCGCGCCGCATTCGATCGCCTCATGCCCTGCTCGATGCTGCACGCCACGCTCACCTTGTTCCTCGAGGTGGCGGGATCGTTCGATTGGGAAAGCGATATCGCGGCGCAGCGGATCGCGCTCGTCAGTGAAACGCCCTCGCTCATGCAGCTGTTCTTGGACAACGCGTTCGGCTTCGTCAGCGATTTTCGCACTATCGTGGAGGCGTATTTTGAAGCGAATCCTTCGCTGCGCACATGCTCCGATGTTCTGAGCTCGGCGGAAGAGTCGTACATCGTCGTGTCCGAGGCGCTTGAAGCCGCGAAGTTCGCGCTGTACCGCGTCGCCGACGATCCGGCGTCCGGCCTGCCCAGTGCAGACGAAGTAGAAGCGGTGATCAGGCGCATCGTGGGATAGCGCCCACGGCGGCGGTTCGCTACACTGAATGCGAACCAGTTACGGCGACAGAAGGAGTGCGAATGTCCTGCGAACAGAACAGCCCGGTAGTCGGCATCATCATGGGATCCGAAAGCGACATGCCCGCAATGGAGCCGTGCATGAAGCAGCTCGACGAGTTCGGCGTGCCCTACGAGGTGAAGGTGGCTAGTGCGCACCGCAAGCCGGCCGAGGTGCACGAGTGGGCAAGTTCGGCGCACGAGCGAGGCATCCGCGTGATCGTGGCGGCGGCGGGCAAGGCGGCCCACCTGGGCGGCGTCGTGGCGGCGTACACGCCGAACCCCGTGATCACGGTGCCCATGAAGACCAGCGACCTGGGCGGGTTGGACTCGCTGCTGTCCATGGTGCAGATGCCCTCCGGCGTGCCCGTGGCCTGCGTCGCCATCAACGGTGCGAAGAACGCGGCCATCCTGGCCGTGCAGATCCTCGGCACCGGCTGCGACGCCGACCGTCAGAAGATCATCGACTTCAAGCGAGGCATGGCCGACGCGTAGGCGGCGTCCTGCTCGAACGGTTGCAACGTGCGGCCGGATGCGACCTGCATCCGGCCGCGCTGTTTCGTTAGAACGCTCGCGTTGCCACGTAGTCGGTGACGCTTGATTCTCGACAGCGCTTTCTTGGCAACGAGCGTTGCGCCCTTCATGCAAGCCGATAGGGCAGCGAATGGCAAAAAGGCATCGAATTCGGAATCGCCCGCGCGGATCGCAAGGGCAAAAGAAAGCCCCCCTGTGCATAACGCCTGTTCGTGAGCGTGCTCTTCCGAGCGGCTTTGCGTCGGACACGGTCAAGGCGCGAGATTTCTTCCGAATTCGATGCCTTCTTGCCATTTAGAGATGCTGCGAGTTGCGCGGAAGCGCCACGATGTTTCACGTGAAACATTTGTACGTCTTCGCGGGGATGCAGGAGAAGGGCGCCAGCTGCATCCCGCACCGAATGCGCCCGGGCGGGCCGTGCCTTTCGCGCCTTCATCCCACGCGCTTCTCATGCCCGTATGCTTCGCTTTCGGAGGCGTACTATATGGTTTCAAGAACTTTGCAACATTTTCCATGGCGTCGGCATGTTTGGGGTAAGGAGGCGATTGGAAACCATGGCTGATTTGCGCTCGGACGAATTCATGAACCATGCCCTGCGCGATTGGGAGGACATGGTGTATCGTCTCGCGCTCAGCCAGACGCGCGAGCCCGCCGACGCAAGCGATGTGTGCCAGGAAACGTTTATCAGCCTGCTGAAGGACGCAACTGTGTTCCAAGACGACGAACACCTCAAGGCATGGCTCATCCGCGTGACCATCAACCGGTGCAACCAGCTTCGCCGTACCGCGTCGCGCCATCGGACCCAACCTCTTCCCGATGATGAAACGCTGCTTCCCAAAACGCCCCCGGCATCGGCCGCGCTGATGGCGAACGAGGTGTGGAGGGTTCTCGACACCCTTCCGCCCAAGTATCGCGTGGTGGTGCATCTGCACTATGTGGAAGGGTATTCGACCGAGGAGATCGCCGAGATCGCGAAGTGTCGGCCCTCGACGGTGCGAAGCCGCTTGCGTCGTGCCCGCGCCCAGCTCAAGACGTTGATAGAACAGGAGGAATCTCATGAAGCCGTCGCCGATGGACGAGTATCGTGCTTTGATGGAGGAAATCGAGAGCCCGAGTACGGTGCATGAGAGCATCCTCTCCGAGATCGAACGCGCGCGCCGCGAGGAGCGTCGGAAGGGTCGCGCACCGCATGCGCGCCGAGCGGGCGCGCCCGGAGAGCGGCGGCGAGTGCGCGCGACGGCGCGACGGCGGCGGTCGCCGGCGGCTTCGGTGGAGGCCGGTCGCCGCGGGGGCGTGCGCGCTTGCGGTCGTGGCGGCGCTCGTGCCGTTTGGCGGCCAGCTCTTCGACATGCTGGGCGATATGGGTGCCATGGCGGCGCCGTTGCGGGTCAGGCGTTCTCCGTGCGGGCGTACGCGTCGGACACGCGCACGCTGGTTCCTCCTACCGATAACGGGATGATCGTGTTCGACCGCTCCGGCAGCCTGACCACGCCAACGAAGGATTGGTACTTGCAATACGGGAAGTACACCGGCTGCATGTTCACCGTGGAGGGCGAGGGCATCGTACGCATCCAGGCCACCACCTCGGCGGGGATGTTCTACCGCAACAGCTACGAGACCATCAACGGGCGAGACGATCCTGAGCGCGTGGCCGAGGTCACTGCATGGAAACCGGAGAAGGCGGGCTTGGGCGATCATTACGGAAAGTACGAGAGCGTGCAAGTGGTCGACGGATTTGGCCTGCCCGATCCCGATCGTGACATGACGGTGCGCCTCACGAAAATGCTCGGTTCCACTATCGACCTGCCTATCAGCGCGGACGATGACGGCGACGCGAAGAGCTTCGGCCTGTGGACCAACGAGGATTACGGCGACGCGGTCGAAACCGCGGAAGACCCACTTGCGGCGACCGATGCGGTGTTCGACACGTTCGAGGGCCAAACCATAACGGTGACGGCCTACTTCGAGGACGGCAGCTGCGCCACGCAAACCATCGAGCTGCACACGGCAGACTTCAAGGCGACGATGAACGATCCGATGGCGTTCTACGGCTACGGTTCCATCGAGGTGTATCCCGAGATCGTCGACCGCTCGATGCTGCCGAACGTGTTGGGGGACGGGGTGGATGAGGGCGCTCCCTTCTGTCTGCACTCGTTGTACGGCGTCATCGTCGACGAGAACGACGGGCCGCATCCGTACTCGCTCGACAACGCGAACGAGTGGCTCGATGCGGCGGTGCCCTACACGTTCGAGCGGCGCGAGACGTTCACCAGCATGGGAGATGCGGTGTTGGCTGACCAGTCGATAAGCGATCCCGACGGACGGGTGACGGTTTCGGTGCCGGCGGATCCGCTGTCAGAAGAGCGCTACGGCGAGATGTGCGACATCGAGCTGTCGAACCTTCGCATCGAGCGGAGCGACCGGCTGCCGTTCGGGCTGGCGGTCGAAGACACCTCCGACTACGCGGGCTTTCTGGGAGACTTCGCCTATATGAACAAGGTGTCGGACGAGACGCTGGGCTACCAAATCGCAGACGACGGCACGTTGACGCCGGGGTTCTCGTACCGCACGGTCACGTTCGAGGCGACGAACCCGTCCGACGAGGAGGTTCCCGTCGATGCGAGAACATTGGGCACGTTCGCCGTTCGCGACGCCGACGGCCGCTGCTCTGCGTTGGCGACGCGCGCCCTATGGATGACCGGCTTCGAAGCCGGGGTCGATTCGAATTGGGGAGCGGCACTGGCACCTCACGAAACGCGGGATCTTTCGGTTGTGTACGTCGTGCTCGACGAGTTCGACGAACAGGCCGATCCGCTGTTCGTCTTCGCCCCGTATGCGAACGACGATGCCGACAGGGTTGCCTTCCGCATCAAGTCGCTGCTGTAGTAACCGGGCGGTTTGGCGGTGCGTCCTTCGCGCCCCTCGCGGATGCGACCGCGCGAGGGGCGCGCTTGTGCGCTATCATGGATGCTCGAACGAAAGAACCCGGATGTTTCACGTGAAACATCCGTACGCGATGGGGCGGGCGAGGACCATGACGAAGAAACTGCTGATGGGGAACGAGGCGTTCGCGCATGCGGCGTTGGAGGCCGGGGTGCGCGTGGTGGCGGGCTACCCGGGCACGCCGTCGTCCGAGCTGATCGAGACGGTGGCGAAGCTGCATGCCGACGGCGCCGCGCGCGGCATCCACGTGGAGTGGTCGACGAATGAGAAGTCGGCCTTGGAGCTGCTGGCCGGCGCGTCGTACACGGGCGCGCGCTGCCTGTTCACCTGCAAGCAGGTGGGGCTCAACGTCGCCAGCGACGCGCTGATGAGCTTGAACTACGTGGGCGTGAAGGGCGGCATGGTGCTGTTCGTGGCCGACGATCCCGGTCCCATCTCGTCGCAGACCGAGCAGGACACGCGTCGCTTCGCCAGCTTCGCGAAACTGCCCGTGCTCGATCCCGCCACGCCCGACCAGGGCTTCGCCATGATGCAGGCCGCATTCGACCTGTCCGAGCGCTACCATACGCCCGTCATCGTGCGTCCCACCACGCGCATCAACCACGCCTCGACGTTCTTCGACGTCGCGGACGCCACCGACGCGCGCCCGGTGCCCGACGAGGGCTTCGAGCGCAACCCGAAGTGGGTCATCTTCCCGCGCCGCGCCTACCAGGCGCACGGCGAGATCAACGAGCGTTTGGCGGCCATCGCGCACGATTTCGCCGTCGATCCCGCGCTGGCCGCGTTCAACCCGATGGTCGAGGGCGGCGCGCAGTCGACCGAGGATGCACGAACGAATGTTTCACGTGAAACATTCGACGACGGGAGTATGCCGAAGACGGCGACGAGTGCGGGCGCCAAGGCGGTGGGGATCGGCGCGGGCGCGTCGGAGTCTGCAGCTGCCGCAGTCGCGCCGCGCCTCGGCATCGTGGCGGGCGGCGTGTCGGCCGCCTATGCGCGCGAGGCGCTGCGCATGGTGGAAGCGCGCGCGGCGGCAGCGGGCGTGGAAATGCCCGCGTACCGGTTCTGGCAGGTGGGAACGCCCTACCCGTTCCCGGAGGAGCTGGCCGCGACGTTCGCGGAAGGCCTCGACGAAGTGCTCGTTCTGGAAGAGCTCGACCATGTGCTGGAGGATGCGCTGCTCGTGCATGCTGGTCGCACGCATGCGTCCTACGAAGTGCGCGGCCGCCTGACTGGCGACGCGCGCGACCGTGGCGAGAACGACGTGGACGATTGCGCCGCCCGCATCGCGCTCTTCCTCGGTATCCCGCAGGTGCTCGCCCCCGCGATGCCCGCCCCTGCGTCGCCGACCGCCGCATCGGCCGCTTCCGCGTCCGCGACGTCCTCTATTCCGGTTGCCGAAACTGGAACGAATGTTTCACGTGAAACATTCGCCTACGACGCGCCTGCCGACGCGCCGCTGCCCGTGCGCCCGCCCGTGCTGTGCGCGGGCTGCCCCCATCGCGGCAGCTTCTACGCGGTGAAGCGCGCGCTGGGGAAGACGTCCGCCGTGCTGTGCGGCGACATCGGCTGCTACACGCTGGGCAACGCGATGCCGCTGGACGCCGTGGACACCTGCCTGTGCATGGGCGCGGGCATCACGATGGCGCAGGGCTTCGCCGTGGCCGAGCCGCACAAGAAGACGCTGGCGTTCGTGGGCGACTCCACGTTCTTCGCCAGCGGGCTGCCTGGCCTGGTGAACGCCGTGTACAACGGCCACGACATCACCGTGTGCGTGCTGGACAACGCCACCACGGCCATGACCGGCTCGCAGCCGCATCCCGGCACCGGCGTCACGCTCATGGGGCCGAAGCGCCAACCCATCTCCATCCCGCGCGTGTTGGAGGCCGTCGGCTTCGACTGCATCGTGCATGCGAACCCGCTCGACCTCGATGCTTCGGTGGCGGCCGTGCGCGAGGCGCTCGACCATGAAGGCCCCAGCGCCGTCCTGTTCGAGTCGCCGTGCATCCAGCTGGTGAAGCCGGACGCGCCCGCCGTCGTGGATGCCGAAACGTGCACGGGCTGCAAGAAGTGCATCACCGAGATCGGCTGTCCCGGCATCGGCTTCGACGCCGACGCGCGCGGCCCGCGCAGCAAGCAGCGTGGCCAGGCGTTCGTCGACCCCGGCCTCTGCAACGGCTGCGGCCTGTGCGTCCAAGTGTGCCCCTTCGACGCGCTGTCGATGACGGAACCCCAAACAGATGTTTCACGTGAAACATCTTCGGACGCTTCTGGGTCGGAAGGAGGCTGCCATGCGTAACGTGTTGCTTTCGGGCGTGGGCGGGCAGGGCACCGTGCTGGCGGCGAAGGTGCTGGCCCAGGCCGCGCAGGATAAAGGCTGGCAAAGTGCGCACGGCCGAGACTATCGGCATGGCGCAGCGCGGCGGCAACGTGGTGTCGCACGTGCGCATGGGCGATGGCGGGGAAGAGGTGCTGGCGCCGCTGCTGGCGCGCGGCACGGCCGACCTCGTGGTGGCGTTCGAGCCGGCGGAGGCCGCGCGCGTGGTGCCGTTCCTGGCTCCCAGCGGCACGCTGGTCACGGCCACGACGGCGCTCCAGCCCGTCACGGCGGCGCTGTCGAAGACCCCCTACCGCGCGGCCGCCGTGGTCGCGCGCCTGCAGGAGCAGCTGGCCGATGCGGCCACGTTCGTGGCCGTGGACGACGCGGCGCTGTGCGCGAAGGCGGGAAGCCGCAAGGTGCTGAACACGCTGCTCCTGGCCAGCGCGCTGAAGACGGGCTGCCTGCCGCTCGACCTGGACGACCTGCGCCGCGCCATCGCCGCCTGCGTGAAGCCGCGCTTCGTCGACCTCAACCTGGCCGCCATCGACGCGGTGGCGGGCGCGTAGGTCCTTCGGCCGCGCCTTCGTCTTGCGACTTTCCGGCCACCTCCCATGCAAATGAGCAAGGGGGTAGCGGATACCCTGTTATACTGAACGGTGAAGCAGGAGCGGCATGCCGAATCCGAACCGGAACGAGGGCGACATGGATGAGACGATGGAGCGTGCATGGCTTGACGAGGCCGTCGAGCTGACCAAGGCACTCTGGCACGCCTACCTCTTGGAGCCCACCGAAGAGGGCGTCCATTTCATCTTCGACTCGCTCTTCCAAAGCGATTTCTCGCTCATCGGCACGGGCAAGCACGAGATTGTACCCCAGCCTTCCGGCGTTCATGGCCGGCCTCGAGCGCA
>ENA-OQIL01000150-OQIL01000150.1-human-gut-metagenome-genome-assembly--contig:-NODE-150-length-34052-cov-11.066676_pt1 | contig 34052 bp, 41 predicted proteins | sample MGYA00242583_ERZ504748 | MGnify/ENA primary metagenome ERZ504748 (study PRJEB26092, sample SAMD00036191) | human gut metagenome | host: Homo sapiens | study: EMG produced TPA metagenomics assembly of...
CATTGAATACCTGATGTACGTCCAGCACTGCGATAGCCCCGCAGCCGCTGCCGGAGGGCTTGATTGAAAAGGTCGTCGCAGCCTCCCACAATACGCTGGACAAAGCGCCCAATCTGCACTGAGAAAGGACCCTGACACAATGTCGGTTTTGCTGATTCCCAACCCGACCAAGGACACCGGGCTTGCCGTTACGCGGCAGGCTGCCGCTGTGCTGGCCGGGCTGGGCGTGGCGGTCTTGATGCCGCAGCCCTTTGCGAACGAATTTGGTTCTGCCGGGCTGACGGGTGTGCATTTTCTGCCCGAGGCAGATGCCTACCGCGCCGCCGATCAGGTCGTGACCATCGGCGGTGACGGCACGCTGCTGCGCGCCGGGCTTTCCTGCATGAAGCACGGCAAGCCCGTTCTGGGCGTCAATCTTGGCCGCACCGGCTTTCTGGCGACCTGCGAGGTCGGTGAGCTTACGGCCAAGCTCAAACGGCTGGCCGCGGGGGAGTTCACCCTTGCCAGCCGCCGTCTGCTCCACGCCGAGGCCCCGGCCCACGGTTGGCAGGCTGACGCCATCAATGACCTTGTGGTGTTCGGTCAGACCCGGCTGCACCCGATGGATTATAAGGTGTACTGCGACGGCGCATTGGTGGGCAGCTACCGCAGCGACGGCATGATTCTGGCAACGCCGACGGGCTCCACCGCGTACTCGTTCTCGGCGGGCGGGCCGATCCTGGACGCCGCCGCGGACGTATTGGTCCTGACGCCGGTCTGCGCGCACAATGTACACGCCGCGCCGCTTGTGTTTGCGGCTGACCGCCATCTGAAAATTATCGCTGATGCCGAAAACCGCGACGGCAGCTTTGCCTGTGCGGACAGCAGCGCCCAGTGCGACCTGCTGCCGGGTGAAAGCCTGCTGGTGACCGGCTGTGGGCAGCGCCTGCGGTTGATTGCCTTCGACGACGCGGAACAGTTCCATGCGATTGAAAACAAATTGATGAGGAGATGATCCCTGTGAAAAGCTGCACAGTCATCAGGCAATTCTTGACCTGATCGAACAGCACCCTATTGACCGGCAGGAGGACCTGCTGGCCCACCTGCGGGAGGAAGGCTTTGACGTGACGCAGGCCACGGTATCCCGCGATATTCGTGAGCTGCAGCTGGTCAAAACAGCCACCGCTGACGGGCGTTACCGCTACGTGCCGGCGTCTGCGTCCGGCAAGGTAACGCATTCACCCAGCCGGTTTGAGATGATTTTCCGCGAGTCGGTGCTCAAGGTGGATTACGCCGGGCACATGGTACTGGTCAAGTGTTTTTCCGGCATGGCCAACGCTGCGTGCGAGGTGTTCGACGCCAAGCAGTGGGACAATGTCGTCGGCACGCTTTCCGGCGATGACACGTTCTTTATCTTGATGCGCAGCGAGGATGACGCAGCCGCCATCTGCAAGCAGCTGCAGCAGTACACCCGCCGCGGGTAATTTTAACGACAGGGAGGAGCTGCCCCATGCTGGCAAGCCTGAAAATTGAAAATGTAGCCGTTATTGAAAAAGCCGAGGTGAATTTTACCCCCGGCTTTAACGTGCTGACAGGTGAGACCGGTGCCGGTAAATCCATCCTGATCGACTCCATCAATGCGATTTTAGGCAACCGCACCTCGCGTGAGCTGGTGCGAAGCGGCGCACAGAAGGCGTGCATCTGGGCAACGTTTGAGAGTATCCCGGCCTCCGTCAAAAAGCAGCTGGAAAAATGCGGCTACGAGGTCACCGACGACCTGCTTTGTACCGCGAGATCAACGCCGAGGGCAAGGGCAGCTGCCGCGTCAACGGCATGCCCGCCACGGCGGCGGTGGTGCGGGACATTTCGTCGGGGCTGCTCTCCATCCACGGCCAGCACGACAGCCAGAGCCTGACAAACCCGGCACTGCATCTGGGGCTGCTGGATCAGTATGCCCAGAACCGCGATTTGTTCGCCGAGTATTACCGCCGCTACCGCGAGCTGGTCACGGTCAAGCGGCAGCTGGATGCCCTGAACGCAAGCGAATCCGACAAACAGCGCCGCATTGAGGCGCTGACCGCCGAGATCGACACCATCGACGCCGCGGCCCTGCAGCCCGGCGAGGAAAAGACGCTGCAGGAGCGCAAGAACGTCATCACCCACGCCCAGAGCATTCTGGCGGGCATTACCGCCGCCCATCTGGCGCTGGCCGGTGACGAGGACGGTGAGCAGGCGGGCGCGGCAGACCTCTTGGGCGGGGCCGTTGACGGGCTGCAGAACAGTGCGCGGCTCGACGAGTCGCTGACGGCCATGTCCGAGCGGCTGAACGACCTGTACTACAGCGCGCGCGAGCTGGCTACCGACCTGGCAGACCGGCTGGACGCCTACGGCTTTGACGCCGGGGAGCTGGACCAGATCGAAACGCGGCTTGATACGATCTACCGCATCAAGCAGAAGTTCGGCATGGAGGTCGACGAGCTGCTGGCACGGCGCGAGGCCGCCGCTGCAGAGCTGGAGACATTCCAGTCGTCGGGGCAGAAGATTGCCGAGCTGAAAGCGCAGATGCAGACGCTGTATGCCGCCGCCAAGGAGGCTGCCGAGAAGCTGACCCAGAGCCGCCTGAAAGGCTTTGCTGCCATGAACAAGGAGATGAAGGCGGCGCTGGAATTTCTGAACATGCCTGGCATCCGCTTTGCGCTCAAGCATACGCGGGGGCCGCTGTCCTCCCACGGGCAGGATACCGTGGAATTTTTGATTTCGACGAACCCCGGCGAGGAGCCGAAGCCGCTGGCAAAGATCGCGTCCGGCGGTGAGCTTTCCCGCATTATGCTGGCGTTCAAGAGCGCGCTGGCGGACCGCGACGCGCTGCCGACGGTCATCTACGATGAGATCGACACCGGCGTTTCCGGCCTGGCCGCGGGGCGCATCGGGCAGCTGCTGCACCAGACGGCCAGGGGGCATCAGGTGCTTTGCATCACCCACACGCCGCAGGTCGCTGCGTTTGCGGACAACCAGCTGCTGATCCAGAAGAATGTCCGCAAGGACCGCACGTTCACCGAGATCCACACGCTTGACATGGATGGCCGCGTGGAGGTGCTGGCACGGATGATCTCCGGCGACAAGGTCAGCGAGTTGAGCCTGGCCAGTGCGCGGGAATTGATTGAGAAATCCAAATAGCCCTCGCGCCGGCTGCGGGCCGATGCAAGCATCGGCCCCTACAAGGAGCGGGCGCATTCTATATGCACCACCCCTTGACAACCCGTGTTGGATATGATACAGTATCTTTTGTTAAATGCAGTGATGGGAGCCAGTACCCGTCTGTTATGCTTCAGAGAAGCCCCGGTTGGTGCAAGGGGTCGGCAGTGCAGGCGGCGGAATACAGCCCGGAGCAGCAGGCTGAACGCGAAAGCCAGTAGGCTGTGCCGTGTGCGCACGTTACAGCGCTTGGGGTGTACGCAGCCCTTTGTCTGCCGCACCCGCGAAGGCCCGCCGCCGTGAGGGACGGGCAAACAGAGGTGGTACCGCGAACTTTCGCCCTCTGCCAAATTCACATTTGGCAGGGCTTTTATTTTTGCCCTTGCCGCAACAAACGGAGGTAAAACTCATGACGATTTATGACGAACTGAAGGCCCGCGGCCTGATTGCCCAGGTCACCGACGAGGAGGAGATCAAGGAGGTCATCAACAACGGCAAGGCCACGTTCTACATTGGCTTTGACTGCACGGCGGACAGCCTGACTGCCGGTCACTTTATGGCCCTGACCCTGATGAAGCGCCTGCAGCAGGCCGGCAACCGCCCCATTGCCCTGATCGGCGGTGGCACGACGATGATCGGTGACCCGTCTGGCCGTACCGATATGCGCAAGATGCTGACCAAGGAGGACATCGACCACAACGCCGAGTGCTTCAAGCGTCAGATGGAGCGCTTTATTGAGTTCGGCGAGGGCAAGGCCCTGATGCTGAACAACGCCGACTGGCTGCTGGACCTGAACTACATTGAGCTGCTGCGCGAGGTCGGCTCCTGCTTCAGCGTGAACAACATGCTGCGCGCCGAGTGCTACAAGCAGCGCATGGAGAAGGGCCTGTCCTTCCTCGAGTTCAACTACATGATCATGCAGAGCTACGACTTCTACCATCTGTTCCAGAATTACGGCTGCAATATGGAGTTCGGCGGCGACGACCAGTGGAGCAACATGCTGGGCGGCACCGAGCTGATCCGCCGCAAGCTGGGCAAGGATGCCTACGCCATGACCATCACGCTGCTGACTGACTCCCAGGCAAGAAGATGGGCAAGACCGCGGGCAACGCCGTCTGGCTTGACCCCAATAAGACGAGCCCGTTCGAGTTCTACCAGTACTGGCGCAACGTCGGCGACGCGGATGTGCTCAAGTGCATCCGTATGCTGACCTTCCTGCCGCTGGAGCAGATCGACGAGATGGACCACTGGGAGGGTGAGCAGCTGAACAAGGCCAAGGAGATTCTGGCCTACGAGCTGACGAAGATGGTCCACGGTGAGGAGGAGGCCGAAAAGGCGCAGGCCACTGCCCGCGGCCTGTTCAGCGGTGCCGCCGACCACGAGAATATGCCCAGCACGAAGCTGGACGCCGATCTTGTCAAGGACGGTGGTGTCGGCCTGCTGGCCGCCATGGTCGCTGCGGGTCTGTGCGGCTCCAATCGTGAAGCCCGCCAGCTTGTCCAGCAGGGCGGCGTCCTTGTCGACGGCGAGAAGGTCACCGACCCGAAGGCTGTTCTGACCGTTGACGCGCTGAATAAGGGCGTCGTCATCAAGAAGGGCAAGAAGGTTTACCACAAGGTTGTGCTGTAAAGCAGGGCTGCTTTACAGAAATTCTAACACATAAATACAAGGCCGCAATCCTCCCGCCCACACCACAAACGGTGTTGGACAGGGGATTTTTGTATGGTATACTGGAACAAATCGGAATTTGTGGAGGATAACTATTGTGGATAAAGCAGTTATTTATATACATGGAAAAGGTGGTAATGCTGAAGAAGCTATTCATTACAAACCACTCTTTAGTAATTGTGATGTGATTGGTCTCGACTATACTGCACAGTTTCCATGGGAAGCAAAAGAAGAATTTCCATTACTTTTTAATTCAATTTATAGAAACTACAAGACTGTTGAAGTAATTGCCAATAGCATTGGAGCGTATTTTGCTATCAATGCCTTATCAAATCAGCAAATAGAGAAAAGCATAATTTTATTTCGCCCGTTGTAGAATATGGAAAGGCTTATTGCTGATATGATGATTTGGGCAAATGTTACAGAGGATGAACTCAAAGAGAAAAAAGAAATTCAGACAACCTTTGGAGAGACCTTTCATGGGATTATCTTTGCTATGCAAGAGAAAATCCTATTATATGGGAAATCCCAACGCACATTTTGTATGGTGAAAAAGATATTTACCTCTTATGGAACGATACTTGAATTTGTACAGAGGACTAATTCAACACTTTCTATTATGAAAAATGGAGAGCATTGGTTTCATACGGATGAACAAATGAAATTTCTTGATGAATGGATAATAAAATCTTCCAAATAAATTCCAGTTTGTGCGTCGGGGCGTCGAGAACGCCGCCCCGACGGATTGCAACCCACAAAAAGGTGCAGCCCTGCAAAAGGGCTGCACCTTTTTTGTGATGCCTATTTTCCTCAGCACTGGCGCATCAAACGGACGTAAAATTTCACGGCGCGTCCTACGGTCTCGACACGGATACGCTCGTTGTTGCCGTGCGGGGTGCCGCACTCCTCAGCGGTCAGGTCGGTTATTAAAATTGCACTTTTCCGGCTGCAAATGTTTTTATACTGCGCATACTTGCCCCCGGGCGTGTTTTGGGCTATAATAAAGAGAGTATCGACTTTCAGGAGGCATCCATGCCCAAAGAAAAACTCAAAACCATCTACGTCTGCACCCAATGCGGCGAGACCAGCCCACGCTGGCTGGGGCGCTGCCCGTCCTGCGGCGCGTGGAATACCATGACCGAGGATGTCGTAGCCGAGCCTGCCAAAGCGTCCTCCGGCAAGGCCGCCGCTGCGCCGCGTGTAACGGGGCAGACAAGCCTTGTGCCGCAGAAGCTGAAAAGCATCAGCACCACCGAGGAAAAAAGCCGCATCGTGACCGGCATCAGCGAACTGGACCGGGTCCTGGGCGGCGGTATCGTCATCGGCAGTGTAACGCTGATCGGCGGTGAGCCGGGCATCGGCAAGTCCACGATTTTGCTGCAGCTCTGCGGCGAGGTCAGCAAAACCAAAAATGTGCTCTACGTCACGGGCGAGGAATCGGTGCGGCAGATCAAGCTGCGTGCCGTCCGCCTGAACGTACCCGAGGACAATATCTCCCTCGTTGCCGAGAGCGACGTGGACGAGATCTGCGGTCTGATCGAATCGATGAAACCCGATTTGGTCGTTATCGATTCGATCCAGACGATGCGCTGCACGGATATTTCGTCGTCGTCCGGCACGGTCAGTCAGGTCAAGGAGAGCTCGGCGCGCTTTTTAAATGTAGCAAAAACGCTGGAGATTCCAACCTTCATCGTCGGCCATGTCAACAAGGACGGCGCGATTGCCGGCCCCAAGGTCATGGAGCATATTGTGGATACCGTGCTTTACTTTGAGGGCGACAAGACCTTGCCGTACCGCGTGCTGCGGGCCGTCAAGAACCGCTACGGCTCCACGAATGAGATCGGTATGTTCGATATGACAGGCCGCGGCCTTGCGCAGATCGAGAACCCGTCACAGGTCATGCTGGAGGGGCGGCCCATCGGCATCAGCGGCACCTGCGTGGCCTGCGTCATGGAAGGCACGCGCCCGGTGCTGAGCGAAATTCAGGCGCTGGCGACGAAAACAAGCTTTCCCAGCCCGCGGCGCACGGCGAGCGGCTTTGACTACAACCGCATGTACCTGCTTTTGGCCGTGCTGGAAAAGCGCGCCGGATACGCCTTTTACAATCAGGATGTCTACATCAACATCATCGGCGGCCTGAAACTGGACGAGACTGCCTGCGACCTGCCGGTCTGCATCGCGCTGGCGTCCAGCCTGCTTGACCTGCCGGTAGACGAAAAGACCCATCGCCATCGGCGAGGTCGGCCTCGGCGGCGAGGTGCGCAGCGTGACCCATCTGGAAACGCGCCTGCGCGAGGCACAGCGCGTCGGCTTCGACACCGCCATTGTGCCCAAGCACAACCTGAAAATGATTGACCCTTCGCAATTTCCCGGCTTGAAGCTCGTGGGCGTATCCTACCTGCGGGAAGCCATCAACGCAATAAAATTAAAGTGAGGAATGGACCCATGCCCGAACAGAACGAAAAGAATCTCCCCAAAGCACCCGCCTTCAATCCGAAGGTCAAGGAGACCATTGCAGCCTTCAAGGAGAACAACAACCCCAAAAATCTCAATGACATCCTGAACGAGCTGGTACGCTCGCCGCTGCTGGCCCCCGCCGTGTTTGACCTGCAGGGCCAGCCCGCCCCCAAGCCGGAGGCCGATGGCCGCGTGCAGCTGCCCAAGGAGACCAAGATCAGCCTGGTAATGGTCACCAGCCCCGAGGGCAAGCGCTACTACCTGGGCTTCAGCGATTGGGACGCTGTGCACGAGTGGCAGAAGGCACAGCCCAAAGCCGCACAGCAGATCATCCTGCTGCGCTTTGATGACTACGCCAACATGATCGCGAAAAACGCCGAGGCCAGCGGTCTGGTCATCAACCCCGGCGACAATAGTCTGCGCCTGGAACGCCCGCTGATCGAGTCCGTCAAAAAGACGAAGGACGAGGTTTCCCAGAAGATTGCAGCGCAGCTGGCCGAGCAGCAGGCCCGCCGCATCCATCCCGGCGACAAGGTCACGCTGGTCGAGCCCAGCATTCTGCCCGACGCCATGATCGACCCGGTCTGCGCGGTGCTGGCCGACGCCCCCGGTGTGGGCTCTGCCTATCTGTCCGTTATGATCGTAAACGGTGACGCCCGCAGCTACCTGCTGGTGCTGGACGGCCCCAAGGACGAGAAGCTGTTTGCCTCCGTAGCACAGGCCGCCCGCCCGTACCTGCTCAGCCGTGAGAAGAAGATGGATCTGAACATCACGACCTCGATTTCTCCGCTGGGCCAGCAGGGTATGCAGGGCAGCGAGCCGTTCTACCGCAAGGGCATTGGCCGCGTGATTGAGGAGGATGACGACGAATGAGCGTAAAGCGTCTGCTGGACTGCACCCCAGCGAGCTGGCCCGGTACACCAAGGCGGAGCTGCGGACCGATTGCGGGCAGTGAGGGCCGCGGTACTGGCGTGCGAGACCATCGGCCTGACGCCCTCCGCTGCTGGTGGACGTGACGAATGCGGAGTATGCAGCCTCCCTGAGTGCTGACATTCTGCTGCTGAATATGTTTGACGTGCAGCACCCTGTCATCAACGCACTGCCGAAGGTTCCCGAAGTCGAGACCGTGCGGGAGCTCAAGCGTCTGACCGGGCGCGTCGTGGGCATCAATCTGGAGCCCTGCGACCTGCAGGCCGCCAAAAGCAACGATGGAACGCTCTGGAAAATGAGCGGCGGACGCTTGGCTACCGTAGAAAATGCACGCAGGGCCGCCGAAATGGGCGTTGATCTGATCGTTCTGACCGGCAACCCCGGCAACGGCGTCAGCAATGAATTGATCGTAGAAGCGCTGAAAGCGATTTCTGCCGCCGTCGGTGACCGCGTGCTGCTGGCCGCCGGCAAGATGCATGCATCCGGCGTAGCAGGGGAGGGCGGGGAGAAAATCATGACCCCGCCGACGCCGAGGCCTTCATGGCAGCCGGTGCGGATATTATTCTGCTGCCGGCACCCGGCACGGTACCGGGCATCACACAGGAGTACGCGCACAGGCTGATTGAGGTCGTGCACAGCCGCGGCAAGCTGGCACTGACGGCTATCGGCACCTCGCAGGAGGGCGCGGACGTGGCGACCATCCGCCAGATCGCACTGATGTGCAAGATGGCCGGTGCCGACATCCACCACATCGGTGATACCGGCGTGCCCGGCATGGCCTTGCCGCAGAACATCATGGCATACTCCATTGCCATCCGCGGCGAGCGCCACACCTACCACAAAATGGCACAGTCTGTCAACCGCTGATAATAGCAAACTTGCCCGCAGGAAATTTTTGCGTTCCTGCGGGCAGTTTTTTATTGCAGATTGCGGTAATACTCGGACTGACCGTCGTAGAGCGTCTTTTCCTGCAATTTTATCGATCATATTCAGCCTGACCTTTTATCATGGCAATCGCAGCCTCGTTTTGCGCGGCGTTCCAATCCTGCTTCAGCAGCAAAAGGCCGCGGTAATAGTCCTCGGTGCGCTTCATGCATTCGCGCAGCAGGTCGATTTCATCGGGCGTCAGAGCCATGACTTGATTTTTTTGCTCGTCTGCAGCAGCATTGGCTCGGGCGGCTTTTTCTTTGCAAACAACGTCAATGAATAGCAAAGCGCCTGGTTTCGGCAATCCCGGCTTTTTGGGGGCTTCGTTATCGTTTTTTCCGTCCAGTTCCGAGCTCCGGTTCCGGTTTTTTCGCACCCTCCCTGCTTTAATGTCTCCCTATATTTCGCTAAATTTGCATTTAGCGAAATATTATCACTCGCTAAAATCCTGTTGCGGACGCCCTCTCCCACAGCGAAAAGCAGCATTGCATGATTATACATTCATATACGGATTATCAACGCTTTGTAATATGAGTAGCTCTTTGCGTTTCTTATAAGTTGGTGAAATTGACGAGGTGTTGCCTGCTGTGCTACAATAAAAAAGCAGAAGCATTGTTTCCGCGTGCTTCTGCAAATCAATATGTTAAGTTGAGGGCTTCCATGAGCAGTTATATTGATGTGGTCCACCCGGAGCGCCATGCGCCGTACCTGGATATTCCTGATGATGTGGTTGACTACCTGCATTACCTCGATTTTGTAAAGCTGCGCTCCCCGCGCACCGTCAACGGGTACTATCTAGACCTGCGCGGCTTCTTCCGCTATATGATGCAGCGCTGGCAGCGCGTGGCCGACGATACGCCGCCCGAGGAAATTGATCTGACCGGCATTACCACCGCCGACATCCGAACGATCACCAAGCACGATATTTTTGATTTTCTTGACCATGCGCGCAGTGCTGACAACGGTCCCAAGGCCCGCGCACGGAAGTTGAGCGCCCTGAAGGGCTTTTTCAACTATATGTGTACGCAAGTCAATCGGCTGCCCGCGAACCCCACGGAAAACATCAGCCTCGGCTCGCCGGCCAGGGCTCTGCCCAAATATCTGACTCGGGACGAGGCCGTCACTTTGTTAAGTAATATACAAAGTGATTTTTACGAGCGTGATTACTGCATATTGACGTTATTTTTGAACTGCGGCATGCGGTTAGCCGAGCTTGTCACGATTGACATGGGTGATTTTCGCGATGACACGATCCGCATTGTCGGCAAGGGCAGCAAGGAGCGGCTTGTTTATTTGAATGACGCCTGTCTGGATGCGCTGCAGCGCTATAAAAAAGGTGCGCACTTCCCTGCCGAACCTTGTGGACAGGGACGCTCTGTTCGTCTCCAAGCGCACCGGCAAGCGGCTGTCTGCGCGTCGGATCGAGCAAATCGTCGCGCGCTGTCTGCAAAGCGCCGGTCTGAGCGGACGCGGGTTTTCCCCGCACAAGTTGCGCCACACCGCCGCCACGCTTATGTATCAGGGCGGCGTCGATATGCTGGCCTTGAAGGAGATTTTGGGACACGAGAACGTCTCCACGACCCAGATCTACACCCACATCAACCGTGAGCAGCTGAAAAAGGCTGTAGCCGCCTCCCCGCTGGCCACCCAGAAATACGTGGAGCAAAAGCCGTCAGCGTCCGACGCCCCCGATTCCCATGACGGCGAGTACAGCCCCGACGGCAGCGAAAGCCGCTGACAGCGCCAGCGCCGCGGCAAAACGGACTGCCAGCCGCCGCGCTGTGCCCGGTGTCTCCCGTGCAGCACGCCCGCGCAGCGCGCGGAAAAGTTCCATCGCCAGCCGCACTGCCCAGCCTGCCAGCCACAGGCAGAGAAGCAGCGTACCCACATCAGAAAGCAGCGTGTCCAGCCGATAGCGCAGCAGAGCCGACGCACCGCTTTGCGCTGCCACTGACGCCGCGCAATAGCCCAGGAACAGCCCGCGCGCCGCAAACAGCAGCGCCAGCAAACCGACACCCCACACACAAAAGCCGCACAGCAGCACCAGTATCAACTGCAAAAGGCTCACCGCAAGCTGCGCCCCGAAAGCTGCCGCAAGGCTCGTACCTTCGGGGCGGCTTGTGTAGTAGGCCGCCAGCTGCTGCCCCAGAGGCGTTGTCCCGCTGCGTCCCAGCCAGATGCCCGGCAGGTAACCCGCCAGAAATATCACGCCAAATGCCAGCGCCGCCCCGCTTTCCGTCTGCGGCGTATGTTCCCGGTGCGGGCGCTCTACCGCGGGCCGCAGCATCGGCAGCCCCGGGCGGCGCAGCGCCGTCTGTGCCGCCCGCATCAGCGGCCCGCCCGTAGGGCCGTCAGTGCACCGCCCAACAGGCCCCCTAGCAGCAGTGCCAGCGGCAGCATGGCGTTGCTTCCCTGCCAATCCAGTCTGCCGTTTGCCAGCAGCGTTGCCGCCAGCAGACAGACCGCGTAAAACGCCCCGCAGCCCAGCCCGCACAGCAGCAGCCTTTTCTGCAATCTGCGGGCCAGCACGGCAGCGGACACAGCCGCCCCCACTGCCGCCGCCATACAGGCCATAGGCCGCACTGCGGACAATGGCAGCCCTGTATGCGTCAGCAGAAACGCCGCCAGCGCCAGCAACAATATGCACACGCCCACACCGCAGCCAAAGGACAGCAGCAGCGCCGCCACTGCTGGATTTTTAACGCCGGTTTTTGGTTTGCGCAGATTTTTAGCCATAACAAAACGCCCCCTTGCACAGTCAACACTATGCAAGGGGGCGTGGGTTTTATGTCAATTACTTCTTGACGGGGGTGGACTTGCTGTCCTTACCGGTGTCCAGCTTCTCCACAGAGGAGATTGCGGAGCGGCGGAAGCGAATCTTCGTGCGGTCACTGCCGGTCTCGATGACGATGGTGTCATCCTTGTCCGCAATGGCGCAGACGATGCCGACGATACCGCCGATGGTGGTGACTTTGTCGCCGATCTCGATGGAGCTGCGCATGGCAGCATCCTTCTTGTCCTGGCGCTTCTGCGGCAGGTAGATCAGGACGATCATGAACACGATGATAAGGATCATCGGCAGGAAGCTCAGCAGCATTTCAGCCGTGGTAGCCGTGCCGGTGGCGGCATTCAGAAACTGGATCATAGCAAGTATACTCCTTAAAAATAACGATTTCTTCTATTATATCGGATAAATGCGCATTGTGCAAGCATTTTGCCGGAAAAATCAGATGCGGGTATCAAGTTTATGCACATAGGTGTCGTGGAACTGCTGGAAGGTACCGTTGTCCAGTGCCTCGCGGATACGCTCCATCAGGTGATTGTAGAAGTACAGGTTGTGCATGACAGCCAGGCGCATGCCCAGCAGCTCGTCCGCCTTCTGCAAATGGCGGATATACGCGCGGGAGAAATTGCGGCAGACCGGGCAGTCACAGTGCGGGTCGATGGGCGACTCGTCGCGCTCGTATTTCAGGTTCTTGATATTGATGATGCCGTCCCAGGTGAACAGATGCCCGTGGCGCGCGTTGCGGCTGGGCATGACGCAGTCGAACAGATCAACGCCGCGGTAGACGCCCTCAATAATGTTGCCCGGCGTGCCGACGCCCATCAGATAGCGGATTTTGTTTTTCGGCGCAAACGGCTCTACGGCAGAGATGATGTCATACATGACCTCGGCGGGCTCACCGACGGCCAGACCGCCGATGGCGTAGCCGTCCAGATCATACTCGGCGATCTGCTTCATGTGCTCAACGCGCAGGTCGGCGAACGTGCAGCCCTGGTTGATGCCGAAAGCAGCTGGTCGGGATTTACGGCCTTTTCCTCATGCTTCAGGCGGTTCATCTCGTCCTTGCAGCGCAGCAGCCAACGGGGCCGTGCGGGCGCAGCTGTTCTTGGCGTACTCGTAGGTAGCCGGGTTTTCGACGCACTCGTCAAAGGCCATGGCAATCGTAGAGCCAAGGTTTGCCTGAATCTGCATGCTCTGCTCCGGTCCCATAAAGATACGATGGCCGTCGAGGTGGGAGTTGAAGGTCACGCCCTCCTCCGTAATATGGCGCAGCTTGGCCAGACTGAACACCTGAAATCCGCCGCTGTCGGTCAGGATGGGGCCGTCCCACTTGGTAAACTTGTGCAGACCGCCCATCTCAGCCACGAGTTTGTCGCCCGGGCGCAGGTGCAGATGATAGGTGTTGCACAGCATGACCTGTGCGCGGATGTCCTTGAGGTCCAGCGCCGACAGACCGCCCTTGATGGCGGCAGCCGTGGCAACATTCTGGAACGCAGGGGTCTGGACCGTGCCGTGCACCGTGGTAAATTCGCCGCGGCGGGCAGCCCCTTCCTGTTTGATAAGGCGGTAAGGCATAGCTTTCTATCTCCGTTTAAAATATTTCATCGAAAACGGCGGCGCAGGGGGCTTTTTCCCTGCACCGCCTAATAGATTATTATAAAAGAAAATCAGTGGTTCGTCAACTGTAAATCGGCAGGATCACCACCCCCGCCGGGAAAATTATTTTACCCTATAGCGCAAAATGGTTTTGAGCCTGTTTTTTTCTGTGCGGGTGGCATTGCTCAGGTAGATTTCCCGGTGGCCTTTCTCCGTGTGCGTCAGGCTGTGGGCGTGTACAAATTCGTCCATTTTTGCGAAAGAAACCGGCTCATCGTCATACGCGCCGACATGCAAAAGCTGCACACAGGTTTCGCCCGGCACGGTGCCGAAGCGGACTTCTTCCAAGAGCGGGTTTTGTTTTCGGTGTTTTGTACGTTCCAGCGCAGCGCACACGCCGTCCTCTCCGACAAAATCCGGCTGGCGGATCACGAGAGTGTAGCGCAGCTTTTCCTTGATGAGCTCGCAGTTCTCAATTTTCTGCCAGACGCCCTCCAGTGGGTACACGGTCAAAGTCGTCATACTCGCCTTTTGCAGTCTTTTTGTAAGCCATTTTGACCGCATAGGCCACGGAATACAATGCCGATACGCGGTTTGAAAAATCCGTGTCATTCGGGTTTCCTTCACCGTTTATCATGATGCAGCTTTGTGTCGGAACCGTCACCAAGACCGGGGTTGTTTTTGCGCCGTAAAGCTGCTTTTCCTGCCTTCTCATTCGTTATTTCATAAAAAGCGCCTCCTTGCGCTTTTCAGAATACCGCAGAAAGCATGACACCCCCTGTCATGTTTTATATTTTTTCTGCCATGCGGGTCAGCTTTTCTTTCATGCTGCGCCGCAATTTCGTCGGGTTCCAGGATTTCAACTGCGTCACCATAGGACAAAATGTAGCTATACAGCGTTTTTTCTGGCATATCGACGGTCACATACAGGCTTCCCTGCGCATCCTTCTCCACGGTATCGGTTAATTCGTCATAGACGCGGAAGGCAGCCGCCGGGGAGAATTTTCAGCCTTACCGAGATCAGCCGCTCCTGCTGTATCGTCGGTTTTAGCTCCGGGACATCCGCCTTCCTGCGCAGGAAGGTCTCCGGCAGAAGCGTCAAATCCTTGATGCGGGTCAGCTTGAAAAAGCGGTAGTCGTTTCGCAAAAGGCAGAAGCCGTACAAATACCAGTCCTTGCTCTTGAAAATCAGCTTGACCGGTTCCACCGTGCGGACAGTGCCGCCGCCTTCGCCCGCAAAATACGAAAAGCTGACCCTGCGGCAGCTGAAAACAGCCCTTTTGAGCTCGTCGAACAGCTCCGCACCCGCCGTATTTTTGTGCCAGTCGGAAAAATCGACCTCGAATCCAATTTGCGCCCTGCATCCGGAAAAGCCCGCCCAATTTGGTAAGCAGTTCATCGGTCCGGCTGTCTTCCGCTACAGCAAGGCCCTGCAGTGCCATCAAGATTTGCTCTTTTTCCTGCGGCGTCAGCAGCGATTTCTCCAGCACAAACTCCGGCAGGATAAAAATACCGCCGCCCTTTCCCTGCACAGTATAAATCGGTATCCCGGCAGCACTGATGGCATCCAGGTCGCGGTAAATCGTTCTTACCGATACTTCAAATTTTTCTGCCAGCTCGGGGGCCGTGGCTCTGCCCTTGTCCAACAGATGATACACGATTTTGAACAGTCTGCCCTGCTCCATACAGTGCCCCCTCGCATCACAACAAAAGCGCCGAAGATCTGCCCCGGCGCTTTCGCAAAAGATATTTTCTGTTACCGAATGAACATCGCATCACCAAAGCTGAAGAAGCGGTACTTTTCCTCAACGGCGACCTTGTAGGCGGCCATCGTCTTGTCGTAGCCGTAGAAGGCAGCAATCAGCATGATAAGGGTGCTCTCCGGCAGGTGGAAGTTCGTAATCAGGCCGTCGATGGCTTTCAGCTCGATGCCGGGATAGATGAAGATGCTGGTATTCCCGCTGCACGGCACGATCTTGCCGTACTTAGCCCAGACAGATTCCAGCGTGCGGCAGCTCGTTGTGCCCACGGCAATGACGCGGTGGCCCGCGGCGCGGGTCTCATTGATGAGCTTCGCCGTCTCCTCGCTGACGGAGTACCACTCGCTGTGCATCTGGTGGTCCTCAATGGATTCCTCATTCACGGGACGGAAGGTGCCCAGGCCGACATGCAGCGTGACCTCGGCAATGTTGACGCCGCGGGAGCGGATCGTATCCATCAGCTGCGGGGTTAAAGTGCAGGCCCGCGGTGGGCGCGGCGGCGCTGCCCAGTTCCTTGGCGTAGACGGTCTGGTACTGGCTCTGATCCTCGAGTTGCTTCGTGATGTAGGGCGGCAGCGGCATCTTGCCGAACTCGTCCAGCTTCTCGTACAGTGTCTCGGTGTCGTAGGTAAAGGTTACATACTTATTGCCGTCAGGCAGCGTCTCATCCACCACGGCGGTCAGGCTGCCGTCGCCGAACTCCACTTTCGTGCCCGGCTGCATCCGCTTGCCGGGGCGGGCCAGGCACTCCCAGGTATCGCCCTTGACCTGACGCAGCAGCAGCAGCTCGCAGACAGCGCCTGTGGGCACCTTGGTGCCCATCAGGCGGGCAGGCAGAACCTTGGAGTTATTGACAACGAGCAGATCGCCCTTTTCAAGATAATGCGGCAGCTCATGGAATACCGAGTGCAGGATCTTATCATTTTTGCGGTCCAGCACCATCAAACGGGCGGCATCGCGGGGGTCGGCAGGCTCCTGCGCGATCAGCTCCTTCGGCAGGTCGTACCAGAAATCTTTTTTGAGCATTTTTGTATCATCCTTTTTTACTTTAAAGCGTTATTGCCTTGACATTCTTATGTGGGAATATTATAATGAATCCAAACACAGAGGCGCGAAGCGCATCAGTACCGGCTTTCATCATGCTCTGCCAGGGGCGAGAGCCGGGAAAGGGTTCTTCGCCGAAGAAAATGCGCGGCACGCATTTTCTGGGTCCGCAGCCGAACAGGTGCGGGACTGTCACGCTGTAAAACAGTGTGTTGCGCTGTGCTATATGCAATATGATATTATATTGCATTTTGTGCCGGTTTTCAAGCCGGTTTTTTTATTATCTGTGCAAATTTCCGTGGGAGCCGCATAGATATAAGGAAGGGTATCGCGAAAGGAAGGTCTCAGTCGGGATGAAACAGTACAATGTTGGTGTTATCGGTGCAACCGGTATGGTCGGCCAGCGCTTTATTACGCTGCTGGAAAATCACCCCTGGTTTAATCTGGTTGCCCTTGCGGCCAGCGCACGCAGCGCTGGCAAAACCTATGAGGAGGCCGTCGGCAGCCGCTGGTTGATGAAGACCCCATGCCCGAGAGCGTTAAAAACGATGGTCGTGCTGGACGCCGCCAATGTGGAGGAGGTCGCCGCCAAGGTCGATTTTGTCTTTTGCGCCGTCAACATGAAGAAGGACGAGATCAAGGCACTGGAGGAGGCCTACGCCAAGGCCGAGTGCCCGGTCGTGTCCAACAACAGCGCGCACCGCTTTACCCCTGACGTGCCGATGGTCGTACCCGAGATCAACGCCGACCACGTCGACATCATCCCTGCCCAGCGCAAGCGTCTGGGCACCAAGCGCGGCTTTGTGGCCGTCAAGTCCAACTGCAGCCTGCAGAGCTATGTGCCTGCCCTGCATCCCCTTCGCAAATACGGCATCTCTGACGTGCTCGTCTGCACCTATCAGGCCATCTCCGGCGCAGGCAAGACGTTTGAGACCTTCCCCGACATCCTCGACAACGTCATTCCCTACATCGGCGGCGAGGAGGAAAAGAGCGAGCAGGAGCCGCTGAAGCTGTGGGGCCGCATCGAGGGCGACAAGATCGTCTCGGCCGAGTCCCCCGCTTTACGGCCCAGTGCCTGCGCGTGCCTGTCTCTGACGGCCACATGGGCGCGGTGTTCGTGCGCTTTCAGAATAAGCCTTCTAAGGAAGAAATTCTGCAGGCCTGGAAGGAATTCCACGGTCCCGCACAAGATCTGAAGCTGCCCAGCGCCCCGAAGCAGTTCCTGCATTACTTTGAGGAAAATGACCGCCCGCAGCCCAAGCTGGACCGTATGCTGGAAAACGGCATGGCTGTCAGCATTGGCCGTCTGCGTGAGGATAACCAGTACGACTACAAGTTCGTCTGCCTGTCCCACAACACGCTGCGCGGCGCTGCCGGCGGCGCGGTGCTGCTGGCCGAGCTGCTGGCTGCCAAGGGCTATTTTGACTGATCGGCTGCGCATGGCAGCCTTGGTGTAAGGAGAATTCGTATGAAGAGACCCGTATTTACCGGTGCCGCCGTGGCGATCATCACCCCGATGAACACCGACGGCAGCGTCAACTATGACGAGCTTGGCCGCATCATCGACGACCAGATTGCCCACAGCACGGATGCCATTGTCATCTGCGGCACGACGGGTGAGTCCCCGACGCTGACCGACGAGGAGCACACCGAGTGCATCCGCTATACCGTCAAAAAGGTGGCAGGTCGCGTCCCGGTGATTGCGGGTACCGGCTCCAACGACACGAAGTACGCCATCTGGCTGTCCCAGCAGGCTGAGGCCGACGGTGCCGACGCACTGCTGCTGGTCACGCCCTACTACAACAAGACGAGCCAGGCGGGCCTGCTGGCCCACTACACAGCCATTGCGGACGCCGTGCATATCCCCTGCATCCTGTACAATGTGCCCAGCCGCACGGGCTGCAACCTGACGCCCGCCACGCTGGCCGAGCTTGCGAGGCACCCGAACATCAACGCCGTCAAGGAGGCCAGCGGCAACATCAGCCACGTGGCCGAGATCGCAGCGGCCTGCGGTGACAGCCTGAACATCTACTCCGGCAACGATGACCAGATCGTGCCGCTGCTGGCTCTGGGCGGCAAGGGCGTGATCAGCGTGCTGTCCAACGTAGCCCCGCAGTACACCCATGACATCTGCGCCAAATGGTTTGCCGGTGAGACTGCCGAGAGCCTGTCCATGCAGCTCAAGGCGGTGCCTCTTATCAAGGCACTGTTTGCCGACGTCAACCCCATCCCGGTCAAGTGGGCCATGAACCGCCTTGGCTGGAATGCCGGCGACTGCCGTCTGCCGCTCGTTGCGCCCTCCGCCGCAGTGCAGGCGCAGTTGGAGACTGCCATGCAGGAGTTCGGCCTGCTGAAATAATTTCACAGCCGACCCACTGCCATGCCGCGGGTCGGCTTTTTGCTTTTGCACGACTTTTGCATGAAAGGAACAATAACACATGACGGATATTATCATTCAGGGCATCTATGGCCGTATGGGCCGCGCACTGGTCGAGAAGATCGGTGCGCGCGAGGATTGCCGCATCGTCGCCGGTGTGGATCGCGAAGCCGGTCGGATCGGCGAAATCCCCGTTTACGCCGGGTTTGACGCACTGCCCTGCAAGGGCGTCATCATCGATTTTTCCTCACCCGCCGGGGCGGTTGCAGCAGCGCAGTACGGTGCCGCCAACGGTCTGCCCTGCGTCATCTGCTCCACCGGCCTTTCCAGGGAGGATGAGGCTGCACTGGAGGCTGCCAGCACCAGGACGCCGATCTTCCGCAGCGCAAACATGTCGGTGGGTGTCAACGTGCTGATCGAGCTGGCCCGCCAGGCTACGAAGATCCTGGGCAGCGAGTTTGACATTGAGATCATCGAGAAGCACCATCATAACAAGCTGGACGCGCCCAGCGGCACAGCGCTGATGATTGCCGACGCCATCAACACTGAGGCGAACGGCAAATATGAGTACGTCTATGACCGCACGCAGGTTCGCCAGAAGCGCGGCGCACAGGAGCTGGGCATCAGCTCCATCCGCGGCGGCGGCATTGTGGGCGAGCACGATGTGCTGTTCTGCGGCCCCGACGAGGTCGTGACGCTGAGCCACAGCGCGGGCAGCCGCGGCGTCTTTGCCGACGGTGCCGTACAGGCTGCGCTCTATATTGCTGCGCTGGCCCCCGGCTATTACACGATGACCGACCTGCTGCGAGGTAAACTGATATGCGAATGAACGGCAACGACCTTGCCGCCTGCGCGGTCATCGCACTGGGCGTCGGCGGCGTAGTTGTCGGCTCTCTGCTGGGCGTCGGCAATCAGGCTGTGACCCTGCCCGCGGTCAATCCACAGCCCGTAGTCGTGGATATGCCGGCAGAGCCGGAATCAACCGCTACACCGGAGCCGACCCCCGAGCCAACGCCCACCGTCGAGACCGTGCACTTTTCCGCTACGGGCGACGACCTGATTCACGATGGTATCTTTTTGCAGGCTAAGGAGCGTGGCGGCGACCACTACGATTTTGACGCCGCCTACGCAGCCATGCAGGGCTACTACAACCAGTTTGATGTGAACTGGCTCAATCAGGAGACGCTCGTCAACGACGAGTTCGCCGCCAGCGGCTATCCGATGTTCTCCACCCCCGGCGAGATCACCGACACGCTGTATAATTTGGGCTTCCGCGTCTTCAGTCTCTCCAACAATCACAGCTACGACAAGGGGGCGGCGGGCATTGAGGCATCCATGGCACACTGGGCTGCCATGCCGGACGATGTGGTCACAATGGGCTTTTACAATCTGGAGACCTATGACAACTACGCCTACCAGACCGTCAACGGCATCACGTTCGGCTATCTCTCCTATACGGAGCACACCAACGGCCTGCCCACGCCGTCCGGCACAGGCTATGGCGTTGTGTATCTGGACGACCATGAAACGATTGCCAAACAAATCGCTGATATGCGCCCGAACTGCGATGTTCTTATCGTCAGCGCCCACATGGGCACCGAGGGCACGCACGAGGTCAACGACTTTCAAAGGGAGACTGCTCAGTGGCTGGCCGACCAGGGCGTCGATGTCATCATCGGCACCCACCCGCATGTAGTACAGAACGCCGCATGGCTGACCGGTGTGAACGGCAACACGACCTTCATCGTCTACAGCCTTGGCAACTTCATCAACGCGCAGTCCTCGCGCGATAATGTCATCGGCGCGATTCTGAACGTGTATTTTGATAAGACGACCCAGCCTGACGGCAGTGTGAGCATTGCCATCCGTGACCCGAAGCTGCACTGCGTTATCAGCCAGTATGAGGCCGGGTACAAGAATATCCGGGTCATCCCCTACAGCCAGTACACAGACGAACTGGGTGCAGCACACGGAGAGTTCACCCTCTCCCGCGAATACATAGAGAGCATGCTCCGCAGCACGATTGACGAGGAGTTCCTCACGTTAGATTGAATGAAAGGATGATTTTTATGTACGGTGTCAGCAAGATCAGCAGCGAGCAGAACATTATGCTCACCACCTTCCCCGGTGCCCAGTACAGCGCACAGAGCCTGGCCGAGCACCTGGACGTTTTTGCCAAGGCCGGTATTGTAGTCGATATGATCTGCCAGAGCGCGCCCCGCGGCTCCGCGGTGGATTTCAGCTTTACGACGAGCTATGACAACTTTGCCGCCGTTATGAAGGCTCTGCCCGCCGCAGCCAAGGCCAATCCCCCGCTGGTCTCCGGCGGCTACAGCAAGATCAACCTCTTTGGTGAGGAGATGGTCACCAGCTGCGGCGTCGCCGCCCATGCGCTGGCCGCACTGGCCGGTGCAGGTATTGAAATTGTGCTCATCACAACGAGCGACCTTGACATCTCCCTGCTGATCCGCCAGCAGGACGAGGACACCGCCCTCGATGCCCTGCATAAGGCGTTTGAGGTCTGAGCTATCCCCTTAAACAAAAACGGGGCTGTTGCACATGTGACAGCCCCTCTTTATTCGTAGAATCGAAAATAAAAGCATGTTTTGTGAAATAAAGCATGTGCAACAGATTTCCTTGAAATCAGAAATTTTCAATGGATTTGTGATGCACATGCTTTTTCCTATTGTTCGATTATATGTCTAATTCTTAGGGGCGATTCTGCACTTTCATCCAAAACGATGTGCAACACGCCCCTTTTTTGTATCCGTCAGAAGCGGCGTCTTTCAGCCTTATCCCAAAATAGCAAAGCTCTGTGCGCCCAGGGACAGCGTGTCGTTGACGATCTCCGCCTTGCCGATCGTGTACTGAATTTTCAGATCCTCGGCCAGCTCCAGCGGCAGCTCGATGGAGACCCCCGCCGGGTTGACGGCGCAGATCAGATCGCCGCGCTGCCAGACGAACGGGCGGTAGTCGTCCTTCGCCTTGGGTGCGTACAGCACCTTGAACGGCGCGTCTGCGTTCAGGTCAGCGTGTGCATGACGGAAAGCCAGCAGCGACTTCACGCTGTTCAGCAGGCTGTCGGGGTCGTCCGCCTGAGCGGCCACAGTGGGCGCATCGGCGGCAGTGTCCACAGGCAGATAGATATCCTGCGCATCGGCGGTGGAGAAGCCGTGGTTGGCCGTGTCGTCCCACTGCATCGGCGTGCGGGAGCCCGTGCGGAAGTAGCCGCCCTCCTTGGTGGGCAGCGGCAGATAGCGCATACCGATCTCGTCACCGTAGTAGACGAAGGGCGCACCGGGCAGCGTGAAAATTGTCGCGTAGGCCAGCCGCAGCTCGTCAGTCGTCAGGCCTGCGGAGGGGCGGATCGTGTCATGGTTGCAGGTGATGAAGCACCACAGACCGTCCTTGTGGGTGGCCTTGTAGGCCGGCAGGTACTCGTCCAGGAATTTGTCAATGCCGGTGCCGGAGTTCTTGCAGAAGTACGCCTTGCCGATGTTGTGCGGGTTCGAGTCCATCGCACCGTCATAGTTGCGCATGAGCCAGCTGTAGCCGTTGCCCTGCCAATTGAGATAAAAGTCCATGTCAAAACCGTTTTTCAGCGACATACGCGGGCCGTTCCACTCGGCGATGAGCGCGGCCTCGGGGTACTCGACGTCCAGCATATCCCGGATATTGCGCCAGATTTTTGCAGGTGTACTTTTTGTTCTTAGTGTCATTCTTTACAAGGCTCGACGCCATATCGACGCGGAAGCCGTCGCAGCCCATGTCCAGCCAGAACCGCATGACGTCCTTCATGGCCTCCACCGTCGCCACGCAGGCGGGATCGTCGGTGGGCTTCTGCCACTTCTCGTTGATCTTTCCATAGCCGTAGTTCAGCGCGGGCTGGCACTTGAAGAAGTTCAGGATATACGTGCCGTTGCGTTCTGTCTCGCCGCCGATGAACGGCATCCCGTCGCCGGAGGCAAAGCAGGAATCCGTCCAGATAAAGCGGTCCGAGTATTCGTTGTGCCCGGGCTTGCAGCTGGCCTTGAACCACGGGTGTTCCTCGCTCGTGTGGCCGGGCACCAGGTCGAACAGCACACGGATGCCCTTCTCATGCGCGGCCCTGAACAGCGCGGCGGCGTCCTCGTTCGTGCCGTAGCGCGGGGCGATCTTTTTGTAGTCGCGCACATCATAGCCCGCATCCTTGAACGGCGAATCAAAGACAGGGGTTGATCCACAGGGCATTGCAGCCCAGGTCCCTGATATAGTCGAGCTTGGCAATAATGCCCTGCAAATCACCGATGCCGTCGCCGTTGGTATCATAGAAGCTCTGGGGGTAGATTTCATAGAACACTGCGTCTTTCAGCCACTGTTTCATGAGATGTCTCCTTTACTATAAATAGACAGATAGAATATTCACGGCAGCCCGCAGGGCGCATTTCCTGTGCGCTTGGGGAGGTTTTCCCCGCCGCGCACGGCCACGGGCGGATAGGAAATCCGCCCCTACGGCGCTCCCTGTCAGTTTGCCGCTTCATGAGTATGGAAACGTTTCATCCGTTTCTACCCCTATACTATCCCCTTCTTCTCCCTTTGTCAACGCAGCAAAACAGACAAAATAAACCACAAATTTTCTACATTTTGCATCAAAAACCGACATATTGCTAAATTGTGAACATTTCATTGACAAATTACGAACATCGCGGTAAAGTAGTAGCCACAAGCGATTGTAAAATTTAATAGGAAAGAGGGATTCATTCAAATGAATACGCTTGTAATCGTTCTGATTGCCAGCGGTTGTCCTGGATATGTGCGTACGCCGGATATGGCCGCTGGCTCGCCAAGACCTGGGGTGTCGACCCCAACGCCAAGACTCCTGGCTGTGCGGCTGGAGGATGGCAAAGACTACGTTCCCACCAACGGCTGGACGGTGTTCGCCCACCAGTTCTCCTCCATCGCAGGTGCAGGCCCTGTCACCGGTGCCATCCAGGCTGCCGCGTTCGGCTGGCTGCCTGTCCTGCTGTGGGTCCTGATCGGCGGCGATTTTCTTCGGCGCTGTCACCGACTTCGGTGCGCTGTACGCCTCCGTCAAGAATGACGGCAAGTCCATGGGCCTGCTGATCGAGAAGTACATCGGCAAGACCGGCCGCAAGCTGTTCCTGCTGTTCTGCTGGCTGTTCTGCGGCATCGTGATTGCCGCTTTTGCGGACATGGTTGCCGGCACCTTCAACGCCTTTGACGCCGACGGCGCACAGGTCGAGGCCGCCTTCACCAACGGCTCTGCGGGCATGGTCTCCATCATGTTCATGGTGTTCGCCGTCATCTTCGGCCTGATCCAGAAGAAGTTCAACTTCTCCGGCTGGAAAGAGGCCGTCGTCGGCATCGCCTTTATCGTGCTGTCCTTCGTGGTCGGCATGAACTGCCCCATCATCCTGGGCAAGGCTGCCTGGAGCTACATCACCTTCATCTACATCTTCTTTGCGGCGGTCCTGCCCATGTGGCTGCTGAAACAGCCCCGTGACTACATGACTACCTTCATGTTCGGCGCCTATGATCGCCGGTGCGATTGTCGGCCTGCTGGTCGCCCACCCCACCATGAACCTGCCTGTTTTCACCGGCTTCAACAATGAGAAGCTCGGCACATGTTCCCCATCCTGTTCGTCACCGTGGCCTGCGGTGCAGTTTCCGGTTTCCACAGCCTTGTTTCCTCCGGTACTTCCTCCAAGACCGTTGAGAACGAGAAGGATATGCTGAAGGTCGGCTACGGTGCCATGATCCTTGAAAGCCTGTTGGCTGTTCTGGCTCTGTGCGTTGCCGGTGCTGCCGCAGCTGCCGACGGTACCCCTGCTGCCGGTACTCCGTTCCAGATCTTCAGCCGCGGCGTTGCCGGTTTCTTTGAGATGTTCGGTGTGCCCGCCTACGCTGCTACCGTGTTCATGACCATGTGCGTTTCCGCACTGGCACTGACCAGTCTGGATGCCGTGGCCCGTATTGGCCGCATGAGCTTCCAGGAGCTGTTCAGCGTGGACGACATGGAGCACGCCGAGGGCTGGCGCAAGCTGTTCTGCAACGTGTACTTCTCCACCTTCATCACGCTGGTGTTCGGCTTTATCCTGACCAAGATCGGCTACGCCAACATCTGGCCGCTGTTCGGTTCTGCCAACCAGCTGCTGAGCGCACTGGTGCTGGCTACCCTGTGCGTGTTCCTGAAGGTGACCGGCCGCAGCAACAAGATGCTGTTCCCCCCTCTGGTCATCATGCTGTGCGTTACGTTTACCGCACTGGTGCAGCGCCTGATCGCTATGGTCAAGGCCATCAGCACCGCCGCTTCTGTTACCATCCCTGCCGGTGAGACCACTTGGGGCGCTGTGTTCATCGCAAACGGCCTGCAGCTGATCCTTGCCGTGCTGCTGATCGTGCTGGGCCTGAACATCGTGTTCCACTCCTTCTCCGCTTACAAGAAGGCTGAGCACAACAGCGAAGCAAACGTCTGATTCTGCCATTCACAATCCTGTTTTCAATAAACAAAACGCCGCTGACGATGCACAAAGCCGTCAGCGGCGTTTTGTTGTGGAAGCGTATTTTATATGTAAGCCCGGAAAATCCGCAGATTTTCCGGGCTTACATTTTCACAGACTGAGGAAAAGAGAAACGGCCTATTATAAATGACAGCTTTCCCAGCTTTGCAGAGCGGCCAGCTGGGTCTCGGTGTGGAACCAGTGCTCCCCGCCCTCCAGAATGGTCAGGTGCGCCCCGGTCTGCTGCCGGAACCGCTCCATAGCGGTGTGCCCGGTAAGGGGATCTGTATCAGCATAGAGCACCTGTGTGGGTACTTTCCAGTGCAGCGGGTGCTCCCGCACCCAGCACAGATACGGCCACGAAAGCGTCTCCCCAAAGTCTGTGGGGATCTCCCCTGCCGCGTGCAGCTGCTCCTCCGTTACCCCTGCCTGCTGCATCAGGGCAAGGATTAATTTTTCCATATCCACGATCGGGGACACCAGCAGCGCCTTCTCCGGTTTTTGCGTCTGCAACGCCTGCATAGCAAACCACGCCCCGATGCTGACCCCATACACCCGGATATGCTTCCATACCGGATGCATCCGGGCGTAAACCGCCTGCAGCTCCCGGGTGACCACCCACGGCACCAGCTTTTCCGGGCTGTTTTTTCGGGTGCCGTGCTCCGGCAGATCGACAGCCAGCACCTGCCAGCCTGCCGGGCAGGCTGTGCGGGCAAAGCGGGCTGCCTCGGCCGCGCTGCCGTTTTTGCCATGGACATAGAGATAGACCTTACGGCTGCGCTTGCCGTACAGGACAGCCGGGACACCTGCAACCTCAAGCTTGATTTTTTCCATAACGGCTCCCTCCTGTTTTGGGGGCGTATTGCGCCCTGTTTTTCTCTATGATAGCACAAGCAGCAGCCAAACACAAACAGGAAAAAACTAATGCTAACACGATTTTGAATGGCCTCCGCTGCCGCTCTGGCCATTGTTCAAGGAAAGTATATTTTAATATTTGAGATTCTGAAACGCCTGCGGGCGTTTCAGAACCTCTTTTTCACAGAAGGGGTCGTAACTGGAAACGGCAGCTGTTGCCTCTTATGTCCTCTCCCGTGAAAATGGGATAACGGAGCGTCCGCAGACGCTCCGTTATCCCAAAATAATAAATCATAATTCCGCTGAATATCGCCAAAGCACTGCGGCGGCCATTTGAAATTGTCCTGCACAAAAAGAGCCACCGCACAAACTTGTGCGATGGCTCTTGAGATAGTGCTTCAGGTTTTGCTTAGCCGAAGATGTTGATCAGGATACCTGCAGCAACGGCCGAACCGATAACGCCGGCCACGTTGGGGCCCATGGCGTGCATCAGCAGGAAGTTGGAGGGGTTCTCGCTCTGGCCGACCTTCTGGGAGACACGAGCGGCCATAGGCACGGCGGAAACGCCGGCGGAACCGATTAGGGGGTTCACCTGACCGCCGGTCAGCTTGTACATGACCTTGCCGCACAGCACACCGGCTGCGGTGCCGAAGGAGAAGGCGATCAGACCCAGCACGATGATGAACAGGGTGCGGGTGTTCAGGAAGGTGTTTGCACTGGTGGTGCAGCCAACAGACAGAGCCAAGAAGATGGTAATGATGTTCATCAGCTCATTACCGGCGGTCTTCTGGATACGATCCACAACGCCGCACTCCTTCATCAGGTTGCCCAGCATCAGCATACCGACCAGAACGGCGGCATCAGGCACGATGAGGGAAACAATGATAGCGACCATGATGGGGAAGATGATCCTCTCGGTCTTGGAGACGGTGCGCAGCTGCTTCATGACCACAGAGCGCTCCTTGGAGGTGGTCAATGCCTTCATGATGGGCGGCTGGATAACGGGCACCAGTGCCATGTAGCTGTACGCTGCCACAGCGATGCTGCCCAGCAGCTCAGGTGCCAGACGGGAGGTAACGAAGATAGCGGTCGGGCCGTCGGCACCGCCGATGATGGAGATGGCAGCGGACTGCTTCTGGGTGAAGTCCACCAGACCGGTAGCGGCCAGCAGACGGGCGCCCATGTAAGTACCAAAGATACCGAACTGTGCGGCAGCGCCCAGCAGCAGGCTCTTGGGGTTGGAGATCAGGGGTGCAAAGTCGGTCATGGTGCCGATACCGAGGAAGATCAGCGGCGGGTAGATGCCCAGCTTAACACCCATGTAGAGCATATCGGCCAGACCGCCGTTGTTCAGGATCTCGACCCACATGGGGTGCTCCAGACCGTCACCAACGAAGTACTGCATGTGGATGATGCCGCTGCCGGGGAGGTTGGCAAGGATCATGCCAAAGGCCATGGGCAGCAGGATCAGGGGTTCGAACTCCTTGACGATGGCGAGGTACAGCAAAAAGCAGCCCACGCAGATCATCACGGCGTACAGCCAACCGCCGGGCTGGCCAAACTGTGCAAAGCCGGAACTTTGGAAAATACCGACCAGAGTATCAATAAACTGTGTCATGCTCTTCCTCCTGTGTTAAAACGGGGCCGTGGTGTCGTTCACGCCGGCCTTGCCCCAGCCATTTTTGCCACGACGCACTGCCTTAAGGGTGTACTTGCCGTTGCCCATTGCATGGATAGCAGCCATAATGGCGGCCACCACATCACCGGGGATGCCCTCCTCTACCTGAGGAGCAGGCGCAGCCTGCTGTACCGGAGCGGCAGCGGGCTTTGCGGCAGGTGCCTGTGCAGCAGTCTTGGCGGCCTTCTTCTTGGCATTCATCGAGTCGAAGATCTTGCCCTCCAGCGTGATGATAGCCATCAGCAGCACGAGGATCAGGAACACCAGCACGATACCAGTAATGGTAACGACCACATCGAAACCTAAGTCCATGGTTTTTCCTCCTGTTTGTTGGATACTGCAAGCGATACAACATCGTTAGCAGAAAATCAATTTGGGTATAGTATACCGTATTTTGCCATTCATTTCAACAAAAATTAACAAATTTTATTTTTGCTGCTTTGTGATATGACATGGACAAAACGAACCAATCTTAGCGGCGGCCGATGCGCGGAGTGGCATCCGTAAAGCCGGTTTCCAGCTTATCACCGATGGAAAGGCTCTGTGCCGTGCCCAGTGCAACACAGTTTACGGGGTCCGGCGAGACGGTGACCTCCACCTTCAGTTCCTGGCTCAGATATTCGGTCAGGCCGTGCAGCTGGGCACCACCGCCGGTCAGCATAACGCCGTTACGGTAGATATCACCTGCCAGTTCGGGCGGGGTCTTTTCCAGCACCTGATGGGCTGCGGTGCCGATCTGCTCGCTGAGCATCATCACCGGCTCGTACAGATCATCGGTGGAAACGGTCACGCGCACCGGCAGACCGGTGAGCAGGCTGCGGCCCTTGATCTCCATGCTCTCATGGAAATCGGTCTTTTGGGGGCAGCAGGCAACGTGCTTTTTCAATTCTTCAGCGGTGCGCTGGCCGATGGCAATGCTGTATTTGTTGCGGACGTGCTTGAGGATCTCTTCATCGTAGTGGTTACCGGCCACGCGCACACTGGTGGCCTTGACCTTGCCGCCAAGGCTCAGCACGGCGATATCCGTGGTGCCGCCGCCGATATCAATTATCATGCGGCCGTCCGGCAGGGTGATGTCGATGCCGGAGCCGAGAGCAGCGGCAATAGGCTCATCGATCAGGTACACCTGACGGGCACCGGCTGCCACCACAGCCTCCACCACGGCATCGCTCTCAATGCCGGTAATGGCGGCGGGCACGCACACTGCCACCCGGGGCTTGACCATGTGGGAGCTGTACACCTGCTTAACAAAGCGGCAGATCAGCTCCCGGGTCATGGTGTGGTCGCTGATGACGCCATCCTTCAGCGGAAAGATGGCGGAGATATAGTTGGGTGTGCGTCCCACCATGGCCAGTGCTTTATCGCCGGCCTCCAACACGGTGTTCTTGCGGGTATCCATTGCCACAACGCTGGGCTGATTGAGCACCACGCCCTTGCCCTCCTGCGCGATGATGATGGTAGTAGTACCAAGGTCGATGCCGATATCATTCTGTGCCATAATTGCCTGAATCCTTTCTCTGCGTTCCTCTATCATGTATGTAACGCCCGCAGCGGCGGGCAAAAAACAAAGACTGCTTTAGTATAACATAGTTGCGGCAAAAAGTATACAAGCTTTGCCGCTGTTCTGCGCGGTTTTATCAGGGGCTCTCCCCTTCTGTGCTGAGCTGCTCCGGCGGCTGTTCGGCCTGCAGCAGAGCGCACAGGCCGCTGTAACGCAGATTCTGCCGGATGTTGCTCATCATGCTGTTCACCACGTCCCTGCGGCCCGCCACAACGCACAATTTGCGCGCGCGGGTGACGCCGGTGTAGAACAGGTTGCGGTAGCACAGCCTTGGCGGCACCTGCGCCACCGGAAGGATCACCGCCGGGAACTCACTGCCCTGACTTTTGTGCACCGTGATGGCGTAGGCGATCTCCAGTTCGTTCAGGTTTTCTGCCGGGTAGAGCAGCCGCCGGTCATCCATGCGCACCACCATGGAGCGCTCTCGCAGGTTGATGCTTTCCACGATGCCGATATCGCCGTTGTAGGCACCTACGCCCTGTTCGCCGCCGATGCGGTTCCAGACGATCTCGTAGTTGTTACGCACCTGCATCACCTTATCCCCCACCCGGAACACTCGGGCGGCGCTTTGCAGCTGGGGCTTGCCTTTCTGGGGCGGGTTGAGCAGGTTTTGCAGCTCCACGTTCAGCGCCTGCGTGCCGGTGGGGCCAAGCTTTGTGGGACACAGCACCTGAATATCCCGGATGGGATCAAAGCCGTAGCTCCGGGGCAGCCGAGTGGTAACAAGGTCGCACACCAGACGCTGCGCGGCCTCGCCGTCGGTCTCCAGAAAGAAGAAGTCGTCAGTCTTGCTGCCCTTTTGCAATGGCTCGCCGGAGATGATATGGTGCGCGTTTTCCACGATGAGACTGCGTTTTGCCTGCCGGAAGATCTCGTTCAGGCAGACAGTGGGCACGCAGCCGGAGCGGATGACCTCGCTGAGGATGTTGCCCGCGCCTACACTGGGCAGCTGGTCAGCATCGCCTACCATAATAATACGGCAGGTGTAGCGCAGTGCCGCAATGAGTGCCTGAAACAGCTTGACATCCACCATGCTCATCTCGTCCAGAATGACCACGTCACACTTGAGCAGGTTTTTGTCGTTGTGGATAAAGCTGACCACGCCGCCGGTGTAGTCCACCTCCAACAGGCGGTGAATGGTGCTGGCCTTGCGGCCGGTCAGCTCGCTGAGCCGTTTGGCGGCGCGGCCGGTGGGGGCGCACAGGGCTACTCGCTCGGCCTGATTTTCCAGCAGCTGCAAAATGGCGTTGACCGTGGTGGTCTTGCCAGTGCCGGGGCCGCCGGTGAGCACAAGGCAGTTCTCTGTCATAGCCTTGCGGATGGCTTCCCTTTGCAGGGGGGCGTAGGCAAAGCCCTGCGTCAACTCTAAGATCTGGATGTTTTTATCCAGCTCCCGCACGGTATTCTTGCCGCGCTTTGCCAGCAGATTCAGCCGGTCGGCAATGTCCTGCTCCGCAGCCAACAGATCCGGCAGGTAAATATAAGGTACCGCATCGAACATTTTCACGCACAGTTCTTCCGTCTCGATGCAATGATCCAGTGCACGGGCCAGCTTTTCCGGCGGCTGATGGATGAAGTTGGAGGCAGTGGCCAGCAGCTGTGCCCGGGGCAGGCAGGTGTGGCCGTTGCCTGCATTATGGCGCAAAGTGCGCAGCAGGGCAGCTTCCAGCCGCTGGGCACAGTCCCCTTCCATGTGGTAATACTGGGCGATGCTGTCCGCGTGGCGGAAGTCCAGCTGCAGCGGCTCGCCGCACAGCAGATAGGGGTTTGACGCGATGGCCTGCATTGCCCCCACGCCAAAGGCCTTGAACACCTCCATAGCCTTGCGGGGGCTGATCTCGAACTGCGCCAGATAGGCGATGAGCTCCCGCATGCCGAACATCCGCTTGAACTCCTGCTGGATGCGATCGGCTTTATCCGGCGAGATGCCGGGGATCTTAGTCAGCCGGGCGGGGTCGTTGGCGATGACCTCCAGCGCTTCAGCCCCGAACATATCAATGATCTTATCCGCAGTTTTTGCCCCGATATACGGCAGGGAGCGACTTGCCAGAAAGGCGTACACCGCTTCCAGATCCTTGGGCATATCGGTTTCGCATTCCTGCGCGTGGAACTGGCGGCCATAGGTGGCGTGGTTTTCGTATCGGCCGCGGCAGATGACGCTTTCCCCTGCGTGTAGCTCGCCTACGATGCCGCAGACCACCGTGAGCACCCCGCTGCCGGAGATTTCGAACACCACATAGCCGTTATCCTCGTTCTCGTAGATGATATCCTCCACGACGCCTTCAATCTGTTCCAACTGCTCGTCCACCAATTCCACCTCCTTTTGCACAGATATTATAAGTATAGCCCTTTTGGCGGGATTTGTAAATTGTAGAATCCGCAAAATACCCGGGCGGCTCTCGCCTTTTTCCGGCGGTTGTGCTATACTGGGCGCAAACACTATGTCACGAAATGAGGAGCAACAATGGAGATCATCATTCATCAGGCCATTCTGCACGTTCTGGATACCACCATGGATGCGCCGGTGCTCAGCGGCGGGCCCATGGAGCTGACCGCCGAAAAAAACGCCTACCTGCAAAATCACATTGAAAAGCTGCTGGCCAGCGACGACATCCGCCAGTGCCGCCCGCTGCCGGATTCAGCCTTTAAAAATGAGCTGGAGCACAATCAGGACTTCGTGGATCTTTCCTGCCGCATTGCCGGGGTGCTGTTCGACTATATGCACGCCCACACCACCATCCCCGGGGCAGACCTTGCCGTGGTGGATTTTACCCGGGACGGTGCGCCGTGGCTGGGCATTCTGAAGCTGAACTACAAAAACGGCTACACCCACTATACCGAAACCGTAGAGGGTGCACCGGTGAACTCCATCATCCAGCAGCGCGCCTGCCTGCCTACCCAGAGCGGCAAGGTGGAGGAGGGCGCACTGGTAGACCTGACCGATTACTCCATGCGGCTGCTGGAAAAGAAGTACGATATTGACGGCCACAAGGAGTTTTACCTTTCCACCGTGGTGTTCCAGTACACCACCGCCCAGCCGGAAAAGAAAAAGCTGCAGGCTATTCAGGAAGCCGCCGTGCAGGCTGTGCAGGAAAACTACGCCGAAACGCCCCATGTGGAGGCACAGGTGGCCATGATGATCGCCAATCAGGCCGCCGACAACGACAATCAGGTGTCCATCCAGCAGGTGCGCCAGCAGCTGGAAGAGGAATATCCCCTCGCCGCCGTGCCCTTTGACGACTATGTGGAAAAGAGCGATGTCCTTGACAGCGCTGCCCAGCCGGTGACCGTGACTCCCGCCCGCATCCGCCGCATGGAGAGCCGCAGCCTGCGCACCGCCAACGGCATTGAAGTGAAGATCCCCACGGAGTTATTGAACGCTGAATCGGAGGTAGAGTTCCTGCACGCTGATGACGGCAGCATCTCCCTGCTGATCAAAAATGTCATTTTGTAAGCTGTAACAGCAAAATCTTGCAAAACCCTGCGTTTAGCCTTGCTATCCGCAGGGTTTTGTGCTATACCTGTGTTGTATCTTTCGTAGTATACTCGTTACGACCCAGAGGAGGAAATTTTATGGAACTGGCTCTCATCACCGCGCAGCAGGTCGCGGTCTTGTTCCTGCTGATCGGCACAGGCATGGTGGCGGTCAAAACCGGCGTGCTCAAGCTGGAAAACAAGCAGGCGCTTTCCAATCTGCTGGTGTACATCATCGTACCGGCCATGGTGGTAAACTCTTACCGCATGGAGTTCAGCACCCAGATCCTGCATAATCTGCTGGCGGCTTTTGGCATGAGTGTCCTGTCCGTGCTGCTGGGCACCGTGATCACCCTGCTGCTCACGGCACACAAGACCGGCAGCCGGATGCCCATTTTCCGGTTTGCCTGCATTTTTTCCAACGCAACGTACATGGGCTTCCCGCTTATTTCGGCGCTGTTCGGCTCCGAAGGTCTTCTGTATGCCAGTGCCTACGTCACCGTGTTCAACATTCTGCTGTGGACGCTGGGTTATGGCCTTGTCAGCGGCGGTTCCAGCGTAAAAGAGGTTGCCCGCAGTCTGGTGCGCACCCCGGTGCTGTACGCCATTGTGGTGGGGCTGGGCATCTATCTGCTGCAGATTCCCCTGCCTGCCCTGATCACCCAGCCGCTGGAGCTGCTGGCCGGGGTGAACACCCCGCTGTCCATGCTCATCACCGGTATGCTGATTGCTGCCGGTGACGTGCGCAGCATCGTGACCGACAAGCACATCTGGAAGCTTGCCTCCGTGCGTATGCTGCTGATCCCGGCGGCTACGCTGGCACTGTTCGGGGTGCTGGGCTTCCACGGCACTGCTGCACAGGTGGTCACGCTGCTGGAATGCTGCCCGGCTGCCGCCATCACCTCGGTATTTGCGGTGCAGTTCGGCCACGATGAGCACTTTGCCGCCGGAAGCGTGGTGCTGACTACCCTGCTCAGCATCGTCACCCTGCCGCTTTGTGCGCTCATTATTACTATGGTGATGTAAGACGCTGCGCGGCGGTGCCATATTTATATTGTAAGAAGAGCCGCCGTGCATCGTGTTGTACAGCGGCTCTTTGCTTTGGCAAGCGGAGAACATTTTCGACCATTGCCACACAAAACAAAAAAGCCATCGCTTTTGCATTTCTGCATCAACGATGGCTTCGTATTGGAGCGGCCGACGAGGCTCGAACTCGCTACCTCCACCTTGGCAAGGTGGCGCTCTACCAGATGAGCTACGGCCGCA
>ENA-OQIL01000152-OQIL01000152.1-human-gut-metagenome-genome-assembly--contig:-NODE-152-length-33631-cov-24.761640_pt1 | contig 33631 bp, 32 predicted proteins | sample MGYA00242583_ERZ504748 | MGnify/ENA primary metagenome ERZ504748 (study PRJEB26092, sample SAMD00036191) | human gut metagenome | host: Homo sapiens | study: EMG produced TPA metagenomics assembly of...
GATTGACCACACCCAGGACCTGCGCGACGACATGGTCGCCAACCTGCAGAAGGTCGGCCTGATTCTCGAGCGTTCCCACCACGAGGTGGCAGGCGCTGGCCAGCAGGAGATCAACTACCGCTTCAACTCCCTGCAGCATGCAGGCGATGACCTGATGAAGTACAAGTACGTCGTCCACGAGACCGCTGCCCTCGCTGGCAAGGCCGCCACCTTCATGCCGAAGCCGATCGCAGGCGACAACGGTACCGGCATGCACTGCCACCAGTCCCTGTGGAAGGACGGCAAGCCGCTGTTCTACGATGAGAAGAACTACGGCGGTCTGTCCGACCTCGCCCGCTGGTACATCGGCGGCCTGATCAAGCACTCTTCCTCTGTGCTCGCCTTCACCAACCCGTCTCTGAACTCCTACCACCGTCTGGTCCCGGGCTTCGAGGCTCCGGTCAACCTGGTGTACTCCGCTCGTAACCGCTCCGCCGCCATCCGTATTCCGCTGGCCGGCACCTCCCCGGCTGCGAAGCGTATCGAGTTCCGCGCTCCGGATCCGTCCTGCAACCCGTTCCTCGCCTTCTCCGCACAGCTGATGGCAGGCCTGGACGGCATCCTGAACCACATCGAACCTCCGGCACCGGTCGACAAGGACCTGTACGAGCTGCCGCCGGAAGAGCACGCTGGCATCAAGCAGGTTCCGAGCTCCCTGGCTGAGGCCATGGACGCCCTTGAGGAAGATCACGACTTCCTCACCGCAGGCGACGTCTTCACCGACGACCTGATTGACACCTGGATCAGCATCAAGCGCGGCGAGATCGACCAGGCTCGTCTGGCCCCGACCCCGCTGGAGTACGAGCTGTACTTCCACATCTGACGGCCGCATAGGGCGGAACATAGCCGGCAGTAGGGCTTTCGCGGTATCCAGAATAGCCCACTGCACCTATGCTGCACCTATGGTGTTCTGAAGAACCCCACTTCGTCCACAATCGGACGCAAGTGGGGTTTCCTTATGCGTGCCAGGCGGGCAGCGCGTCGAGCCAGGCGTCCAGGTCGGCGCGGCGGATGCGCATGGTCGTGCTGCCCGCCATGCGCGCCTTCAGCAGGCCGTTGCGTACCTGGGCGCGGATGATCTTGGCCGGCACCCCGGTAAGGGCCTCCGCCTCCGGCACGCCCAGCAGCGGGCGGTCGTTGATGGGGACGTAGGGCTTCTTCTTGGATTGGGACGTGGCGTCGGTTCCGGTTTCGGATGGTTTCTGCATTTTCGTCATACTGGTGGCTATGCGTCGCGGATAATATTTGGAAAGGGACGGCTATAAGTGGCTTTGGCCATCAGGTGATCCGGCGATCAAATCAGTGGATTCCAAACGCCTGATGTAACGGGCTTTCAGACGGCGTTTCTCGTCCTCGGTCAATGGTTCGTCTGTGTCGAAATACTTGCGCTTCAACCGCTCCCATTCGATTTCATCGGCGTGAAGCCGCGAATATTCCTCGCATCGCCGCTCGTAATCCGCCATGGCCTTATCGGCCTCCTCCTGTGTCGGGACGAGCCCCGTCAGTTCGTCGACCCTGTTCCAAAACGGCAGACCCATCAGACGGTCGAGTGTTTTCTCGAAGAAGTTCGGCGCTTTGCGTTTTCCGGTCATATCCCGTGCTATGCGTCGCGGGCGGCGTCGTCCGGGGTGGGATAAAGCGGCGGCACGATGGACCCGGGGAATGAAAGGAATGAAAAAGCCGGGTCCATCGGGCCGCCGTCGCGTGGCTATACGTCGCGGCCGCCGTGGTGCACCGCACCATGGACGAGGTTCGCTTCCGGGGAAGCTATGTGACGGGCTTGACGGGACCATCCGGCAGACGGAGAATGGGGCCATGGGCTATGTCATCGAGGTTTTTCAGTCAAGATTCCCGAACGTGATAACGGATCCGAACCTGTCGGGCTTTTTCCCGAAGTCGCATGGATGGAGCAGATTCGAAACGCAGGGCGAATACATGGAAATCGATGAAGACGCCTATATCACCATAAGGAGCAAGGAAATCGTCGTACTGGGCAAGTCGGGTGTGATGGTCCACATTGTCGGCGATGGGCGCAACGGCCATCATGACGACGTCCAGGGTTATCGCAATCTTCAAGGCACGGCGTATGCCGGATGTCGAAAGGAATGGTTCGAAGACGAGGTGGACGCTTTCTCCGCCGATCAGGGCATTCCGTCCGGAATCCTCAGGAACGCCCTTGCCGTCAAGGACCTTTTCTGCGAACAACTGGTCAGGGACATGATGTCGGCCCTATTGTCCAGCCCCCGAAAACGAAAGGACTACGATTCCTACTTCGATTCGGTCGAGGGCCCGATTGCATGGCTGGAGAAATATGATCTGGGAAATCCCGGTCTAGAGCGCGAGCGGTTGCTCGCCGCCCATGGCCGCCGGATGCAGGAGGAGATTCTGCTGCCCAAATCCGCGATGGCGGAGTTTGGCGGCTCCACCACGGACTTCCTCGCCTCGAAGGCGGTCGAAACGACCCTCGGCGCGCTTCCTCCTTCCATCTAGGCCCGCTTGCGTGGGTCGTAGGCGGCCGGGCCATGAAGCCGCGACGGCATTCGAAGCCAGTCGATGACCGGCCGCCATTCCGAGGCATCCGCTTCGGGCAGGACCTCCGGCCTCGTCCGTCCGGTCGGGTCGCCGTATCCCGATGCGATGGATGCCAGCCGCCATAGATCGCCGGGCGCGGGGTTGATCCCGGCGTACCGGCGTTCCCGGAAACGGACGAGGCAACCCATCGCACGGGCGGGATCCTGTGGTAGCCGGGTCGCGTCCTGCAGGTCGATGCCGGAATGCCTATAGACCTCGGCGCGGTCCGCCAGTGGCCTGTGCCGGTAGCCATACCGGTCATCGGGGTCGGCCACAAGATATGGAATGGTGTATCGTCCGTCCGCTTGGGCCCGGTCCAGGGCCCAAGCGACGAGGCGGGTTCGTAGGATGTCCATGTTCGTCCGTTATGCGTCGCGGTTTCTTGGGTCAGGCGGGGAAGGCGCGGATGTGATGTGATGCGGACGGGCGCAGGGGCTTAATCGCGATCAGGAGACGATGCCGACCGTGCGCAGCGCCGCGAAGACGATTGCCGCGATGACGCCCACGCCTCCTGAAAGCACGATGAGCCAATCCCCCCAGAAACATGCCCAGAAGGTCTTCTTGTGCCTGCTGATGAACAGGTACGCCCGTTTCTCCCTCGGTGTCACATAAGCGTATTTCATATCGGCCACCCTGAACAGGAACCGCATGAACGGATGCCATCCGGTCAGGGATTTCGCGGCCGTCGTGTCCGAAGAGTTTTTCCCAATGGCGGAATCATTTCCGCTCATATCCTCGAGGGGAGTCTCGGGGGAGACGTTCCGGGTCTCCGATTCAAGTTGGTCGATTTGCTCGGGGGTGGCGCCGATCGAGGGGTCACTGTCGGCGTCCGCGCCACCGAGACTGTCGATTCCGGCGTTCAGGAAATCGTCGGAATCAGTCATCGCACGTCCCCTTCGGCGGATTCCTATCCAGCCGTTCCTTCCGTTTGCGTGCCGCGTCAAGCGATACACCGAAACGGGCGGCTATGTCGATGAGGCTGTCGCCATTATGGATCATCCGCATGAACTGTTGTTCCGGCATGAGCAATGCCCCTGCGAATTCGTCCGCGTAGAATTCATGAAGATTGTATTTTCCCGGGTGTCTTCTTTCGATGAAGGAGAAGTCATCGTCGTTGGAGACGGCTACGCGTTCGACGTAGTGTCCGAGCTCATGCGCGAGAGTGAATCTGCGCCGCGTTTCAGGCTCGGATGCCTCCGCATACGAGCGCGCCGGCTCATTCGGCCTTCCGATGATCATTCCGGACAATCCGTTGGGCAGCGATGCCTTGAGTGGGGTCACGCCCACTTCCCCGCTTATCTTGGCGATGGGCACGGGGAGGGTGACTCCGTCCCAGTGATGCGAGAGGACGTCGGCCGCGTGTTCCCTCGCATTCTCCCATACCAGCTCTGACATAGCCCCATACCTCCTCATATTCATGATGCAATCCATGCGAGGATACTCCGCCCCTCGTGGGCGGGGAGGAATCGCATGGCCTCCTTCCCAGAAGTTATGCGTCCCGATCGTTGCGACGCATGGAGTGGAATATGGCTAGGAAGAAGAGCGCCACGGCAAGACGACGCGAGGGCATGGCGGACAACACGCCCACCCGCGCCCTTGTTCTGTCTTTGGCGCTTTCGCCCGGCCAGCACGCCATGTATTCCCAACTCGCCGATCTGTACAACCGTGTCTGGGGTTCGGCGGTGTCCTGGTATGACGCCAACCGCACTGTCAACGCCGTAGGGGCGCACAAGGCGCTCTACGCGGGCCTAAGGGGTAGGTTCCCGCAATTGCCGAGCCAGTTCGTGTGCAATGCCCTGCGCGATGCCGCGGGGGCGGTGCGCTCGTGGAACTCGAACCATCCGAGGCGCAGATGGTCGCTCAGGGCATCCAGGAGGAAACCGACCATCAGGTTCGACCTGCGCACCATGGGCCTTCGGGGAAACCTGTTGACATTGAGCTTCATGCACGGGCTGAAACGCCAGAGGTTCCTGTTGCCTGGAATGCCGGAGTGGTTCGCATCGAGGTATCCGGGGCAGAGGCTCCAGACCGTGACGCTCGTCCTCGACCCGACCAATCCCACGGCGCGGTTGACGCTCACGTTCGGGATTCCCAAGGCCGAACCGGTCGAAGGCAGGGTGCTCGGCGTGGATCTCGGATTGCATGCCCTCTACAAGGATTCGGAGGGAGGTGAATACCGGTATCCGCGGGTCCAGCGCGTCAGACGCCGCTACGCATATGACAGGAGGACATTGCAGGAAAAAGGCACCCGGAGCGCCCACCGCCGCTTGAAGGCGATGAAGCGTCGGGAAGAGCGGTTCATCCGCGATGTCGACCACTGCGCGGCGAAAAGGCTCGCGGACACCCCCGGCATCGGCGTCATGGCCTTCGAGGACCTGGCCCGGATACGCCGATTGGCGCGCAAGGGCGCCAGGACAGGCAGGAAACGCCGCAACATGCTCAACCAGTGGCCGTTCTCCCAATTGCAGGAGTTCACGGCCTACAAGGCCGCAGCCAAAGGCATTCGGGTCGTGATGGTCGACCCGGCGTATACGAGCCAACGGTGTAACAGGTGCGGCTACGTGGACAAGGGCAATCGTGACCGCGCCCGTTTCGATTGCCTGCGTTGCGGCCATGGCGACGATGCCGACCACAACGCCGCCCTGAACATCAGGGATAGGGCGATACAAAGCCTTGGACAGACCCAAGGCCAGGGTGCGGTCAACCACCCATGATGGATGGGGTGCCTGTGACGACCTCCCTTAGAGGAGAGTCACGGGAATCACGCTCACGTCCAAGCCGCGACGCTTGTCGTCGCGGTAGTTGACTAAACAACAGAACACGGGCGTCCACTTTTGTCTGTCCGTTTTACGCACATGTTCCGCAAAAACGGATCGATGCGTGTTCCAGGTTTCCGTCGCGAGCATGGCTATACGGGGCCCTGGCCCATGCGTCGCATGCCACTGCCGGGACGCATGGCCCCGGCGTCTACAATGAAGGAAACGGACCGTTCCGGGGTCACCCCGGACGGGAGTGAAAGGAGCCGATATGGCTAGAGGAAGATGGGTGGCGGCGCTGGCCGCCGTGGCGACGTTGACGGCCTGCGTGGTCGCGCCGGCCGCGCAGGCGGATGGGGCGGACGACCCGAACGCGGCGGTGCCGGCCGCGAAGTCCGCGTACGACAAGGCGGTGTCGAACCGCGACGGGTTGAAGCCCGCGCGCGACAAGGCGCAGGCTACGCTGGACGAGGGCACGATAGGCTACTTCCGCGCGCGCGGCGCGGACGATGCGGTCAGGATACTGACGGATGACGGCACGCTGACCGGACATGACTACGCGGGCGACATCAGGAAGTTGAAGAACGGCGAGGTGGAATACGCGGACAGCGCCACCACGCTGGACGAGATGCTGGCCGGCCTGAAGGTCATCCGCACCATGAACCAGCACAGGGCCGAGGAGGGAACCAGCCCGAAGGGAGACTTCTATCCCGACGGCGGCGGCAAACGATTGGAACCGTTGCAGGTGACGGACAGCCTGATGGCGGTCGCGGAGATCCATTCGGACCGCTCGAGCGTCGAGGGGTCGAATCTGACCCATTACCGTGACTACAACGTCTCCGAGAACATCTGCAGTGGCGACCTTGAGGCCTGCTATTACGGGGAGAAGGAACAGTTCGCCGCCGATCAGGATTGGAACCATAATACCGGCCATTACCTCAATATGGTCAGCAGCAGCAACAAGGTCACAGGCGCGAGCGATTTCGTGCAGGAGTTCGATACGGATACCGAATGGCTCGCACCTGCGGACGAGATAAAATTGGGCGATTTCTCCCAGGGCCGTGTCATGTCGGTCGACGACTACGAGGCCGACGTGGAGGCGTACAAGGCCCCGCTCGACAAGGCGGTGTCCGACTACGACAATGCCGCGAAGGCCGCGGATAATGCCAAGACGGCCTACGATCGGGCGAAGGCCGCGGCCGACGCGTGGAACAACGCCATGTTCACGGTGTCGTTCGACACGGGCGGCGGTTCGGACGTGAAGGCCCAGACGGTCAGGCGCGGGGGCACGGTCTCCAAACCGACCGACCCGACGAGGGCGGGCTACCTGTTCGGCGGCTGGTACCAAGGCGACGCCAAGTACGACTTCTCCACGCCCGTGTCGGCGGACCTGACGTTGTCCGCGCATTGGAGGGCCGACCCGTCGGCGAAGGTCTTCACGGTGTCGTTCGATCCGGGCAACGGGCAGATGGTCTCGGGGCGCTCCGTGCGTGCGGGGCAGGCGATCTCCGAGCCGAAGGCTCCGACCCGTTCCGGCTACGTGTTCGACGGCTGGTACACGACCAAGTCGGGCGGCTCCAAGTACGACTTCTCCACGCCGGTGACCGCCGACCTGAACCTGTACGCGCACTGGACCGCAGTGGCCCCGAAGACGTTCACGGTGTCGTTCGACACGGCGGGCGGCTCCAAAGTCGCCTCCCAGAAGGTCAGGGACGGCGCGAAGGCGTCGAGGCCCGCCGACCCGACCTGTTCCGGCTATTCGTTCGACGGCTGGTACAAGGGCGGCTCCAAGTATGATTTCTCCACGCCGGTGACGGCGGACATGACGCTGACCGCGCACTGGAAGGCCGCGCCCGTGCGGACGGCGGCGATGCACCGCCTGTACAACCCGTACACGGGCGAGCATTTCTACACGGCCGACACTACGGAGCGCGACCATCTGACAGGTCTCGGCTGGCGTTACGAGGGCGTCGGCTGGAAGGCGCCCGCCAAGTCGTCCACTCCGGTGTACCGCCTGTACAACGGGCATGTGCGCGGCGGAGACCACCATTACACGACCAGCGCGTCGGAGCGCGACCATCTGGTCTCCGTGGGCTGGACGTACGAGGGCGTCGGCTGGTACTCCGACGACGCGAAGGGCGTGCCCTTGTACCGGCAGTACAATCCGTACGCGCGCACCGGCACGCACAACTACACGGCCAGCGCGTCGGAGAACGACCATCTGCTCGCCGTCGGCTGGCGTGGCGAGGGCGTCGGCTGGTACGGCGTCGGGGACTGAGGTCCCCTGAAGACGGGCATGCGAGTCCCTATGGCCGTTTGGCGTCGAGGATGTCCCGCCAAGGGCGCATAATGAAAAATACGGATACAGAGCGTGTCCCATGTTCTCGGCTCCCTGACATGTAAAAGAAAAGGTCACCGACGCTCGACGCGAGCAGCGCATAACACGTCTAGTCCCAGCCGCGGGACGATAAAAGAGTCCTCGTCGCCGGTCCGGCGGGGGAGCGGCAGGCGCTCCATGAGGGCGTGGTAGTCGTCTCGGCGCGACTGGTAAAGAGCTACGGGAAACGGTGCGATGCCTGCGGGCGCGCACCGTTTCCCGTATTCAAGGGAATCGATTGGAGGAACGTTGGGAAAAGCTGTCGGCAACATGGCCGCCATCATCCATGACTGTGCCATCCTTTATCAAGAGGAACTGCTCGACAGGCATGTGCTGCTTATCCCCAACGACGGGTCGAAGCCTGTTGAGGTCTTCTTCGGGGAAGAGTGTTTCAAACACCTATGTGGCGTAGAGCATCCGTTGAGGGGAGCGCGGTTCTTCCGTGCGGCCATCGATGGCCGATTGGACAACGAGAGGCTGATCCGCAAGTACAAGAGGAAGACGAATGTTAAACTGCAATCCCTGCCGGATATTCTGAGATTCCATAGGAGGGCTGATGCGTTTGGCGCCGCGGTTCACGTGGAGGGACTTGTCTTCGACATCGGCTGCGTGGCTATGATGGACTTTCTGGGATTCCTTTATGATGCGGAGTTCGACGAGACGGTGCCGCAATCCGCAATGCGCCTTTCCGCGCGTCCCGTGCTGGAACGGAAGATTGCCGCGATAGCCAGGACCAAGCCCCACAGCGATGTCTACATCGAGCTGACCAAAGGCGGCGGACGCAACGGTGGCAGGGCCTTGTTGCAAAGGAAACTGCAGTCCCTGAAGCTTTACGAGAGGGCGAAATGCAATGTGGCTCCTCTGAAGGGACTGCTGTAGTCTCTTCAGACGGATCCATCGGAAAAGGACGGAACCATGCGAACGCCCCCGGAGCCAATCCAATGGCTCCGGGGGCGTTCCCCGTTTCCGGCCTATGGCGTCAGTCCCTGCCGGCCGGATGCGTGTCCTTGCGGCGCAGGTTCCAGCAGCCGGCGATGAGCAGGCCGAGCGTGACCATGCCGGCCAGCGCAGCGGCTCGCGCGACGTCGAACCGTCCGCCGGTCAGCGGCATCATGGCGCCCGGGACGAGCCGGTTGCCGACTGTGACGGTCGAGCCGTCCTGGCCCTTGATCAGGGCCTTGGCCTCGGCGTTGGAGCCGGTGACCGTTACGGTGGCCTTGTCGACGCCGCCCTTGACGTGGATCGTCCAGTACGTGCCGGAGCCGGGCTCCTCATAGGAGGTCGGGGTCCTCACCTCCATCAGGACGAACCAGCGTTCGTCGGTCGCGCCGATGGTGCCGTCGAGCAGATGGGTGGAGCCGTTCGCGTCGGTCGTCACCGTCTTCGGCGTGGTGCCGGGCTTGGCGGTGGAGCCGTTCTGGCCGGCGGTCTCGGTCAGCGTGAACACGGCGCCCTTGACGGGCTCGTTGGACCAGCGGCCCTGGCCGGGCTGGCCGATGTAGGCGAGCTTGGCGAGGTCGAGGGAGAAGGTCTCGTTGACGGTCCAGCGCTCGGCGGCCTGCTTGGTACCCAAGCCTCCGACCGATCCCTCGACGGGGTTGCCGGTCTGGGCGGGGATGACGAGGTCGTACCAGTACCTGCCGGCCCTCCACGTCTTCCAGCCGAAGTCCGACGGGGTGAACGACGGGCCTGCGGACGTGGCCTTCGCCTTCAGCGTGGCGGACTTCGACTGCGTGGCGTCGGCCTTCGTGGCGCTGGCATCGGCCGCCCAGTTGAGCGTGCTCGTCACCCTCAGCGTCGGCACCTCGTCGAAGTCGAGGGTGATGTCGTCATGCACAGCGGCCGTGCCGCCGGGGCGGGAGAACGTGCCCGCGGCCTTCGTCGAGTAGGCGATGTCGGGGTTGATCTTGATCTCGAACTGCTCGGTCGTGTCGGACTTGCCGTCGTGCGACGGGGCCGTCGTGAGCGTGACCTTGTCGCCGGCCGTGGTCGTCACGTCCGCCGGGTCGACCTTGATGTCGAACCAGTAGCGGTCGCCCTGCCTCAGGTTGCTGTGCCAGTTGCCGGCGAACTTGAGGTCGGACGGCGCGAACGTCGGCGAGGATACGGTCTTCGAACCGCCAGCCGGGACGACCACGTCCGTGATGGTCTTGGACGCCGATACGACGCCGCTGTAGCCCGGGTAGTTGAGCGTCACCGTGGCCTTCGCCACCTTGACGTCCGTTCCGGCCGCATTCGTCAGCGTGACCGAGTCGGACACCGGGTTGCGGTTGTTCGCCGCCGCGCCGTTCTGGTTCGCCTTCGTGGACAGGGACAGGCCCACCGAGGCGCGTTCGACCCTGAAGCGCTCCGCGTCGTCGTTCGAGCCGTCGAGCGCGCCGGTCTTCGTCACCGTGGCCTTCGTGCCGGCGGAGGCGTCCGTGATGGCCACGTCGCCTCCCTGGATGTCGAACCAGTAGTCGCCGTCGAGCCAGCGTTCGAGCCCGACGTCCGACGGGGCGAACGCCGGGGTGTCCACCGTCGTCCGGGTGCCGTCCCTCGCCAGCCGTGCCGCGGGCAGCGCCTTCGGCCGGCTGGTCGTGACCTTGCCGGAGGAGTCGCGGTAGGAGAGCGTCGCCTTGAGGTCCGAGACGGACAGGTCGTACACGGTGCGGCCCTTGCCGTCCGCGCCGGTCGAGTTCAACGTCACCCGATCGGACACGGCCTGCGTGCCGCCGTAGGCGACGGGGGCCTGCGCCCGCGTGGAGCCCCGCACGGTGAACCTCTGCGGCTCGTCGAACCCGACCCAGGGGGCGTCGTGGTGCTCCCACACCACGAAGTCGAGGTTTCCGCCCACCAGGATGCGGCCGTTCGTGTCCGCGTAGTCGGTCATCGAGCCGTTCGGCAGGAGGATGCTGCCGGGGAACAGGACGCCCTTGCCCAGGAACGAGCCGAACACGTCCCTGCCCTTCATGTCCGCGTTGCCGACGGACGCGTCGTCGGCGTTGAACGTGCCGTGCGCGTAGTCGAGCTTGAGGTAGTCGGTGTCGGGGAAGTTCCACATGATGCGGCTGGAGATGTCACGGAACCGCGACCAGGAGTCGCAGCCCGCGGTTCCGCCCTCGGTCGTACACGAGTTGATGTACGTGCTGTAGTCCTTGCCGTTGACCATGACCTTCCAGCCCGGACTCCATGTGTACGTCCTCCTGCCGTCGGAGCCCTTCGGCGCGTTCACCGCGTTGATGACGATGGCCTGCCCGTCGGGCACGTTCTCGAAGTCGAGGCTCCACTGGTTGACGCCCCTGCTCGTCCCCTCCTTGTGCAGCTCGCCCAGGTCGAGGGTGAACACCTGCCGTTCGGCCTTGCCGTTGCCGGTGAACACGATCTTGCCGTCGTTCGACGCCGACACGGTCGCCCGGTTGTAGAACTGGTGCGTGTAGGCCGGCTTCTTCCCGTACGACACGGCGCCGTTCGCCTTGAGGCCCTTGAGCCGGGAGCTCAACGGCTTGAGCGTCGAGGAGACGTAGCCGTTGTAGTCGACGACGTCGCCCCTGCCGCTCCTGTCGACCTCCAGGGCCGAGCTCCTGCCCAGGCCGGTGGAGACGGCCGTGCCGGACGGCAGGTTCTGGTACGCCCAATGCCTGACGACGCTGCTGTCCGCCGCGTACCCCATGTTGGTCAGGTTCGTCTTGGTGGCGATGTACAGGGGCCTGTTGTTGTTCCGGTTCGTGGTGGAGCCGTCGCCCCACGTCGCCTTGCCGCCGATGCGGGCCGCGCCGCCGACCCACTGCGGGTTCGTGCCGGAGTGGTTGACGAACCTGCCGCCGACCGCGAGCATGTCCGCGCCGGCCGGCGGGGTGAAGCCCATGCCCCACATGGCCCTGCCCGCGAGAAGCCCCTGGCCCATGGCGTCGCCCACCAGCATGTCGCCGTCGACGACGACGCTGCCCTCGGTCTCCATGTTGCCGAGATAGGTCATGTTGCCGCCCACGTAGATGCTGGTGGCCGGGTCCTCGATGTCGTGGACGCCGTTCATGATATGCCCTTCGGCCAGCGTTCCGCCCGACGGGGCCGAGCGGGCCATGGCGCGCAGGCGCCCCGCGGACGCGTCCGCGCCCGACAGGGCCAGGTTCGACGTCGAGTCCGCCTCCCTGCCGTCCCCGTTCCCGTCGTGGTCGACGGCCATGCCGTCCAACGGGGCGGTCTGCGCGCCGGGCTGGATCTCGTCCGGCGCCATCGTCTCCGCCCATGCCGGGCACGCCACGCCGGCGGCCAGCGTGGCCGCCGCCGCGACGGCTGCGAGAATTCCCTTCAGATGCTTCGCCATATTCGTCGTTCCTTCCTTGTCCGTCGAGCCGGAACCCTTCCGGCTCCGAAGCCGGTACGGGACTATGCGGGCAGGGAAAGGCCCCGCCGCGGTCGAATCCAAAACGGCGGGGCCTGCAATGTGGGCGGTTCCCAAGAGGAAGTAAGGCCGAAGCCCGGAACCGCCCGCGACGGCCGTTATGCGTCCCGGGGGCCGTGGCGGGCGTGGTGCCGGCGCCTTCCGCCCCTCCGCCCGCGGACGGCGAGGACGGCTGCGGTGGCGACGGCGAGCCAGGCCGCGGCGATGCAGGCCGCGAGCCACAGGTACGTGCGGTCCGTCCGCGCGTTTCCCGTTTCGGACGTCCGGGCCGGCGTCCTTACCCGCTCGCCGGTGACGAGCAGGCGCTTGTCGTTGACGCCGTACGGCGTGCAGGTCAATAGCGTGGCGAGGTCCCTGCCGTCCACGATCCGGAGCCTGGAGAAGTCGGACGGATCGACCACGCTGATGTCGACGACCCTGTAGTCGAGCGTGTGGCCGGCGGTGACCAGGTAGAACACGTCGCCCTTCCTGGCCTCGCCTCCGAGGCCGCGGAGCCTGTCGAACATGAGCCGGTCGGCCAGGCCGCTGTGCGCGGATATGACGGTGTGCGTGCTCCCGCCCCCGACGGGCAGGCTCGTCCCGTACATGTGGCCCGCGCCCGCGTCCAGCGTGGCCTGCGACGTGCCGTGGCGGATGGGCAGGTCGATGCCCAGGCGGGGGTATCTGACGGTCGACATGATCCCGTCGTCGGGGAAGTCCAGCTGGCGTCGGTACGAGGCGTCCGACCCGGAGCCGCTCGCGCCGGTCCATGGGTCCCTGGCCTCGCCCAACACGGACTGGCCCCTCTCGTACAGGCGCCGGTTGTAGGTCCGCGCGGCCGCGTACTCCCGGGCGACGCGTTTTGTGTCCGCGTTCTCGACGGCCTGCGCGTGCGCGCCGGTCAGCTGGGATGCCGCGCGGCCGTTGCCGATCATGAGTGCGAACGGAATGGTGACGGCCAGCGCGGCCAGGACGAGGCAGAGGAGCCCCGCGACGGCGCGCCTGTCCGGCCTTCCGGCCCGTGCCGCATGTCTGCCCAAGGTGCCTCCCGCGCGGTTCGTCTCGAAGTAAAGGGAACGGCGTGTCGATGTTTCTGTTCCCGACACGCCGGAGCGGAACGTTCAGGCGGCTATCGGATGGTCATCCGACGGCCGGATTTCAGGCCCTGCGGCACAGCAGCAGCGCGCCCGCGCCGGCCAGCAGCACGGCCATCGCGCCGAACATGGTCAGCCAGACCGCGCCGGTCTTCGGCATGTCCATGATGTTGCGGGCGTTGACGACGGTCACGCCCTGGGCGCCGGTGTTAAGGGAGGCCAGCTTGTTGGCGTCCTGGCCGAACTGGGTGAGCGTGTAGGTGCCGTTCGACTGGTTGACCTTGATGGTCAGTGTGAACTGCGGCAGGATGGAGACGGCGCCGAACGGGCTCTTGGTCTCCTTGACCGTGTACTTGCCGTCGAGGCCGGTCAGGGTGACGACGCCGTTGCTGGCGGACACGCTGGTGATGGTGTCAGTCGTGCCGGTGGTTTCGGTCAGGTCGGCCTTGCGGTACACGGTGTCGCTCACCTTGACGAACTTGACCGGAGTGGCGGTCTGGTCGCCCTCGTACACCTTGAACTCGGCTCCGGCGAGCGGCTGGTTGTTGGTGTCGTGCTTGGTGAGGGTGAACCTGCCGACGTACACCTTGTCGGTCTGGCCCGGGGTGATCGTGTGGTCGGTGACGGTGTTCGGATTGCGGGAGTACTCGACCTCGTTGGTGTTGGTGTCGGCGGTGCCGGAGACGGCGTTCCTGTTCACGGTCATGTCGTACTTGACGACCACGTCGGCGCCCACCGGGAACTTGGCCTTCATCGCCACGATGTCGGACGCGGTGGTCTGGTCGTTCGTGGTCGGGGCGAAGATGATGTGGAACCTGCCGTTCTCCGTGGTGACCTTGTAGTCCGTGTTGCGGGTAAGGAGCTTGCCGGCGACGGTCACGGCCATGTTGTCCTTGGCCGGATCATAGGTCAGGCCCGCGGAGTACGTGTCGTTGATGGCGTAGTAGTAGCGGTCGTAGCCGGTCCAATTCGGCACCTTGCTGGTCATCTGGAAGCCGACCCTCTTGCCGATGGCGGTTTCGGCGGTGGCTCCGCTGTTTTCGACGGTGCCGTTCTCGGCGGTGGTGATCTTCTTGGTGACGGTGGTGCCGTGCACCTTGTAGCTCACGGTGCCGAGCGTGTAGGTCTTGCCACCGTTCTTCAACACGGTCTTGTTGTCGATGCCGGTGCCGTTGAACATGATGATGGACGCCTGGCCGGCCGTGGAGTCGTCGATGACCGCGTACACGCCCGGACGGACGGAAGCGGTCATGTGCTGGGCGTCGGCGCCCTTGGCGAACGCGGTGCCCTTGTCGCCGGTGACGGCGGCCTCGTGCTTCAGCTGGTCGAGGAAGTCACGGAGCCTGCCGGCCCACGGGCTGTTCGTGGAGTCGAGCAGGTTCTGCACGACCCACACCATCGGGTTGGACGCGCTGTAGGCGTAGCCGATGTTGGTGTTGGCGGGCTTGCTGGTGTCGATCTTCGCCTTGGACAGCGCGTCGGCGATGGCGCCGGCCTTGCCCGCGTCGACCAGGTCGAAGCCGGTGATGTTCGTGCCGTCGGTCTGCGCGTACGAGTAGTAGGCGAGCGGCACGGCCCTCAGCGTGCGGTTGCTGATGTCCTGGTTCGCCGCGACGGTCAGCGTCTGGCGGGCGGCCGCGCCGAGCTTCGACGCGTCGATGCGCGTGGTGTCGGCCATCGCGGAAACGGTTCCGGCCAGGCCCATGGCTCCCGCCACGAGCGTGGCGACCGCGGCCCTCAATAGGTTTGTGGTTTTCACCTTCTGTTTCCTTTCACTACCATGGGCGGCGCCCCGCGGGGTTGCGGATGCGCCGTGGTTTCCCATGCGAGAACCCTCTATGCGTCCTGGAGCGGCCGCCATCGCCGGGAGGCCTGCCGAAACGCATGGCCTGCCCGCGGATCGAGCAGGCCGGTCTGAAGGCCGGAGGCAAGGTCATGGCGTCCATCGGCGCGAACACGAACGGCATGCTCCTCGCGGCCGTGGCCCTCACCGGCATCGGCTGACCGTGCTCGACATGAAGCGCCTCCGCATGGACGTGACCGCATACCACGGCACGCGCCGACCAGAAAAACGTCGGCCCAGAGCGCTGGCGGAGCCAGTCTCCACCGGGCCTGGAAAGAGCCATCCGCCCCGAATGCGCCGCCGGCGCGCTCCTGATCGGGTTCGGTGCGGTGGATTTGCAGGATGGAAACGGTCGCTGCCGACCGTGCGGGAAATCCGTGCCGGATGCCATCCGTCCATGAAGACGATGCGAAAGGATGCAGACCGGGGCAAAACCGAATCCGCCGGATATGACGCCCCCTGCGGGAGGGGTATGAAGGCCCGCCCGGGGGATCATTGCATCAGGCGCGGCGGCGGATCAGGATGCGGGCGTAGGTCGACTTCAGCGTCCCGTCGGATTGCCTTACGGCACCACGCCTGTTGCAGTCGCTGTAGTTCGGACCATCGGCCTTTTGTGTAAACCTTTGTGGTCAAACCGTAGGGATGTTGCGATCCGTAATTTCCAGAATCTCGAACTGGGCGGGATTGTGGGAATCCAGGAGCGTGATAGGCACGCCCATCACGCTGAACCAGTCCTCTGGGATGTCCGCGACCTTGGATACCTCGATGGCGTCGTAGTTGTCGTATCTCGGGTACTTGGCCTCATGGCCCTTGTAGCGGCGGTAGAGCAGCAGGTCCTCGTGGCGCTTGGACGTATCGAGGTTGGTGTACCAGCGGCACAGACCGTTGACCTTTTTGGTGGTTCCCTTGCCGGGGACGGTGAAATCGGATGGCGAGGTGAAGCCCAGCCATAGCTTGTCGTCGCGCAATAGCGGGAATATCTCCTTGTAGGCGATGGCGTTTTTGTTGCCCATGATGACGAATCTCTTGTCATGCTCCATCAGCGTCGCCACATACTCGCGGAATAGGCTGAACGGCGGATTGGTCACGACGATGTCCGCCTCATCGAGCAGTTCGAGGCACTCGCGGCTACGGAAATCGCCCGCGCCGTAGGTCCCATCGCCGTGCAGCTCCGTCAGTTCGTTCTCCCCGGAGTCCAGCAGGTTCCTGATGTCGTCCATGTCCAGGACGCCGTCGCCGGTGGTGTCGCGGAAGACGTTGACGACGGCCTTGTACGCCCTGCGGTGGCGGCCGGTGCCCTCGTCCACGTCATCGTCGAACAGTGACGGCTGGTACTCGCCTCCGGCGAGGAGGGAGCCGCTGTAGCGGGTGGCGACGAGCTTCTTCAGTCCCAGGTGGTTGAAGTTCAACGCGAAGTACTTGAAGAAATTGCTCTCGAACGGGTCGTCGCAGTTGCACGGCACGACCTTGCCTTTGAAGTGGTCCTTGTAGTGGACCAACTCGTGCTCGATGTCGGTCATGCGCGTGTAGAATTCGTCGTTTCTGGCCTTTTTCGCGGCCGATAGTTGGCTGTTACCCATGCCCGAGGTTATGCGTCACGGCGCATGCGGGACGGAGGGCCGATGAAGTCCGCCCGGATATGGTGATGCCGCCAATCCGCATGAAGCCCGTCATTGGCTTCGGACGGCGCCCCTTTTTTCCATCGTCCTCGGCCTGCTTCATCAGGCTTCGACATCCCAATCCGGGATATGGGTTTCAGTACCCCCTTACGGCCTTGCGCCCCAGACCGGCCGGGATGGCCTCCAAGTGCCCGACAGGGGGCTTCTTACGCATACGGACCGATTGGAAAAGAAAAAAGGAAAACGACCATCCGATTTGTCCGTTATACGTAAGAAAGGGCCGAAAGCCCATATGGGAGTAGGGCTAAGCGTCTTACGCACAAACCGCTTCTTACGCGTTAGATCGCGGTGGAGCCGTTTTTTCGGGCTTTTCTTACGCGATGGCGGCAGTTTATGCGTAAGACGTCGCAGGCCGTACCTGTGCCATGGCCGACGCCCGTTTCGCCCGTATCCGCCGTGCACAGGACGCATAGGGACTTCATGTCAACAGAACAACAGAAAGGACAGTGGACGATGGACCATCTCCCGCGGATGTACACACCGGCCGAATGCGCGGAGGTCTGGCGGGTCAAGCCGGACAATCTGCCGGCCATGTGCCGCCGCATGGGCATCGGGGTCTACAGGCTGAGCCCGCACGCCGTGAGAATCGACGCCGACGACTTCGACCGCGTGACCCTGGAATCCCGGCAAGGCTAAAGGGAAACCCCATGGTCGTTGGCGCGGCCATGGGGCGGAAGACGGACTTGCGCTTGATCCATCCATCCCTCCCTATGCGTCCTGAGGATCCAGGATATGCGGGGAGTCCTTTCCTTCACATGAAGGAGGGCACGTTCAATGAACGTCCTACCAGAGGTCAATCTCGCCCCGCTGCCGCCGATAACGGACGAGGACCTCGCCATCGTCCCCGGCACCACGTGCGCCATGCTCCGCATGATCAAGGGACTGACCAATGCCCCGAGCATGGCGGAGGACTACGATTTCATCGGCTGCGACGGACGTCTCGTCCGCATCCCGGCCTCGACCCGCCGGCTCGGCGCCAAACTGGAGGGCGCGGCCCAGGCCGCCTACCTCCTGCGACTGGCCCTGACCGGCGACCAAAGGCTCGCGTTGGACGCGGAGGACGGGTTGTGGGTCCGTCTGACGGACCAGTGGCGTCCGACCTCGGACATCCTTGCCCTGACCGGCGAGAAGGGCAGGGGCTACGACGAGCTCATCAAGGCCACGCTCTCCAAGAACGCCGGCCTGCCGCGCCTCCAGCTGGGTGTCCGTTTCTCCAACGTCGCGCTGCTGCGCTCCGGCGGGGCGGTCGGCCCCGACGACCCGCTGTTCAAGGCCCCATGGGCGATGACGCTCGACGACCGGGAGTTCTCCCCCGACCGTGTCCGCAGGGGCCTCGAGGCGGCCGCCGCGGTCACCGCGAGCATGGACGATGCGCGCATGCTGTGCCGCGTGGCCGCGGCGCCGCTCATGCGCGACCACCTGCAGTACATCTACGACCTGCTGGGCACCGGCGGCAACGGCAAGGGCCAGTTCCTGAACGCGTTGCTGCGCCTGTACGGCGATCTGGGCTCCCCATTCAACTTCGGCGACTTCGCGGGCATCGGCAAGGTCAGCTCCACGTCCTGCGAGCAGGCGAGCCTTCCGCTGACGAACCGCCTGCTCGCCGTCGACACGGAGGTCGACGATCCCGGTCTCGGCAATCAGGGGCTTGTGAAGAAGGCGGCGGCGGGCGAATGCGTCCCCCTCCGTCTGCTGGGACTCAACAGGCGCGAGGTGGCCGCCATCGCGGTCATGGTGATGGCGTCGAACAGGGCGCCGTCCATCGAGTCCGATCCGAGCCAGGACCGCCGCTGGCGCTACGCCAACTTCGACAAGCGGGGCGCCGTGGTCGATGACTGGTGGCACGCGCTGAAGTACGAGGACCTTATCGTCGATCTGTTCATGGCGGGCTGCATCGAATGGCTGGAGGACCCGGTGGGCGTCAACCCCCGTCCGGGCCTGGTCAACGATCTGGACGACTGGGGCACCGAGACGCTGGTCCGGATGCTTGGAATCGGCACGCCCGACCCGGAGCTCGGCTTCGACCCGGACGCGTACCTACCATCCTGCTGCATCACCGTGCCGGAAGGCAACCGCGACAAGGCCGCCCAGCTGGGCATGATGGGCCTGACCAGCAGGCCGAAGTACGATGTGCTGTGCCTTGCGGGGGACGAGCCGTCCACATGCCGCAGCTACGTCATCGCCGATCCGAAGAGGTTCGCCAAGTTCGCCAAGGCCATGATCCGCGAACGGGACGTGGCGCTGGCGGCGAAGCCCGATCCGGAATCCAAGCCGGAGTCGGACGTCCCCGGCGACCTGACGGCGCTGAAGCCGCTCGACCGCAACTTCGGCGCCGTGGAGACGCAGCTCGGCGCGGTGTGCTGGACGGGCAACGTGTTTCCGTTGCGCGGACAGGGTCCGGAGCCCAAGGCCCCGGCCGTGGCGTTGGGGCCGATGCTAAAGGCCCCGGTCAGCTTCGTCGTCGACCATTGCAAGCAAGACGAGCCCATGCGCGGCTTCGCGCCCGCGCCCGGCTTCATGGTGCTCGATCTGGACATCCCGAAGGGCAAGGATGAAGGCAAGCCGGACGGCTACGGCGTGCTGCGCGCGCTGGACATCAGCATCGGAGACCCGGCCATGGTCGTACGCACCGGCTCCGGCGGCTACCACCTGTACTACCGCATCCCCGATGGCGTCGACATCCCGCAGATCGCCCACAAGGGCGCGTCCGACCCGTTGCCCGGCCTGCCCGCCTACGAGGGCGGCGTGCCCATCGACACGCGCGTCGGCGGCCGCGGCTTCGTCGTCATGCCGAGCAGCGTCTCGTCCGACGGCCGCAGGTGGCAGGTGGTTCACGAGGGCTCCATCGAAGGCGACCATACGTTGCCCGGCGGCGTGCTGGACCTCCTTCGACGGCTGGCGCGCCCGAAGGCGGAGGCGGGGCCCAAGCGGCGGCCGAACCGTCCGTCCGCTCCCGTCGATGGCGCGTATGTGCCGCATATGGACATGGCTCCGGTGTCCGAGGGGTCGCGCAACGACACCATGAAGGACCAGGTGTGGGGCTGGATGAACCGGTCGAAGGAGCGCGGCATGTCCGAGGCCCAGCGCGATTACGGCCTCGACCGCATCCGCGAGCGGTTCTCCACGTCGGGACTGCCCGACAAGGAGATCGAGGACTGCATCCGGCGGACAGGCGCGAAGCTGGGACTCTGATCCATTGGGGCCGCCGTCGGAATGCGGCGGCCCCTTCATTCCCGATCGACGCCGAAGGAATCCGCCGGTCGACCGTAGACCACGTGGGTCATCCGGCCGGGAACTTCGTTCTGTGTGCATCGCCGACGGCAAGCCGCCCCACCCCGCCCGCCGACGTTCCGCATATACCGATGGGACGGGGGAGGGCATCCGTCGCGATACCGACCGGCCAGGTTCGGAGCCGACCCATGGGCTCCGGTGGAGAATCCGCCGACACCACTTAGGCGGACGAGTCCCGCGGAGGATTTAGGTCCTTCCCTTGACGCCGGCGGCGTCTCCGTTCATGGGACGCCGCCGGTTTCCCATGCCCCTCGGCGGTCGCATTGCCCGTCAGCCCTACTGCCGCTTGGTCTCCAGCCATGTTACCCCAAAGTTACCCCGGCTTTTCGTCCGTTTTCGGCGCATTGTCCCCAGGTCGGATACAATGCGCGTGGTTATGCATGGTTATGCGCGAAAACGCCATGCGAAGAGCTAGTTAGGGGGTATCGATGGCGGTATTCGGTCTTCATGGCATAACCGTGCGTGACCATGCATAACCGTGCATTTCTCCCTGCCACAAGGGGTAACTTTCCGCGAAAATCGGGACCCCTCGGAAACGGCGGAATCAAGCCGTTTCGGGCACCGTCCAGCGTCAGGGATGACGTGCCGGGTAACATCGGGGTAACATGGAAAACCACCGAATGGACTGCGACACGCCCGGAGGAAAATTGTTCAAAAATGCCCGTCCGTGGGTGTCTGGCCGAGCGCGTCGTCGAACGCGTCGGACACGGCGCCGGCGACCTCGACGCGGCGGTCGGCGAAGGCGGCGGCGTACGTGTTCAGGGTCACGGTGGCGTCCTCGTGGCCCATGAGCTCCTGCAATGTCTTGACGTCGGCGCCGGCCGTGATGGCGACGGACGCGAACGTGTGGCGCAGGGAGTAGAGGGTCAGGGTGCGTCCGTCGGGGTCGATTCCGGCGGCGGCCATGGCGGGGCGGAATACGCGCTTGGACCACTGGGCGTAGAGGAGGCGTTCGCCGCGCGGGGAGGTGAACAGGGGTTCGCCGCCGTCGCGGCCGGCGACCAGCTCCTCCAGCCCGTCGCGCAGGAACGGCGGTATCGGCAGGTGCCGGCGGCCCTTGGGGGTCTTGGTGTCGCCCTGCACGTACCGGTAGTGGCCGGCCTCGGCCTTGGTCATGGTCTTGTCGACGTTGATCGTGCCGTGCGCGAGGTCGACGTCGCGCACGTCGAGGGCGGCCATCTCGCCGGGGCGCATGCCGGTGGAGGCGAGGAGCAGGACGATGAGGCGGTCCATGGGCCGTCCGCACGGCCTGCCGGTCGGGGTGTGGAGCTTTCCGGCCGCGTCGGCGATGGCGCGCGCCTCGGCCGGAGTGAACGCGTCGACGCGTTGCATGGGCGCGCGGGGCAGGCGCACGCCCGCGGTCGGGTCCGCCATGATCCACCGGCGACGCATGGCGTAGCGGAGCATGCTGCCAAGCAGGCGGCGCACGCCGGTCTTGATGGCGCCCTTCGTGTACGGTTCGCCGTACTTGGTGCGTATCGCGCCGGAGTCGAGGTCGGCGACCCATGCCTTGACGGCCCGCTCGTCGATGTCGCCGATGCGGGTGGAGCCGAAGCGCGGGCGGACCATGCCGTTGTAGTGCCTGATGTAGTTGTCGATCGTGGCCGGGCGCACGCCGGTGTGGTCGGCGAGCCAGAGAGGGAACACCTCATCCAGGGTGCGGTTCCCGCCGCGCGGGTCGACGTAGCGGCCCGACCTGATGTCATCGTTGAGTTCGGCGGCGCGCGCCTCGGCGGCCTCGCGGGTGGGCAGGCTCTCGCGGTGCTGCCGGCCGTCGGCGCGCCAGCAGACCTGCCAGCGCATGCCGCGCCCGTAGTCGGCCGTCCTGAGCGCGGCGGGCACGTCGGCGGTGTCGGGGTTGGCGGCGACCTGTCGTTTCATGCCGGTGGTGGGCGTCAGCTCCACGCCGTCGACCACCGCCTTCGATTTGAGCCACCGGTCACGTATCCACGCCTTCGCCATGTCCGTCTCCTATATATTAAGGTGTCTATTCGCCGCGTGCGAACGCCTCGATGGAGGCGCGGTTGAAGTACCACCGGCCGCACGCGGTGAAGCCGGTGATGCGCCCGTTCCTGACGAGCTTGTTGACTGTCCTCGGGTCCCTGACGCCGAGCATCCTCATGGCCGTGGGCCTGTCCACCAGCAGCTGCTCCTTCGGCAATCCGTCCGTGTCCATGTCGCGCATCCTTTCGCATGTGTGTGCATTGCTATGCGCGTGTATGCGTCGCGTAGGATGGATGCCATGAACAGGCTCAGGGGTTTCAGGCTCAGGGCGGGCATGACGCAGGCCGAGCTGGCCCGCGCCATCGGCACCACGCAAAGCCATGTCAGCGAGTACGAGAGCGGGGCGCGCCGGATCGAGACCATGCCCGCCGGGGAGTTCGTGCGGCTGAAGGCCGTGCCGGATGTCACCGACGCGCTGCTGCTCGACGCCGACCTGTCCGGCATCGATCCGGACGCCGTCGCGGCGGCCGAGAACAGGGTCGCCCGCCTGCGCCGCAGGCTTCGGCGTCGGCGCGACAGAGCCTCGTTCGATCTGCTCGTCGAAGCGGAGCTCGATCTGGCGCGCCGCATGGACGAGCGGGAGGAGGCCGTCGCCCGTGCCATGGGCTCTAGGGCATGACATCCTCGTCCAACGCGTCGGCCAGCATGCCAAGCGCCCGCACGGCCCGCGTGTACGGTTCGGGCGGGTCGGCCACCGGCTCCAGCGGGCGTTCGAGCCCGCAGCGCAGGCAGACCAGCTTGACTTCCTCCCCCGCCTGAAGGCGGGGGATTCCTACTCCGTCAGCCTAATGGGGCATCGCGGTTCGGTAGGTTCCCGCTTCATGGGCGATGGCGTCGCGGCCGGCCGAGGCCAGTCTCCGTCTCACATCGCCTCCACGGGCGTTTAAAGACTCCGCGAGTCCCGCGGCGTCGAGGATGTTCAATGCGGCGTTCCAGTCGCGGTCGAGGAACGCGCCACAGTTCGGGCATTCCCACTCGCGCACGTTGAGCGGCTTCGGGCCGTCCCTGCGTCCGCATTGCGAGCAGACCTGGCTGCTCGGGCACCACCGGTCGATGTGGATGGCCTTGCGGCCCCATTGGGCGCAGAGCGCGTCGACGCGATCGGTGAACGTCGACCATGCGGCGTCGGCCACGCTTTTGCCCATCCGGGTGCGCATGAGCCCCTTGACGCACAACGTCTCCATGGCGACGGCTTGGTTCTCGCCCGCCACCCTGGAGGCCAATCGGTACGCCAGGTCCCTGCGTTGGGCCCCGATACGGGCGTATAAACGCGCCTTCGTCGCTCTGGTCTTCGAATAATTGTTCGAGCCGCGTTGACGACGGCCCAACTCCTTGTCAAGCTTCCTCAATTTGCGTTCGGCTTTGCGTAGCGCCCTCAACGGCGCGACCTTCTCGCGCGTGCCGTCCGAGTAGACGATGGACGCCAACGACTCGAGGCCCATGTCGATGCCGCAGGCATTATGCCTCGGCTTCGGCGCGGGCTTTGGTTCGGCCTTGACGACGAAACTGGCCTCGTAGGTCCCATCCGCATGGAGCATCACCGTCACACTTGACGGTCTGGAGGGCAGATCCCTCGACCAACGGAGCTTGATCTCCCCGTCGATCTTCGGCAGTCGCAGGAACATCCATCTGGAATTGCGCTCATGGCGGATATGACATCTGTCCGACCTGGTGAACGTGGCGGCCTGCTCGCCGCAATGGCGGCTCTTGTAGCGCGGGTAGCCCGCCTTGTGGGCGTAGGCGCGGGAGTAGGCCGTCTCCGCATGTCGCAATGCCTGCGCCATCGGCCCCGACGATACCATCCAAAGCCACTTGTTCTCCGGCTCCCTCTTGAACTCGGTGAAGCGTCGTGACAATTCGGCGTACGAGGGTATCGGCAGATGAAGCCACCACGCCACCTTGCGCTGATCCAGATACCAGTTCCACGCGTACCTGCACGCGCCGAACAGACGCGACAGAGCCTCGCGTTGGCCCCGTGTGGGGTACGCGCGGTAGTTATAGCGCCTGATGGTCTCCATATTCGGCTCTATGCGTCCTGGCAGACTTCGACCACCCCCGCCCTGAAGGACGGGGCACCTTTTCGTTTTCGGGTGGCCGCCCCGGCCCTTGAACGCGTTCACGGCCGCACGCCCTCGATGCGCGTCAGGCCGTACGTCTCGCCCAACGCGAAGAATGCGTTCACCGCGGAGGTGCGGTCCAGGCACACGGCCATGCACGGGCCCGCGATGAACACGCCGCCGCCCATGGTCGGACGGAACACCAGTCCGCCCATGGGATACGGCTCGTCCTCGTGTCCGGCGTCCCAGCCGACCTGGTGCGCCGGGCAGACGAGCGTGATGGTCCCGTCGTCGTTCTCCTCCTCGTCCAGTTCGCGCCCGCAGGCCGGGCAACGCCACAGGTCGCCGTCGCGCATGGGGCGGGCCTCGTCCATGGAGCGCAGGGGCCGTTCGGGTATCCAGACGCGTTCGTTGTGGATGTCGATGTAGGGCATGTTTCTCCTCCTTTGTCGTCGTGCGCTCCACCTTGGCTCGCGCCATGCCCGGAAACGCGGGTCCGGTGTGGTCGTTACCGCTCCTTACCGTTCCGGGACGCATGCGTTCCGGCATGGAGGTACCGGAACTGATGACGGCCACGCAGGTGGCACGTATACTGGGCGTGTCGACGGAGACGTTGCGCAAGTGGCGGGCGAGGAGGATGTGCCTGCCGTACGTGCGCGTGGGGCGGCACATCCGCTACAGGGCGGCCGACGTGGCCGCGTTCATCGAACGGGGGACGGTCATGCCCGCCTAGCCCTCGATTGCCCTTTCCACGCCGTCGGTGGCGGCGACGAGGCGGTCGAGCTCGACGTGCGTGTAGATCTCGTTCGTCGTGCTGACCCTGCTGTGGCCCATGATGGCGGTGCGGGTCACGTCGTCCAGTCCGAGCCGGTTCAGGATGGTCGCGGTGGTGTGGCGGGCGGAGTGGGGCACGTACTCGTGGCCCAGGCCGACGCGGTCCAGGGCCCGGTACCAGCGCCTGCGTTCCACGCAGCCGGTCAGGGGCAGTCCCCGGTCGTCGTGGAACACGAGTCCGTCGCCGTTCACGCCGTGGCGTTCGATGTAGGCGAGCAATTGGTCGGCCAGGGCCTCGGGCAATGGTATGGCGCGGCGGCCCTTCTCGGTCTTGGGGCGCGTGCGGTACATGCCGTTGCCGAGCGGCGTGCATTCGACGCCCTTGGGCAGTCCCTCGACCTCGCGTTTCGTCAGGTGCTGGGCCTGCCATTCGACCAGGATGATGAGCCGGTCGCCGTCGCGCCTGAGTTCGTCTTCGGTCAGGCCCAGCCGTTCGCCCTGGCGCATGCCGGTCATGAAGGCCAGCATCCACATGAGCCGCCAGGTGTCGTCGGTCTCCGCGGCGATGAGGTCGGCGGCCTGTTCGGGCGTCAGGGCGGCGCGTTCCTTCAACGCCACGCGGGGCGCGGTGCCCTTGACGGCGGGGTTGCGTTCGATGACGCCCTCCAATACGGCGTCCTCCAGAGCCTTGTGCAGGGTGCGCCACGCGCTGCCCGCGGTGCCGGAGCTTTTGCCCTGCTCCTCCATGACGTAGCGTTCCATGCGGCGGAAGTGCGCGGGCTTGAGCTCGTCGAGCCTGACGGCGCCGATGGCGGGCTTGACGTTGCGTTCGATGACGGACGCGTACGTGCCCCAGGTGCGGGGTTTGAGGTGGGGTTTGCAGATGTCGTTCAGCCAGTGGTCGCACCATTCGGCCACGGTGGGCGGCTTCGTGTAGCCGAGCCGTCCGACGCGCTGGAGCTCGGCTATCTTTTCGTTGAGCCTGCGCTCCGCCTCGGCCCTGGTGGCGCCGAACGCGGTGGCGCGCCGGCGGTTCCCGGTCGCGGGGTCGGGCGGGAGCTCGCGGAACGCCTTGACGCGTCCGCGCTCCATGGTGAATCCTCCGGAGCCCTGCACGCGCCTGCGTTCGGGCGTGGGGTCCAGCCGTTTCGTCAGCTGGCGTATGATGGTTCTGGTGGATTCGGCGGTGAGCACAATCGGCGGGGTCTGGTTGGTGGAGTCGATGAGCGTCAGCGTGTATCGCGGCATGTTCGTCTTCCGGTTCATGCCCCGTGGCTATGCGCGCACGCGCTGCACCTAATACTGCACCTAGTTGGCAGGTCCATGTCATCGCATGTCACGAAAAAGGGCGGCTGATAATTGCCGCGAAAGACCGCAAAAGCGTTGTCCAGCAACGCTTTTGCGGCTATATTACGCAGTTTCGGCGCGTCAAGCGGAAGACGGTATCCTCGGCTTCCACATCTGATAGTCGGAACCCCTGAGCCCTACTGCCGACTACGTTTCAGGGTTCAGTATAGGTACTAGGTGTACTTAAGGTGTACTTACGTCCGGAAAAGACACGACCCCCGCACGACTCGAAGGAGCCATGCGGGGGCCGTGTCGTATCCGTCGGGCCCGTCTATTGGGGCCGTTCGGGCAGGGATGAGATCCAGTCGTCGAGGTCACGCCGGCGGATGCGTTTGGTCGACGAATGGGCGTAGCAGGCGATGAGCTCGCCTTGGCGTATGGCCTGGCGGACGATCTTCTCGTCCAGTCCGGTCAGGGCGGCCGCTTCGGACACGCCCAATAGCGGGCGGTGCTCGATGGGCACGTAGGGTTTCTCCTTGGGGCCGGCCGTGGATGGTTTCCTCGAATCTGTCATGCCATGTGGCTATGCGTCGCGGGACCGGGCGCCATCGACGGGAAAGTCTTCTGGAACGCATGGAGGCCGGCATGGACGACGGCATCGAAAGAAAACCAACCAGACCGTATATCTCTTCCAACCCGGGCTTCTACCGCGAGGCCGGTCCCGTCGACTGGCTTCGCACGCAGGAGGGCGTTTGGCTCCGTTCCACGTTCCCGTTCAATTCATGCTGGACGCTGGACGTCTCGCGTATGGGGCCGCGCTGGCCGTGCCGCCGGTCCTGTCGCGGCTGGCGATGCTGGAACGCTACTACCGGGACCGTTCGGTCGGATTGCCGGCGCGTTGGACGCCCGCGGAGGCGCATGACAACGCGGTGGCGAACCTGCCCGCCACGGTCCGCGCCGTCGCCGCGTCGCTGCTGGTCGACAGGCTCACCGTGATCGACCGCGACGGCGGCGTCCTGTACGACGGCGCCGATCCGGACATGTTCGCCGGACAATGGGAGCGCGGATTCCACAGGCCGTTGTCCGCCGTGGAGACGGCCGACGCGCGCATGCGGCTCGCCAGGATCGGATCGTTGCGAAGCGTGCCGGGCGTCGGCACCGCATTGTCCGACCCGGTGGTGGCGTCCATCCGCCGGAGCCTCGACGACTTGGCCTAGAACCCGCCACTGGCGGCACACGTCCGCGAACGCCGCCAACCGCTCGCGTTCGCAGAGCGCCGCGAATGTGGTCGGCATGATGGCCTTCGACCGCCTCTCGGCGCGTGCGCGTTCGGCGTCCAAGCCGTGCGGCCGTTCCGGCATCGCCGTGCCGTCGCATGCGGCCGACATCACATCCATGGCCCAGTCGTAGAGCGTGGCGGACGGCGACAGGGACGTGACGCGGGGAAGCGTGGCCATGGCGTCGGCCATGCCCCGCCAGTTGAGCGTTTCGGCGGCTTGGGCGAACGCGTACCGCGTCTGCCGGTGGAGGAGATGGTCCGGCGCGTCGGAGTCGGGTTTGTACGCCTCGAACAGGCGCTGCAACGTCCCGTCGTCCACGGCCGTCGCGGCGAACCGGCGCGCGGGCGTGGCGTCCGGGCCGAGCCGGTGGGCCAGTGTCAGTCCCGCGGGTACGGGGTGGACCTCGGCGGCGGTCAGGTGCTTGCAGAGCAGTCGCGGCGTCTGTATGTCGTAGGAGGCGCCGTGGTAGTCGATGCTGACGATGATGCCGACGCCATGGCGGTCCGCCATCGCGCGGCCGAACATTGCGAAGTCTCCCATGCCGTCCACTCTAGCGTTGTTTCGGTCTTTTCTCCCATGCGTTCGCCCGTGATGCCGTCATGCCTTGTCGTCCGCGGGGCCGGTGCCGGATGCCATGTGGCCTCGGGCGTGGGGCGTCGCCTTTGGCGATGTGTTCTCGCGTGTTTTTGCGGTATGCCCTTGCTGTTTCGCCGATTTGCGGGGACATACCTTATATGGTATATTTGCGGGTGTGTGGAAAGTTGAATTGGAACCCATAGCCGATTGGCTGAACACGCTCGACCATAAATCGCGGGTGCAGATACTCGCCGCCGTGTCATTGTTGGAGGAGCAGGGGCCTGACCTCAAACGTCCGATAGTCGGCAAGATAAAAGGGTCGAGCCTCATCCCCTCGATGAAGGAGCTCAGGCCCGGATCTTCCGGTAGAAGCGAGATACGCATACTGTTCGTGTTCGATCCGAAGCGGAAGGCGATCATGTTGGTGGGCGGAGACAAGCAGCGGAAATGGGACAAATGGTATCGGAAGGCCATACCTGAAGCCGAACGGCGCTATCTCGTATGGCTGGAGGAGCGGTACGGAAAGGAGACGGACCGATGAGCTACACACCGGAGCGGTTCATGGCCGACAGCGGCATCACCCGCGACGAGGTCGAGGCCGAGAAACGGCGCATGTTGGAGGAGATCCGGCTCTACGAGCTCAAGGAGGCCCGCAAGGCCGAACACGTCACCCAGAAGCGATTGGCGCAGGCCCTGGGGGTCAGCCAGAAGAGGATAAGCGTCATCGAGTCGGGCGACGTGGACCATATCAAGGTGGACACGCTGAAACGCTATCTCGAAGGCATCGGCGGAACATTGCACGTCACCGCCTCCCTGCCCGGAGGCAAGGAGCTGCGGCTCGTCTGAGACCCGCATCCGGCGTCATCCCCGGTTGGTCGGCGCGCGACGGAAGATCATGAAAGTCCCCATGCCATTCCGCGCCCATGGCCCACGGCCTTGCCGAATAGGCCGCGGGTCTTTTCGCGCCTAGCCCTCGATGGCCCTCTCCACGCCGTCGGTGGCGGCGACGAGCCGGTCGAGCTCGACGTGCGTGTAGATCTCGTTCGTCGTGCTGACCCTGCTGTGGCCCATGATGGCGGTGCGGGTCACGTCGTCCAGTCCGAGCCGGTTCAGGATGGTCGCGGTGGTGTGGCGGGCGGAGTGGGGCACGTACTCGTGGCCCAGGCCGACGCGGTCCAGGGCCCGGTACCAGCGCCTGCGTTCCACGCAGCCGGTCAGGGGCAGTCCCCGGTCGTCGTGGAACACGAGTCCGTCGCCGTTCACGCCGTGGCGTTCGATGTAGGCGAGCAATTGGTCGGCCAGGGCCTCGGGCAATGGTATGGCGCGGCGGCCCTTCTCGGTCTTGGGGCGCGTGCGGTACATGCCGTTGCCGAGCGGCGTGCATTCGACGCCCTTGGGCAGTCCCTCGACCTCGCGTTTCGTCAGGTGCTGGGCCTGCCATTCGACCAGGATGATGAGCCGGTCGCCGTCGCGCCTGAGTTCGTCTTCGGTCAGGCCCAGCCGTTCGCCCTGGCGCATGCCGGTCATGAAGGCCAGCATCCACATGAGCCGCCAGGTGTCGTCGGTCTCCGCGGCGATGAGGTCGGCGGCCTGTTCGGGCGTCAGGGCGGCGCGTTCCTTCAACGCCACGCGGGGCGCGGTGCCCTTGACGGCGGGGTTGCGTTCGATGACGCCCTCCAATACGGCGTCCTCCAGAGCCTTGTGCAGGGTGCGCCACGCGCTGCCCGCGGTGCCGGAGCTTTTGCCCTGCTCCTCCATGACGTAGCGTTCCATGCGGCGGAAGTGCGCGGGCTTGAGCTCGTCGAGCCTGACGGCGCCGATGGCGGGCTTGACGTTGCGTTCGATGACGGACGCGTACGTGCCCCAGGTGCGGGGCTTGAGGCGCGGCTTGCACACGTCCGTCAGCCAGTGGTCCATCCATTCGGCCACGGTGGGCGGCCTGACGTAGCCGACGCGGTGGGTGCGGTCGAACTCGGCCAGCTTCTCCTTGAGTCGCGCCTCGGCCTGCGAGCGTGTGCGTCCGAAGCCAGACACACGGTGGTCCTTGCCCGTCAGCGGGTCGGTCACCGTCGAGTACGCCCTGTAGCCCTTCGGCGTGGCCGATATGCCGCCGGTGCCGCGTGGCAGGCGCCCGCGCGTCTTGGCCGACACCCTCCCTTCCAGCTTCGCGGCGATTGACTTCAGGTCGTCGTCCATGAGTATCAGCGGTTCCATGGCGCCGGTCGAGTCGACCAACGTCAGCGTGTATCTCGGCATGTGTTCCGTTTCGTCCATGCCGTTTCGCTATGCGGCCATCCGCCAGGTGTACTTATTGGTGTACTTACGTCTGCCGGAGATAGCCGGATATAGCAGGAAAACGGCTTCCGGTTTCATCCTCGAAACGAGCCGATTTCGTTGGAAAATAGCCAAAAACGGCGGTTTTCCAACGAAGTGCGTTGGAGGTCGGGGCTACTTCCCGATCTGTTCGGACAGGTGGCGCATTTCGTCTTCCATCTTGCAAAGGACCACTCGTTCGCGGATGGCAACAAGCGCACCGCGATGTCGGTATCCCTCGCCCTCCTGGACAAGGAGGGAATCAATCTGGCCATCGACGATGACGCGGATCCTGCGGAGAACACGTTGTACAAACTGATTTCCGCACTGGTCACCGAAATTATCACGGAGGAGACATTCGCCTCGGAGTTCAGGAACGCGGGACGTGTTTCCGGACTCCGAGAGTAACTAGCGTACGTCATCCGGTTCCGACCACCGTGCCGCCGCGGCACGGTGGTCGGCCGCATCGCCCTTGAGTCCTACTGCCGACTACGTTTTTATTTCGACAGAATAGCTTAGGCCACTTATAGGTCACTTATGCGGTGGCTTTGAACGTATGACTCCCATACGAACCGTCACGGTTCGTGTGGGAGTCATACGTTATCTCGCGGCGTTTATTCGGGATTCTCCGGTAAAGCTTTAAGCTAGTCGTTTAGTTCGAGGCGTGCGGCATGGACATGCAAGTATCTTTGTGCGTCGTACGGTCACATTGTGTCGGGTGGTTCCATGATGCGTCGGCGATGCTCCTATACTCGGCCGTATGTTGTTCCAAGCTGGGTCATTGCTGCTCGTCATCATCAGCGTCTATCTACTTAAGCGCATCCATATCTTCTCTGACAAATCCTACAAAGTGGTGCAGGGGCTGGTGTTCAACCTCACCCTGCCATGCGCCATCATCATGAGTTTCGCTACGAATAAGCATCCGATGAACCTGTTGTGGCTGGTCGTGTTCGGCTTGTTCGCCTGCCTTATTCCGCTGTTCGTCGTGTATTTCGGCTCACGTGGCGACGAGCCACGCTACCGTGCCTATCAAATGCTCAACGCGTCGGGATTGAATATCGGCGCGTTTTGTCTGCCGGTGGTGCAGACCTTCATGGGACCGAGCGCAGGTCTGCCGGTCATTATGCTCGATATAGGCAACGCCATCATCGCCACTGCCGCATCCCTGACCATTACCCGCTCGCTGCTGCACTTGGGAAGCCCCACCAAAAACCTGCCATTGAGCCTGAAGATCAAGAATATCGCGCACGATTTCTACTCGTCCATTTCGTTCGACTGCTATATGCTCATGCTGGTGATCATGTTCGCCGGATGGAGTGTGCCGCATTGGATCGTCACGCTCATCACTCCGTTCGCCAACGCCAACGCTTTCGCAGCAATGGCCATGATCGGCCTGATGATGGAGATCCCTGACAGTCATAAGGATCGTTCGGAACTAGGCAAAGTTATCGCATGGCGATTCCTGTTCAGCATCATCATCGCATTGTCCGCATGGTTCCTGTTGCCGTTGGATGAACGTGTCCGAGAAATCATGGTACTGGCCGCATTCGCACCGGTAACGATTTTCTCCACAAAATTCACTGATTCGCTGACCGGTAACGCCAAACTCGCAGGCTTCTCGTTGACCGTCACGGCCGTTATCGGGCTGACGTTCATGACGATTCTGCACGCTGTTCTGCCGGTGGTCTGACGTTTGCCGATTCCTATGCGTTATGCGCTGCAATGACGCGTTCGATTTCGGTCAGATTAGACGCGAAATAGATACCATGCTGACGTTCTGCGGTGGAGAAGCCCGCATCGATCATGTGCTGTAGGAATGCCTTCATATCATCATAAAAGCCGTTGAGATTATAGAAGATGCAGGGTTGGGTCAGTTGGTCAAGACAAATTTTCGACACCACCTCACTGATTTCCTCCAACGTTCCCGTGCCGCCAGGGAAAGCGATGAACACGTCGCCAAGCTCAATCATGCGGGTCCGGCGTTCCACGATATTCGGCACGACAACCAGTTGGGTTAGGTTATGGTGTGCAACGCCTCTGTCCACAAACATCTGCGCCTCGATACCGGTCACGTCGCCGTCATGGGCGAGTACGGTGTCGGCGATCACGGCCATCAATCCTTCATCGGAGCCGCCATACACCAGCCTGTTGCCATTGTCCGCAATCCATATGCCCAATTCCTCAACGGCTTTCTTGTATATGGGATCGTTTCCCTCATGCGCACCGAGATACACGGTGATATTCATAACCATCCTTCTTTGCCGACGAATATGCTGGCGCCACAAACCAAAGTCAAAACCACGCTTTAACGCATCACCAAGCCCCCGTCGACGTGCAGTGTCTGGCCAGTGATGAATGATGCGTCATCGCTGGCCAGCATAGCCACGGCTCCGGCGATATCATCGGCGGTGGCGAGTCTGCCCAACGGGGTGGATGCGATGATACGCTCGCGTACATCCTCGGTGGTGGCACGGCTCGATTCGGTGCCAACGGTGAGCCCGGCCGCGATGGCGTTCACGGTCACGCCCCATGCCCCAGCCTCCTGCGCCAATGATCTGGTGAAACCTACCAACGCACCTTTCGCAGCGGTGTAGTCATGATACGGCACAATCGGGGAGTCGACGAGGTTACTAGAGATGTTGATAACGCGTCCTCCGGTCTGACGCCTCATCTGCGGCAGCGCTGCTTCGCAGGTGTTGTATGCGCCTTTGAGGCATCCTTCTAGCTGTGCCGCGTAATCGGACCATCCGATGGTACCGAAGGTCTTGCGATTGCGTGGGTCGAACGAATAACGGGCGAATGCGTTATTGACGAGAATGTCCAATCCGCCGAACGTTGCGACCACCGTGGATACCATGTCGTGCACCTGTCCGGCGTCGGTGACATCGGCCTTGCAGGTGATCACACGACCGGCCGCCTCACAATCGTCCATAATGCGTTGCGCACACCGCTTCGCACGCTCGTCATCGCTGACGTAGTTAATAGCCACGCATGCGCCGGCGCGAACCAGACGTAACGCGATCGCCGCGCCGATGCCGCGGCTCGCGCCAGTCACCAATGCGACACGTCCCTTCAACGGCAGAGAATCGGACTGCTGCATGGAAATTCCTTTCGTTTTTGGGTATACGTATTTCGTGGGATTGCTTGAATGTGATTATTCGACATCCATATCGAAACCATCACAGTACATATCGGTGTTACGTTCGATATCGACGGCATGCACCAGATCAAGCAGATTGAAGCCGCCGTCGTGATGCCAGCCGGATTTCGCGCGATTCATCTCGCCTACCGGGCAGATGCGGTCGATGCCGGTCTCGCCGACGCGTT
>ENA-OQIL01000154-OQIL01000154.1-human-gut-metagenome-genome-assembly--contig:-NODE-154-length-33158-cov-5.152614_pt1 | contig 33158 bp, 25 predicted proteins | sample MGYA00242583_ERZ504748 | MGnify/ENA primary metagenome ERZ504748 (study PRJEB26092, sample SAMD00036191) | human gut metagenome | host: Homo sapiens | study: EMG produced TPA metagenomics assembly of...
GGGCATCGCCTTCCTTCGAATCTGTCTTTTGTGGTGATTGACGATTCTAGACGATGTCCGTTTTTCTCGGGCAGGCTTCGCCCGCCCTCCAGAAACGGATTGATACACCAACTTTCGGGACGCTACCGAGGATGCTTGCTTCGTGGGCGCAAATGGCTTCCCATGGCAATTTTGGTGGCGGTTGGCGCGTCGCTTCGGCTTCGTTGCGAAACGCGACCAGGCCTTTTGCCGACGGCGCGTCGGGCGAGCGCGCTTTAAGCGTCCGATTATTGTCATGGGTGCCGTTTTGCGCCCAGCATTTCCGGTCGCGTGGTGCCAAGCAGCTGAGATCGTAGTCTGATCTGCTTGAGTTCCCAATCGTGCGCTCGGGAGCGACATCTCGTTCCCAGCCGTTTCGCCATCGCATGGGCGACCTTGTCCATTTCCGACCTCGTGTGCAGTTGGTCGCTTGAAACGGTGATGACGAGGATGCCCGCGTACGCCAACGCGGTTCTGCGAGCCGAGTCCTTCTCCTGCTCGGCCTCCCCTGCATGGTGCAGCCGGCTGTCGTACTCGACATCGAGTTTCGCGTCGGGCCAGAACAGGTCGCAGCGGCATATTCGGCCCACGTCCCGTCCGCGCGCGTTCTCCGAGATGCGCACAGGGTGGTTCAGCGTTGCCGGGGGAAACCCGTAGCCGCCGAGGCGTCCCGGAAAGCTGCTGAGCATGGAAAGCTGCGATTCTTTGGGCGATTCCGAATTCTGGAGTATGTGCGGAACGGCTTTTCTCGCCGCGCCGACGCCGTTGACATCTTGCGTGCGGGAGAGGAGCGACTGCAGCTTCGGCACGGAGGTCAGGGGGAGCTGGTCGGGTGCCATGTTGCCGTCTGGCAGGGCAGGCAGCCGGTATCGTCCGCAGAACTCGTAGCCCGTTTCGACGAGGTTCGCTAAAGCGGCCGTGCGGGCTTCGAGCAGCAGGCACAGTTCGGGCGAGGCGACGAACACCCCGTCGCCCACGTTGACGAAAGCCGATGAGGGAATCCTTCGGTCGAACACGCTGCAGGTTATGCGTGCAGTGCGCACGCGTGAAAGCGCGTTGGGGACGATAAAGTGCGCGGGGTTCGCGTGTTGCGCGAGCCCGATGCGCTCGAGCCGTTCCAAATCGCCTGCGCTCGGCTTGGCTACGTCAGGCGAATCCGAGCGAAAGCTCCGAGGCTCGCCGCGGCGAGCGAGCAGCGCGCGCGTTTGGGAATGCGAGCGCTTGGCGCGCCAGAACTCCATCGACGAGGTATGTCCGAGAACGATTTCCATGCGTCCAGCGTACCATGGCAAGCCGGGTAATGGAAGAGCAAAAATGATGTTTGATCAGGCGTTATACGTTAGATTCACGTGAGAAGCGCGCTAGATCGGCGCTAGATCCGCGTGGAATTTCCGTTAGATTCGCGCTAGGGCCGTGCGAGGTTTCCGCTAGATCGGCGCGCCGCTCGCCCAGGCGCCTGCATGCCGTCATGCGGGCGATTCGATTGGAGCGCCCCGGTGTTCGTGGGCGCAAAAGGCCACCCATGGCAATTCTGATGGCGATTTTACCGAAGGACGGGCATGCGGGTTGTTCACCACCTGGGGTTTTGCTAGCTGTAGGCGTTGAAGCGTCGAAGAATCGCGCTGGAAATTGTCATGGGTGCCGTTTTGCGCCCACAACGGCGAAGTATGGTCGGCGGGGGTCGCGGAGATGTGCGTTCGCAGCGGGATCGCGGGATCCTGGGGTTGGGATGCGGGATCGCGGGATCCCGCCCGCGCCGCCCGCTCCTTTGCCGGTGACTTCGCCGTGCGATTGTGGGACAATGGGACGTGAACTATTCGAATTCGCGCATGTGAGGTATGAGAGCCATGTCTGCCCAGTTCAAGATCAAAGCGGCCGACCCCGCGTCCGTCGTGCGCCTGGAGCGCGAACTCGGTCTGCCCCGCTTCATCGCAGCGACGCTGGTCGCCCGCGGCATCGACAACCCCGCTGCGGTTCACCGTTTCCTCGCGCCGTCGCTCGAGCGCGACTGGCTGGACCCCTACATCATCCCCGGCCTGTCCGACGTGGCCGATGCCCTGGAAGCCGCCGTCAAGCGCGGCGACCACATCCTCGTGTTCGGCGACTTCGACCTCGACGGCATCTCGGCCACCACCGTGCTCACCCGCGGTTTGCGCGCCCTCGGCGCGCAGGCCACGCCGTTCATCCCGCTGCGCTTCGAAGAGGGCTACGCGCTGTCGCAGGCCGCCATCACGCGCGCGTGCTCGTTCGGCCCCGACTTCATCGTCACGGTGGACTGCGGCATCGCCTGCAAGGCGGAGGCCGCGGCCGTGGTGGAGGCGGGTCTGGGCCTGGCTATCACCGACCACCACGAGCCGGTGGACCTTGTGCCTGAAGGCGTGCCCGTGGCCGATCCGAAGTGCGACGCGAACTGCCCCAGCTCCATCCTGGCGGGCGTGGGCGTGGCCCTGAAGCTGGTGCAGGTGCTGGGCGGCCGTCTGGGCCAGCCGCACCTATGGCGCGACTTCACCGACTTCGCCACGCTGGGCACGGTGGCCGACCTCATGCCCATGCGCGACGAGAACCGCGCCCTCGTGTCCGACGGCATCGCGCGCATGAACGCCGCGCCGCGCCCGTGCATCGCCGCGCTGCTGGCCACCAGCGGCGCGGCCGACAAGCCCGTCAGCGCCACGAACCTCAGCTTCTCCGTCATCCCGCGCCTCAACGCCGCCGGCCGCATGGGCGACGCGCAGCTGGCGCTCGACCTGCTGATGACCGACGACTTCGAGGAGGCGAACCGCCTGGCCACGAAGCTGGAATCGGTGAACGATCAGCGCCGCGCCATCGAAGCCGAGCTGTCCGAGATCGCGAAGGCGCAGGCCGCCGAGATCTACCACGGCCAGCGCGCGCTGGTGGTGTCGGGCGAGAGCTGGCACGAGGGCGTGAAGGGCATCGTGGCAAGCCGCCTGGTGAACACGTACGGCGTGCCCAGCCTGCTGTTCACCATCGACGGCGACGAAGCGCGCGGCAGCGGCCGCAGCGTGGGCCAGGTCAGCCTGTTCTCGGCTGTGGAAAGCGCATCCGACCTGCTCACGCGCTTCGGCGGGCACGATGCGGCCGTGGGCGTCACGCTGCCGGCCGACAAGCTGCCGGAGTTCGAGCGGCGCCTGTGCGCCTACATGGACGCGCTGCCCGAGGGCGCGTTCCATCCGCTCGTGGAAATCGACTCGTGCGTCAGCCTCGATGAGCTGACGCTGGACAACGTGGCGCAACTGGACAAGCTGGCGCCGTTCGGCCAGGAGCATCCCGTGCCCGTGTACCTGGCGCGCGACGTGATGCTGGCGAACTGCCGCGCGGTGGGCGCCGAGAAGAACCACTTCTCGTGCTCGCTGTCCGACGGGCGCGCCACGGTGTCGGGCATCATGTTCCACTGCTCGGACATCGAATCGCTCATGCGCACCGACAGCGTGGTGAACGCCGCGTTCGAGGTGCAGATCGACGAATGGCGCGGCCGCAAGTCGGTGAAGGCCATGCTGCAGTCGCTGGCTCCCGCGCGCACCTGCGGCGCCCTGGAGGCCTGCCTCAACCCCGAGAACCTCAGCTTCGTGGCCGACCTGTACGCCACGAGCGACGCCGAGCTGTGCGCGAACGCGCCGCATCGCCCCGAGGACGTGGAGGCCTACGAGGCGGCCCGCGCGGCGAACCGCGCCTGCTGGGAGCGCAAGGCCGCGGAAGACCCCGCGGCGCTCGAGCAGGCTGTCGTGCGTGCCATCATCGGCGACAAGCCGCTGCACGACGCGCAGCGCGAGATCCTCGCGCATCTGCGCGCCGGGCGCTCCACGCTGGGCATCATGGCCACGGGGCGCGGCAAATCGCTGACCTTCCAGGTGCACGCCGCCACGCGCGCGCTGGCGAACCACGAGGCCAGCCTGTTCGTGTACCCGCTGCGCGCGCTGATCGCCGATCAGGCGTTCCACCTGCGCGAGGCGCTGGACGCGTTCGGTATCGGCGTGATCACGCTGACGGGCGAGAGCACGCCCGACGAGCGCCGCCAGGGCTTCGCGGGCCTGGCCGACGGCACCTACGACATCGTGCTGACCACGCCCGAGTTCCTTGCGTGGCACGCTGACGAGTTCGCGGCCGCGGGCCGCGTGCGCTTCGTCGTGGTGGACGAGGCGCACCATATCGGCCTGGCGAAGGCGGGCCAGCGCGTGGCCTACGCCACCATCGGCGCCGCCATTGCGAAGCTGGCTGGGCCCGGCGGCGAGGCTCCCGCGGTGCTGGCGCTTACGGCCACGGCCGACGACGAGGTGGCGGCCGCCATCAAGCGCGAGCTGCCGGTGGACGCCTGCGTGTACGACCCGGCTTCGCGTCCCAACCTCGAGGTGGACGACCAGCGCAACCTCAAGAACCGCGACGACTACCTGGCGAATCTCATCGCGTCGGGCGGCAAGACGGTCATCTACGTGAACTCGCGCGAGCAGTCGGTTGCCGTGGCGCGCGCTCTGCGCAAGCGGGTGCCCCAGCTGGCGCCGCTCATCGGCTTCTACAACGCGGGCCTCGCACGCGCCGAGCGCAAGCGCATCGAAGAGCTGTTCCGCACCGACGCGCTGTCGGTGCTGGTGGCCACGTCCGCTTTCGGCGAGGGCGTGGACATCCCCAACATCCGCCACGTGGTGCTGTACCACCTGCCGTTCAACGAGATCGAGTTCAACCAGATGAGCGGCCGGGCGGGCCGCGACGGCAAGCCCGCGGGCATCCACCTACTGTTCAACCGCGGCGACTGCTCGCTCAACGAGCGCATCCTGCGCGACATGACGCCCGACCACGACTGCCTGGCCCAGGTGTACCGCCGCCTGCGCAGTCTGCAGCGAGAGATGGGCGAGTGCTTCTTCACCATGGGCAACGCCGATCTGGCCGCGGCGGCCAGCACCGATGCATTCCCTATCAGCCCCGCCTCGGCAGCGTGCGGCGTGGCGGTGTTTCGCGAGCTCGGGCTTATCGAGACGCACACCGCGTTCGGCGCCGACGGCATGGCGCGCTCCATCCACGTGGTGGAGACGCAGGACAAGGTGGAGTTGACGGACAGCGTACGCTACCGTGAAGGTTTGGGGGAGCGCGAGGTGTTCCACGCGTTCCGGGACTGGGCGATGAAGAGCGATTCTGCTACCCTCCATATACGCGTGTCGCGGCCCATTTTGCCGGGTGACGCGGCAGGCGACGCGCGCGAGCGCTAGGGCATAGGGAGGACGACCAAAATGGGCAAGAGCAACCATGAGGAGCTGCTGGGCGGCGCGCCCGAGGCGACGTCGAACAAGCAGACCGTGGAGGACAACCTGCTGGGCCGGCCGCACGTGGCCGAGAAATCGTTCGCGCCCGAAGCCAAGAAGGACGCCCTCGCGCCGAAGACTCCCGAGGAGCGATTCGCCGAGCTGCAGCGCCTGACCTCGGTGTACCTGTCCGAGGACGACGAGGCCATGCTGGCGAAGGCCTTCCGATTCGCAAGCGAGGCGCACGAGGGCCAGTGCCGCAAAAGCGGCGAGCCGTTCGTGGCACATCCCGTGGAGGTGGCCATCATCCTGGCCGACTTGCGCATGGACGTGGAAACGCTGTGTGCAGCGCTGCTGCACGACACCGTGGAGGACACCAGCGTGACGCGCGACCAGGTGGAAGCGGAGTTCAATCCCCAGGTGGCACAGCTGGTGGAGGGCGTGACGAAGATCACGCGCATCGAGGTGGAAAGCCTCACCGACGAGCAGGCCGCCACCATCCGCAAGATGTTCGTAGCCATGAGCAAGGACATCCGCGTCATCGTCATCAAGCTGGCCGACCGCCTGCACAACATGCGCACGCTGGGCGCGCTGCGTGAAGACCGCCGCATCTTCAAGGCGCGCGAGACGCTGGAGATTTACGCGCCCATCGCGCACCGTCTCGGCATCAACAACATCAAGTGGGAGCTCGAGGACCTGTCGTTCTACTATCTGGAACCGAACAAGTTCAAGCAGATCAGCCGCATGGTGACTGAAAGCCGCTCTGAGCGCGAGGGCTATCTCGACCAGATCATCTCCATCTTGCACGACGAGATGGAAAAGGTGAACATCCAGGCGCAGATCATGGGCCGCCCGAAGCACCTCTACTCCATCTACCAGAAGATGACGAAGAAGGGCAAGGGCTTTTCGGAGATATACGACCTCATCGCCGTGCGCGTTATCGTGAAGTCGGTGAAGGACTGCTACTCGGCTCTGGGCGCGGTGCACACGCTGTGGCATCCGATGCCCGGCCGTTTCAAAGATTACATCGCCATGCCGAAGTTCAACATGTACCAGAGCCTGCACACCACGGTCATCGGGCCGGCGGGCCGTCCGCTGGAGGTCCAGATCCGCACCGAAGACATGCACCGGCAAAGCGAGTACGGCGTGGCGGCGCACTGGCGCTACAAGGAGAAGGGCGGCAAGAGCGGCGACGCGCTGGACCAGCAGCTGGCGTGGCTGCGCCAGATGGTGGACTGGCAGGACGAGTCGCAGGATTCGCGCGAGTTCCTGAAGGACCTGAAAGTGGATCTCGCGCCCACCGAGGTGTTCGTGTTCACGCCGAAAGGCGAGGTCATGAGCCTGCGCGCTGGTTCGACGCCGGTCGATTTCGCCTACGCCATCCACACCGAGGTGGGCAACCACTGCGTGGGCGCGAAGGTGAACGGCGCCATCGTGCCGCTGACCTACGAGCTGCAGCTGGGCGACCGCGTGGACATCCTCACGCAGAAAAGCGCCAGCCCTTCGCGCGACTGGCTGGGCATCGTGAAAACGCCCAGCGCGCGCAGCAAGATCCGCTCGTACTTCAGCAAGGTCAGCCGCAGCGACGATTTGCAATTCGGCCGCGACAAGCTGACCCGCGAGATGCGCAAGCACGGTCTGGGCATATCCAGCGCCCAGTCGATGCGCGCCCTCAAGTCGGTGGCCGACCACATGGGCTACAAGGACGCCGACGACATGCTCGTGCACATCGGCACCGGCAAGGAAAGCGCCCAGCACGTGGCGAACCGTCTGCTGAAGATCCTCGTGGACAAGGGCCACGAGGCCGAGACCGCCATGGACTACGTGGCAGGCGACATGTCCACCGGCAAGATGCCGCCGATGCTGACCAGCGTGAAGGCGCCGAAGAAGCACGAGGCGCACACGTCGAACGGCGTGGTGGTGAAGGGCGTGGACGACGTGCTGGTGCGCCTGTCGCGGTGCTGCAACCCGGTGCCGGGCGACGAGATTCTCGGCTTCGTGACGCGCGGCCGCGGCGTGTCGGTGCACCGCGCCGACTGCCCGAACGCTCAGGATCTCAAGCAAACCCCCGAGCGTATCATCGAGGTGGCCTGGGAGAACGATCTGCCGAAGAACACGTCGTTCAAGGTGGAGGTGTTCTTGGACGCGCTCGACCGCATGAACCTGCTGCGCGACGTGGCCATCATCCTGTCGGAGCAAGGGGCGAACGTGCTGTCCAGCTCCACCACGTCGCATCGCGACGGCATGGTGGAGATGCGGTTTTTGTTCCAGGTGTCCGATATCAACCATATCGATATCGTACTGAGCAAACTGCGCGGCATCGAAGGAGTGTTCGACGCGCGCCGCATGGTTCCCAAGGCCGGCGGCGGCAAGAAAAAGACTAGGAGCGACGCATGACCAATAAGGTGAAGGGCACGTGCGTGCCCGTCGAGTACCTCGTGCTCGGCATGCTGGAGAACAACGTGTACATCATTTCCGACGGCAAGGCCACCATCGTGGTGGATCCCACGTGCAAGCCCGACGAGATCATCAAGGCGGCGGGGGGCTCGGTCGACGCCATCATCCTCACGCATCGCCATTCGGACCACGTGGGCGCTGCGAAGGAGCTGCGCGACAAGACCGGCGCCACGGTCATCGCCTCGGCCATCGACGCGCCCATCATTTCGGGCGAGAAGAAGCTGCCGCGCGACGACATGCGCTTCACGCCGTGCCCGGTGGATCATGTAGTGAACGACGGCGACATTCTCAAGATCGGCGACATGCCGTGGAAGGTGATCCTGACGCCGGGTCACACCGAGGGCGGTATCTGCCTGTTCATCGACCCGCGCTTCGGCACGAACCCTGAAGGCGCGCCGGTGCTGATTTCGGGCGACACGCTGTTCTGCGGCTCCATTGGCCGTACGGATTTCCAGGGAGGCGACATGAACGCTATGCGCCGCTCGCTGAAGCGCCTGGCCGTGCTGCCCGACGAGACGGTGGTCCTGCCCGGCCACAACAGCACCACCAAGATCGGCAACGAACGCAAAAGGGTGTTCGCTTACTACGCGTAGGGGGTCGCGGCTTACGCTCAGGAGACGGATTGCGCGCTCCGTGCCCTCAGGATGACCGAGTCTTCCTCCTCATGACCAGCGAAATCGCCAGGCAGGCGAGGGCGAAGGCGCCGAAGGCGGCAAATCCGGGGACGCTCGTGCTGAACAGCAGCGTCGATGCCGACAGCACGAGCGGCGGAAAGAAGCCGCCCAGGCCGCCCATCATGGCCACGATGCCGTTGGCAATCCCGGCTTGCTTCGTGAAGTACGCAGGCACCAACTTGAACACCACGCCGTTGCCGATGCCGCATGCGATGCTGACCAGATAGATGCCCGCCAGGTACACGGGCAGCCCCGGTGCCGTGGCCAGCACCGCGGCGCCTGCGGCGAGGCCTGCGAACACGAGGGCCAGCAGCCGATAACAGTCGAACCGGTCGCCCAGCCAGCCGCCCAGCACGCGGATGGCGGCCGCCGCCACGATAAACACCGAGGTGGCCACGCCTGCCGACACGCCGTCCATCCCGTAGTGCGACGTGAGAAAGTTCGGCAGGTACACGGTCAAGGCTACGAAAGCGCCGAATGTCACGAAGTAGAACAGCGACAGGAACCACAGGCGCGCGTCGCTCCAGACGGCGCGCAGCTGCTCCATGACCGGCGTCTTCACACGCGGTTCGTCGCGATCGCCCAGCACGAAGTTCAGCACGATGAACGCCGCCAGCAGCACGAGGTACAGCTTGACGGCCATGCGCCAACCGAAGGCAACCGCGGCCACGGGCGCCAACCAGGTGGTCAGCGCCGTTCCCATATTGCCGAAGCCGTATACCCCGTTCACGAAGCCGTGGCGCTCCTTCGGGTAGTACTTCGGCAGCGAGGTGACGCCCACCGAGAACACTGCGCCGGCGATGCCCAGAAACGTCCCGCCTATGAGCAATCCCTGATACGTGGTGGCCTCGCTCAAAAACCATACGGGCACCACGAGCACGATGAAGCTGGCCAGGAACACGGCACGAGCGCCGAACAGGTTCGCACAGTAGCCGAAGGGTACGCGCAGCACCGATCCCAACACCACGGGAATGGCGGTGACGAGGGCTATCTGGTCGGGAGGGATATAGACGTCCTGCTTGATGTACGGAAGCAGCGACGACAGGATGACCCACACCATGAATCCGGCGATCAGATCCGCGGTCTGCAAGGGCAGCTGGAAGCGCCTTCTCATTTCGATTTCCTCCCCCCAGGCGTCGTCGAGCCGTGCTTGCGACGCGGCGACGCGGAAACCTCTTCTTGCGTAACGGTTACTTTATCACGTATCGATAGAGCGGGGGTTAACTCCTACCGATTGCAGGGGTTTTACCCGTAGGCGGTGCCGGGGCGTGACTTTACCTGTATTTTGCCGTTTCGCCCGTAATCCAACGTGAAAAGAGAAAAGAGCCCCTTTCGCTTTGTTAGATTTACGTTAAACTGGGGAATGCTGAACCTTTTTGCTGTTGTTGTCGAGAGGGATTTCGTGACCATAGAGTGGGCTTCGTTCATCGCTGGGCTCGCGTCCAACCCGATCCTCGTGGTTGTGACCCTGCTCAACATCGGCGTCATCGTCGTGAATGGGGCGACGGACGCTCCGAACGCGATCGCAACCGTCGTATCGACAAGGGCTATGAAGCCGAAGCCCGCCATCGTCATGGCGGCTGTCTGCAACTTCCTGGGGCTGCTGGTGGTTTCTCTGTTTACCGCCGCCGTCGCACACACCATATTCAATATGGTCGATTTCGGAGGCGACTCCCAGCAGTCGCTCATCGCTCTCATGGCCGCCATGGTGGCCATCATCGTGTGGGGCACCGTGGCCTGGTATTTCGGCATTCCCACCAGCCAAAGCCATTCGCTGATCGCCGGCCTCACGGGCGCGGCCATCGCGCTGCAGGGCAGCTTCGACGCCATCAACGGCGCGGAGTGGATCAAGGTGGTGTACGGCATTCTTTTGTCCACGCTGCTGGGCTTCTTTCTGGGTTGGCTGAACTCCAAGGCGCTTGGACGCGTCTGCCGCAACATGGATCGCAAGAAGACTTCGCGCTTCTTCCGTTGGGCTCAGGTGGCCTCGGGCGCGGGCGTGGCGTTCATGCACGGCGCGCAGGACGGCCAGAAATTCATGAGCATCTTCGTGCTGGCCATCACGTTGGCCACGGGCGTGGGGCAGGCCGATCAAATGATCCTGCCCATCTGGCTCATGTTCTTCTGCGCGCTCAACATGGGGTTGGGCACCGCCGTCGGCGGCGAGCGCATCATAAAAAGCGTCGGCCTGGATATGGTGAAGCTCGAGCCGTTCCAAGGATTCGCCGCCAGCGTGGCAACGTTTTTCTGCCTTATGCTCTCCACCTTCGCCGGCTTGCCGGTTTCCACGACGCACACGAATACGACCGCCATCATGGGCGTGGGCGCAGCGAAGCGGAAAAGCGCGGTGAAGTGGGGAATTGCAATCGATATGGTGAAAACGTGGGTGCTGACGTTTCCGGGGTGCGGTCTGCTCGGATTCGCGTTCGCCCACCTGTTCTTAATGTTCTCGTAAAGGAGGACCCTGTGGGCAAGAGGGACAAGTTCGATTATTTCGATGCGTTCGAGAAACAGACGGAAGTTGCCGTTCAGGAAGCCGAGCTGCTGATCGAGGCCATCGAAAGCTTCACCGAGGCGGAGCATCTCAAAGAGGTCATGGAGCGCGCGCACGAGCTGGAGCACAAGGGCGACGAGATCAACCACGCCATCTTCAAGACGGTTGCTACCGATTTCATCACGCCTATCGAGCGCGAGGACATCATCAACATGTCCCAGTACCTCGACAACATCATCGACTACATCGAAGACGTCATGCAACGCTTCTACATGTACGACGTGCATTTCATCCATCATGATGCGCTGGAGTTCGCGCACCTCATCAAGAAGAGCTGCGTGGCGCTGGACAAGGCCATGGAGGATTTCCGCAATTTCAAGAAGTCCAAGATGTTCAAGCAGCTCATCATCGACGTGAACGATTACGAGGAAGAGGCCGATCAGCTGTACATGACGGTCATTCGCAAACTGCATACGCACGACCGCGAGAACCCCATGCGCGTGCTGGTGTGGTCGCAGATATTCGACCGCATGGAGAAGTGCTGCGACTCGTGCGAGCACGCCGCCGACACGATGAACTCCATCCTGCTGAAGAACGTGTAACCGAAGGAAAGCGTGTCGAAGGGACGGGGGGTTTGACACGCTTTTTCCCGTTTTGCGAGGCGCGGTGTCGCGAGCGTGTCAGATCCCCCGTCCTTTCGACACGCGCTGGACACGGTGGCTTGGTTTTAGCTTCTTGGCTCGAAGGGGTCGCGAGGTTTCTCTTCCTCGCCGCCCATGATGCGGTGGAGCTCCTCGCGGTCCACGATGATGCGGTCGCTGGGGTCGCTGGCTGCGGCGGTGCCGGCCGACGATCTGGCCGCTTGCGAGTCGGATGCGGCAAGCTTGTCGTCCTTGCTGCGCTCGGCCACGTACTCGCCGTTCATGCGCGCCCAGAACGCACGCAGCTTCTCGTAACCGTGCCGCTCCTTGTCGCGCTCCACCTTGCCCTTGGGCGGCCGCACGCGATTCGCCACCGAGCGTACCGGCTTCGATACCGCGCGGGTCACCACGTCGGAGTAGTCGCGCGGCGGCTTCGTGCGCCAGCCGAAGAACAGCGACGCGTAGCGCAGCCCCAGCACCAGCACCACGCAGGACAGCGCGGCGTAGTTGTCCAGGATGTGGTTCTGGCTCATCAACGCGTACACGATGCAGCCCACCAGCGCGGCGCTGCCGTACAGTGCGCCGGCCTGGAACGCCTCGGGCTCGCGGTTCATGCAGATGTCGCGCAGGATGCCGCCGCCCACGGCGGTGATGGTGCCCAGGATGATGGACGGGATGATGTCGAGCCCCGCCGACAGGCTCTTGCTCACGCTGATCACGGCCCACAGCGCTACCGACAGGTTGTCCAGCAAGTCGACGATGGGGTCGAGATAGGTGGCCAGCTTACCGAAGTAGAACACCACCACGCCCGCGATGGCGCAGGCGATGATCAGCGTAGGCTTCTGGAACGCGTAGATACCGTAGTTCTGCAGCAGGATGTCGCGCATGATGCCGCCGGCCAAACCGGTGATAATGGCGATGCACGCCACGCCGAATATATCGTAGCGTGCGCGCACTGCGCTCATGGCGCCGGACAAACCGCCGGTCAGCGCAGCGGCAAGCTCCAGCCAGAAGGGGATGGTGAGGGCGACGTCCAGCATGGGGCGCTTACGCTTCGTCGGCGGGCTGCGGCTGCGCGTCGGCAGCGCCGTCCTCGACCGACACCACGAGCGCCACAACGGGTTCGCCCGAGAAGTCTCGCTCGTTGGTGATGGCGCGCGCTGCTGCGAGATCGAATCCGTCCTCGTCGAATGCGAACAGGTTGTCTTGCGCTTTTCCCAGCGCCTCGCCGAAGAGATCCCAGAAGCTTGCGGTGCTCATGTCTCCCGTGAACGGGTTCTCCCACGTCTCGCGGGCACGGTTGTCGAACTGGCTTTCGGTAAGCGCGACGGGGCGGTGGCTCATCGACTTGTAGAACGAGAAGGGGCGCAGCAGTTCTTCGACGCGCCCGAAGAGGGCGCGCTTGCGGCCGGAGGGCGAGTAGAACACGCGCTGCGCCACGCGGAAGTCCTTGACGGCCGTCTCGAACAGGTCGGCGGGGACGATCTCGCCGTACACGGTGAGGGCGACGTAGGCGTACATCTTCGAGATGACGTGCAGCGTGAAGTTGCTGGCGTTGAGGATTTCGGCGGAGGGGTTGAACGTGGCGATGGTCTCGCCGCGCTTCTCAAACAGAACGAGTTCGTCCAGTTCGCTCTCGATCGTGCCGTGCACTTCGCTTCCGTCGGCGCGCGTCAGGCCTGGAACGCCGGCGTCGCACAACCGGTACTCGTGGAAGTACACGAACGGGTGCATCGTGGAGTCCAGCGTGTAGTGGCAGAGGAAACCCAGCGCGTAGGCGCGACCCACTTCGCGCTCGGCGCTGTTGAGGATGCCGAGTGAGTTTTTGAGCGCGGTTAGAAGCTCGCTGGGCTTTTTGTTGTGCATAGTCGAGCCCAGTCGGTTGTGCGCGCGCAACTGCGGACTGAGCACCAGGTAAAACAGAGGGTCGGGGCCTTGGTTGCCCAACAGGAAGGCGTCGGCTTCGTCGCGCGAGCCGCCTATGAAGGTGTACAGGCGGTCGTAGACGTCGCGCCCGAAGAAGTCGTGGGTGATGAGTGCGGGCATGGGGATGACGCTCCGTTCTGACTTGAATTTTACCGGTGACGCTACGCGCTATCATATACAATGAGCGGGGACTTGTTAACCTTCGGTTTCGCACTTGTGAAGAAGGAATCCCAAGTTGACGCAAACGAGACGAGAGGCAAGGCCATGGCAGGCAAGCTGACCAAGCAGGAGAAAAGCTGGATCCTCTACGATGTGGGCAATTCGGCCTTCGTGCTGCTTGCGACGGCGCTGATCCCCGTGTATTTCAAGACGCTAGCCGAACCGGGTTCGTCGGTTGTGGTGGCGTGGGGCTATGCCGAGACGGTGGCGTCGCTTCTGCTGGCGCTGCTCATGCCGGTTCTGGGCAGCCTGGCCGACCTCAAGGGCAACAAGAAGAAGTTCTTCATCGGAACCGTGGGCACGGGCGCCATCGCCTTGGCGGCGCTGGGCATCCCGTCGGCTGCGCTGGCTTTCCTCGTGATCTACGTCGTCGCGTCCATCATGCTGAACGGCTCGATGGTGTTCTACGATGCGTTCCTCGTGGACGCCACCACCGACGAGCGTTACGACGAGGTGTCGTCGCAGGGTTACGCCTGGGGCTACATCGGCTCGTGCGTGCCGTTCATTCTGTGCCTGATCGTGGTGTTGGCAGGGCCCAGCGTGGGCATCCCTATGGACATCGGGATGAAGATCGCGTTTCTGATCACGGCCGTTTGGTGGGTGGCGTTCAGCGTGCCCCTTATCCGCGATGTGCATCAGACGCACTACAAGGAACGTGCTCCTCGCTTGATCCGCGACACGTTCGCCGGCCTCTTCCGCACGCTGAAACGTATTTGGAAGGATCGTCGCCTGCGCTACTTCATGCTAGCGTTCTTTTGCTACATCGACGGCGTGCACACCATTATAAAGATGTCCACAAGCTACGGCACCGACCTCGGCATCGATGCGACGCAGCTGGTTTTGGCGCTGTTGGTGACGCAGTTCGTGGCGTTCCCGTCGGCCATCGCCTACGGGCGTCTGTCCACAAGATTCGGCACGAAGCGCATGCTGCTGGTAGCTATCGGCGCGTACTTCTGCATCACGCTGTTCGCGGCGTTCTTCCTGCGCGAGGCCGCGGAGTTCTGGATGCTGGCCATCTGCGTGGGGTTGTTCCAGGGCGGCATCCAGGCGCTGTCGCGCAGCGAGTTCGGCAAGCTCATTCCGAAGGAGCACGCCAACGAGTACTACGGCTTCTTCGACATCTTCGGCAAGTACGCTGCCGTCATGGGCACGTTCCTGGTCAGCTTCTTCACCCAGCTGTCGGGCAACTCGTCGTTGGGCGTGCTGTCCATCGCCGTGCTGTTCGTGCTGGGCTTCGTGCTGCTGTGGAGGATGCCTGAAAAGCAGGAGTAGAGCGCGCGGCGCGCGGGTTCGCGCAGCATGCGGCGCGCGGGTTTTACGGCCTCCGCGGCGCGGGCGGCTGGTCTCCGGTTGGGGCTCAGCGGGTGCGGCTGATCGGATACATGGTGCGGCTGCTCTCCGAGAACAGACAGGCCACCAGCACGAATGCTCCTATGATGACGGTTGCGCCGACGGCTTTGCAGGCGATGCTCAACGGTTTGCTCATGGCGATCTCCTCGTATCGTGCGTTCACGGGTTCAACTATACCGTGAGCGCATGACGGACGCCTTGACCGCCGCTTACACTCAGCTTACGTCTTCGTAAGACGAGGGTTCCCGGCAAAGCGCAGGTGTGAGGTCGCGTGGGGAAGCGACGTTTCCGCCCTCTGTCGAAAGGATTCCCGTTCGGGTGCCTCTCGCTCGGGGCGGTTGCGGACTGTATGCGGAGCTGGGCGCAAAGCGGCACCCATGGCAAAGTTTGCCGTCACGAACTGGCGAATTCTCGAATCAGCGAAGTTGCGACCAGGCATTATGGTGGGTGACGCCCGTGTTTGCGGGTGCGAGCAGCTCGAAAACGCTTGCGAAATTGTCATGGGAAGCATTTTGCGGCCACGTCGGCAGGATGACCTAGCTCCTGAGGGTCGCCTCTTCGAGATCGAGGCCGGGGGAGCCTTCCGGTTCGCACGCGTAATTCTCGTCAAGCGCGGCCGGTCGTCCGTACGCGCTCCTCGCGATGCGGTATCATGCGTACCGTATCGCATCTTCTTGGAAGATCGCTTCTCATGCGCGATGGGACGGAGGGGCTGTTGGTTACCGTTGCGGACATTATCGCATTGCCGGCGTTCAAGAACGTGGAGCTCGCCGCTCCCTGCGAGGGAGCGGAGCGGCGCGAGGTGCGCAACGTGGGCATCCTCGACTGTCCTCCCGACTACAACGAATACAGTGTATACGTGGCGGGCGAACTCATCCTCACGAACCTCGGGTTCGCGTTCGGCAACCCTGGCATGGCCGAGAAGTCGCTGCTGACGATGCTGCGCCGCGACGTGGCCGCCATCGCCGTCAAAACCGTCTACGAGCCTCCCATCAGCGACGCCGTGCGCAAGGAAAGCACGGCGCGCGGGGTGCCGCTTTATCTGTACGACGGCGCTTACCACGAGACGGTGGCGTACCAATCGCTCGATCTGCTGCAGCGCGATCGCGACGAGCTGGACAAGGGCAAGGCCCTCGACGAGCTGCTGACCGCCCACGACGGCGACCGGGTGCGTACGAGGCTGAGCGCGCTCGTGGGCGTGACGGGCTCGAAGCTGCAGTGCTTCGCGTTCGCCCTGCGCGCGGGCGACCCGTGCTCGTTCTACGCCATGCTCGACTCGGTGTCCTCTGGGCTGGGGACGGTGAGGGACGGGTGCGCGATCGTCGAGTCGGCCAGCGTGTGCCGCTACCGCGATCATATCCTGGCGTTCGTATCCTACGGCTCGGCCAGCGATGAGGAGCGGGCGGCCGCCGAGCGCCGCTGCATCGCCGTGACCTCGGTGGAAGGCAGCCTGCACTGCGGCGTGAGCGAGGCGGTGCACCTGTGCGATGGCGACCTGGCTATCCGCCAGGCGCTTGCCGCAGCCGCGAGTGCGCAGCGCCACGGCGAGCAGCTGGCGCGTTGGTCGGGCCTGCACCTGTCGGCATTCGCCAGCGCCGCGCGCTACGACCGCCTGTTCATGAGCGCGAGCGAGCTGTACCGCTCGATGCTGGCCGGCTATGACGACGAGCACGGTACCGAGCTCGTGCGTACGGCCGAGGCGCTGGTGAACTGGCACGGCGACGTGAAGGCTATCGCCGAGGAGCTTCACCAGCATCCGAACACCGTGCGTTACCGCATGCGCAAGATGAAGGCCGTGTTGGGCATTCCCCATGAGGACGACAAGGTGTTCATTAACCTGCTCAGCCTGGTGTTCCTGCCCGAGTTGGGGTGAGGCAAGGGAACGGGTTCACGCCTCATTCAAACGGCGAGGGCACCTTCTGCTTGCTGAGAAGGTTCGCCGCTGCGTACGCTACGAGCCCCGACGCCATGCCTGCGACGATGGGGACTGAGCTTGCTGTTCCCACGACGACGAAGCAGCCCGTCACCGCCACAGTGCTCGCGCCCAGCGCGTACAGCCCTGCCTTCGGGCTGAACCGCTTGAGCACGAAACTGGCCACCAGCGGCACGAACACGCAGCCCGACAGGTAGCCGTAGCAGATGTCGATGCCCACCAGCACGTCGTTGATCCACAGCGAGCACACCATCACCACCACGCCGATGAGCAGGGCGAACAGACGCGTGATGGTCACTTCCTTGAGATGCGTCGTCCTCCGGGCCGCCCCCTTGCGAACGAATCGCAGGTACAGGTCGTTGTATAGGATGGTGGACGATGCCAGGATGGTGCCGCTCGACACCGACATCGTGGCCGCCATCGCCGCCGCCAAGATCAGCCCGCGCACCCCGACCGGCAAGAACGTGGACACGCCCACCACGAACGCGTTCTGCGGGTTGTCCAGATGGGCAGCAGCACGAACACGCTCATGCCGATGACGACGGTGGCCAACGCGTAGAAGACGCTGTACACGCCCGCGCAGACGGTGCCCGTTTTCGACACCTTCTCGTTCTTCGCGGTGAAGATGCGCTGCCAGATGTCCTGGCCGATGATGAGCCCTGGCACGTACAGCACGATGTAGGCGAAGCTCTTGTCGAAGCCCATGCTGCCCACCGACAGGTACGTCTCGGGCACCTTGCTGACGAGCGCGTCCCAGCCGCCCGCCGCCGAGATGCAGAAGATGGGGGCCAGGATGAGGATGCCCACCGTTTTCACCACGAACTGCACGATGTCGGTCATGGTGACCGACCACATGCCTCCCACGAACGTGTACAGGATGACGATGCCGCCTCCTACCAGCATGGACAGCGTGGCGTCGATGCCCGTCACGCCGTTGATGATGGTACCGATGGAGATGACCTGCACCACGCTCAGCGTGAGCGTGTAGATGAGCGTGAGCGCCGAGCTGAACACGCGGCGATGGGGCCGTAGCTGCTCTCCACCACCTCGTTCACGCTGAGAGCGCGCAGCTTCGAAAGCTTGCTGGTAACCAGGAAGCCGGCCGCGACGAGCCCCAGTCCGATGCTCAGGTTGAGCCAGATGCCGCCGAGCCCGAACTCGTAGCCCAGCTGGGCGCTGCCGATAGTGGAGCCGCCGCCCAGCGTGAGCGCGGCCATGCAGCCGAAGAACAGGGGGAAACGACAGCCGCCTGCCGGCCAGGAGGTAATCTTCCTTCGTTTCGCGAACCGCGCCGCGATGAAGCCGATGGCCACGATGACGATGAAGTACAACGCGATGATGACGTAGTCGATAGGCGATAGAACCATCTGCGACCCCCGCTCCGTTGGAAGAACCCGCTTGCGCGCTTTCATCCTAGATTCCCGTTGCCCTGTGTCCCTTGTTCGGTCGGACAAAGCGCGCGGCTCGGGTTTTGTCCGACTGTCCAGAGGGGCTCCCTCTCGCCGCTGCGTATGATGCTTCTCGTAACCTGGCCTGCCAGGAGGGGTCGCACCATCGGGCGCGGCGTCCGTCGGGGATTAGGGCGCAAGAGCATCCATCGAAAGGAGCTTCACATGACCGAGTCGGTATTCCGGGGACGCAGCCTCCTCTCCACGAGGGACTACACGAAAGACGAGCTGATGTACCTCATCGGGTTCGCCGAACATCTCAAAGACCTGAAGAAGCGGGGCGTCGAGCATCGCTACCTCGCAGGCAAGAACATCGCGCTCTTGTTCGAGAAGACGTCCACCCGCACCCGCGCCGCGTTCACCACCGCGTGCATCGACCTGGGCGCGCACCCCGAGTATCTGGGCAAGAACGACATCCAGCTGGGCAAGAAGGAGACGGTGCGCGACACCGCGCTGGTGCTGGGCAGCATGTTCGACGGCATCGAGTTCCGCGGCTTCAAGCAGGAGCACGTCGAGGATCTGGCGAAGTACAGCGGCGTGCCGGTGTGGAACGGCCTCACCGACAAGGAGCATCCCACCCAGATGCTGGCCGACTTCATGACCATGAAGGAGAACTTCGGCACGCTGGAGGGCCTCACGCTGGCCTACTGCGGCCAGGGACGCAACAACGTGCAGAACTCCCTCATGATCACCAGCGCCATCCTGGGCGTGAACTACGTGAACGCCACGCCGGCCGAACTCGAGCCCGACCCGGCCATCGTCGAGGTGGCGCGGGCCTTCGCCGCCGAGAGCGGCGCTACCATCACGGTGACGAACGACCCGGTGGAGGCGGTGGAGAATGCCGACGCCATCTACACGAACGTGTGGGCGGCCATGGGCGAGGAGTCTCAGTTCGCTGAGCGCGTGAAGCTCATGTCGCCCTACCAGGTGAACGCTGAGCTGCTGTCCCATGTGAAGAACCCGGACTACATCTTCCTGCACTGCCTGCCGGCCTTCCATAATGCGGAGACCGAGTACGCCGCCGATATGGCCGAGCGCTTCGGCGTGAAGGAGATGGAAGTTACCGACGAGGTGTTCTACTCCGACCACGGCCGCCAGTTCCAGCAGGCTGAGAACCGCATGCACACCATCAAGGCCATCATGGCGGCCACCCTGGGCGATCTGTACATCCCCTGCGTCTAAACACGCTTCCCGGTACGCCGTGCGGCTCTGCGCAGGGTCGCACGGCAGGCTCGGTCTGCGAGGATGCCGCTTCTGCGGCACCCTTGGGCAGCTGCGCCCCGCTGTGCCGGAAGCGTCGAGGAGAGGAGCATCCATGCCAGACAACGAGCCCGAGAAGGGCAAGAAGAAATTCAAGATGCCGAACACCTACGTCATCCTGTTCGGGGTCATCTGCTTCATCGCCGTGCTCAGCTGGTTCGTGCCGGGCGGCGCGTACGAGCTGAACGCCAACGGCGACGCTATTTCGGGGACGTACCACATCGTGGAGTCCAACCCGCAAGGGTTGTGGGACGTGTTCATGGCGCCCATCACGGGCATGCTGGGTTCGGGCGCCATCAGCGGCGCCATCGCCATCTCGCTGACCATCTTGCTGTTCGGCAGCTTCCTCGAGATGATGGAGGAAACCGGTGCGGTGAAGACGGCGCTCAAGCGCATCACCATGAAGAACCAGAACAACATGCACCTGCTTATCGCCATCCTTGTATGCCTCATGTCGTTCCTCGGCACCTTGGAGGGCGCCTACGAGGAAGGAATCGTGTACTTCCTCATGTTCGTGCCGGTGATCCTGGCGCTGGGGCTGGACACCGTGGTGGCCATCATGATCGTGGTGCTGGGCACGCAGGCCGGCTGCCTGGCCTCGACGGTGAACCCGTTCGCCACGGGCATCGCGTCGGGCATCGCAGGCATCTCGGCCGGCGACGGCATGGGCATGCGTGTGCTGATGCTGGTGGTGTTCACGGGACTCGTCATCTTCATCATCAACCGCTACGCCGACAAGGTGAAGGCTCATCCCGAGAAGTCGGTCCAGTTCTTCCGTCGCAAGCTCGATCTTATCGAGTTCCCGGTCTCGGCTGACGAGAACCTGGAGCTGTCCGGCCGTCAGAAGGGCGTGCTGGCCATCTTCGTCCTCACGTTCGCCATCATGGTGGTGGGGTGCGTGCCGTGGACTTCCATCAACCCTGATTGGACGTTCTTCGAGCAGTTCGTGTCGTGGATCGGCGTCACGCCGGTGCTGCGCGAGGTGTTGGGCAGCGACATCACGCCGTTCGGTTCGTGGTACTTCCCCGAGATCGCCATGCTCGTGATGGTGATGACGCTGCTCGCGGGCATCGTCATGCGCTACAAGGCCGATAAGATCATCGACACGCTGATCAAGGGCGCTGCCGGGCTCGTGTCCACCGCGTTCGTCGTGCCGCTGGCGCGAGGCATCCAAGTGGTGATGGACGGCGGGCAGATCACGCCCACTATCTTGCACATGTGCGAGAGCACGCTGTCGGCCCTGCCTCCCGTCGCCTTCGTCATCGTGGCGCTGGTCTGCTACTTCCTCATCGCGTGCCTCATCCCGTCGTCGACGGGGCTGGCGGCCGCGACCATGGGCATCATGGCGGCGCTGTCGCAGTTCGCCGGCGTGGACGTGGCCATCATGGTGACCATCTACTGCATGGCGCTGGGCCTGGCCAAGATGATCTCGCCTACGTCCATCGTGGTGATGACCTGCACCTCGGCCGCCCACATGAGCTACGGCGACTGGGTGAAGCGCGCCGCTCCCATCGTGGGCTTCCTGTTCCTGGTGTGCTGCGTGTTCCTCACCGTGGCCGTGATGCTGTAACCCTCCGCGCTGCCCCCGGGGCGCCCCGCGCGCTCCGGCTTCTCAAACTGCTTCCCAAACAACCTGTCAAACGAAAGGAGCCTATCATGGCTGAAGAAGAGAAGGTCTACGTGTCCAACGCAACGAACCCCCTGAAGAAAGTGATGATGTGCTCGCCGCGATACTACCAGTTCAACGGCATCAACGTGATCACTGCCGAGTGGATGAAGAAGGGCGACCAGGAAAAGAACGACGTCATGGTTGCCGAGTGGCAGATGCTGGTGGATGCGTTCAAAGACAACGGTATCGAAGTGGTCGAAGTGGAGGCGCGCCCCGAGTTCGAGGTGATGACGTTCGCCCGCGACTACGGTTGCATGATCAAGGAAGGCGCCGTGATCGGCCACTTCCGCCACCCGGTCCGTCAGGTGGAGGCCGTGGCGTACGAGGAGAAGCTGAAGGAGATGGGCGTTCCCATCGTGGCGCGCGTGAACGCGGGCTGCATGGAGGGCGGCGACTTCTGGATGATCGACGAGCACACGCTGGCGTTCGGCCAGGTGGACCGTACCGACCAAGCCGGCGTGGACAACCTGCGCGACCAGCTGCAGAAGTTCGGCTACACCGTGGTGGGCGTGCCGTGCCCGCCGGACAACCTGCATCTCGATATGATCTTCAACATCGTGGCCCCGCAGGTGGCGCTGGCTTGCATCGACCAGCTGCCCTACAACTTCCTGCAAATGCTGAAGCGTCGCAATTTCGAACTGATCCCCGTTGCCAGCGAAGATATGTACAAGCACGGCTGCAACGTGCAGTGCATCGGCAACGGCAAAGTGGTGGCAATCGAGAAGAACAAGCACATCAACGACAAGATGCGCGCGCTGGGCTTGGACGTGATCGACGTGCCGCTCGATCAGATCCTGCATGCGGGCGGCGGTCCTCACTGCCTGACCCAGCCCATCGAGCGTCCGTAACTTCGTCGAGACGAAAGAAGGGTTGCCATGAAGGTTCTCATCTGCGATCACGCCGATTGCATGATGCCCGACCACGCGTTGGAGATCGAAACCCTGCGCGCGGGTTTGGGCGAGGACGTGGAGGTCGAGGTTCTCGAGTACGAGGACGATAAGCGTGATGAATTCTACGAGCATGTGGCCGATGCCGACGCGTTGCTGACGGCGTTCGTTACGGTGGATGCCGAGGCTATGGATCGCGCGCCGAAGCTCAAGGTGGTTTCGCTGAACTCTACCGGGTTCGACCAGGTTGACCTGGACGAGGCCACGAAGCGAGGCATCGGGGTCTGCCCGGTGGGCGAGTACTGCACGTGGGACGTGGCCGAGAGCGCCATCGCGTACATGGGCGCGCTCAACAAGCACTTCAAGTTCTACCAGAGGGAGATCGACGAGCGGCACAAGTGGGATTACGCCGCGGCACCCCAGTGGCCGCGTCTGGAGGATCAGGTGCTGGGCATCGTCGGGTTCGGCAAGATCGGCAAATGCACGGCCGAGAAGGCGATGGGCCTCGTGAAGCGCGTGATAGCCTGCGATCCGCACGCGGACGATGCCGTATTCGCCGAACGGGGAGTGACGCGCGTGAGCAAGGAAGAGCTGCTGACCCATGCCGACATCATCGTGAACCACATGTGCTTGACCGATCACAACGTGCGCTTTTTCGACGAGGCGGCGTTCGACTCGATGGCGCGACGCCCTATCTTCATCAACCTTGGGCCGCGGCCTGTGCGTGGACGAGGAAGCGCTTGTGGACGCGCTCGATGCGGGCAAGCTCCGTGCGTTCGGCGCGGACGTGCTGTACGACGAGACTCCGGATCTGGCTTCGAACAAGCTGGTAGGACGCGACAACGTCATCATCACGCCCCATTCTGCGTTTTACTCGACCACGGCCATCGAAGACTTGGAGCGTTTGAGCTGCGAGAACATCGTCCATTTCCTGAAAGGCGAGAAGGAGAAGGTATTCAAGCTGGTCAACGAGGTGTAGGGCGAAACGGAGGGAGGGCCGTCGCAAGTACGGCCCTCCCTCGCTGCGCGCGTTCTGGGCGCAAACGGCCTCCTGTGACAAAGTTCGCCATGGCGAACCGCCGATTTTCCGAAGCGGAAAATCGCCACCAGGCATTATGCCGAACGTCATCCGGGTCGGTCGGCGCGAGCGGCCCGAAAACGCCTCGGGAATTGTCATGGGTGCGCTTTCGCGTCCATTTTTCTCGCGAGTCGGGTTGGATGCTTCGTGCCGAACGGCAGGATGCGCCAAGTGGCGCAGGACGGCGACTCGTCGTATCATGTCCGTGACAGGTTTCGGAAGGAGCTCCTCGTGATCACGGTTGCGGACATACTTGCGTTGCCGGCGTTCGAGCAGGTGCAGCCGCTGGTGCTGTGCGAAGGAGCCGAGTCGCGAGAAGTCCACAACGTGGGCATCCTCGATTGCGCTCCCGATAAGGACGGCGGCTACGAATCGTACATTCCCGGCGAGTTCATCGTGACGAACCTGGGGTTCGCGCACGACGATCCGGAATTGTCCGAGCGATCGCTTCTGGTTCTGATAGCGCGCGGCGTTTCGGGTATTGCGCTGAAGAAAGCGTATCGCCCCATCGTCAGCGACCGCGTGCGGGCTGCCAGCGAGGCGGCGGGCGTGCCAATGTACTTGTACGACGGCGGCTACCACGAAGTGGTGGCATATCAGGCGCTCGATCTGATTCGGCGCGACAGCGAGCAATCCGATAAGGGACGCATCATGGACGGCTTGCTTTCTGGGCACGATCCGCATGCTGCCCGTGCGGCGTTGTACGAGCTGGCGGGGGCGACCGGATCGACCGTCCAATGCATAGCGGCGTCCCCGAAAGCGGACGACGAATGCTCCCTATACGCCATGCTCGACGCGATGACCGTCGTGTTGGCCGAGTTCAAGCGCGATTGGGACGATGTGGTGGAGGCGGTGTTCGCCTTCCGCTACCATGGCGCGTTGCTTGCGCTGGTGTCGTACGCGCAGCCTCCTGCCGGCGTGCGAACTCGCTCCGAAAGCGACCTGACGATGCGCCTTTTGGCTGCGGGCCAGGTGCATCTGGGAGTGGGCGAGGAGACGCCGCTTTCCGACGGCGACATGAGCGTGCGCGAGGCGCTTGCCGCGTTGAAGACGGCGCAGGTTGAGGGCGATCGCGTGGTGTGCTGGGCCGATCTGCATCACGATGCGTTTCGTGCGGCCGCCAACGAGGGGCGCTTGTTCTGGCGCACGGCCGCGCTGCACAGGGCCTTGCTGGAAGAGCACGACGACGCCCACGGCACCGAGCTTGCCGCGACTGCCGAGGCGGTCGCGCGCGCCTACGGCGACCTGCGTCTGGCGGCCGAGGCGTTGCACCAGCATCCGAACACCGTGCGCTACCGCCTGCGCAAGGCCAAGGACGTGCTCGGCATGCCCGATTCCCCCGATCGCGAGTTCGCGTTCCTGCTGGGCCTCGTGTATCTGGACTACACGAATCCCTTGCTGCAGCCGTAAGGGCAGGGGGCGGCGGCTCGCTACGCGGCGCTCGATGCTTTCTCGGCCAGTCCGCCTGCAATAATATGATTTAAATAATCATGGACAAAAAGCACCACTTTTCAGTAGTTTTCGACGCGTAATGGGAGCGAGCAGGAAAGAGAGGTCGAAGAAACCCCAGGTGATGAAAGGCTATTCCAAAATGAGAATAAAGAAAAACGGCATATTTTGTCCATGATGGTTTTGGTAATGAATCAAGTCGCAGCGCGCCGCTGTCTCACGAGGCAACGGAGGCGCTTTGAAGCTGTCGGGATGCTTGTTTGTACGATCGGCCAAAACCGACCGGCGAGGTTCTCCATTCGTCCAAAAGCCATCTTTCCTTGGTGCAGTACGCTGGATGCATCGAAAAGGAAAGGAGCATCTCATGTTTGGAAAACTGAACGAGCAAGCTGCGTCCGCCCTGCTGTCTTTGGAGCCCGGCGACCTGTCGTATTGCCTTAAGCTGGCGAAGCGCTTCGAGCACATGGGCATCGAGAGCGATCAGGCGAGCAATGCGTTGTGCACGCTCGTTGAGAGCGGCGAGCTGGAGACGATCTACCAGGCGGGGTAAGCGTATGCAGAGCAACGTCGAAGCTGTCTTCGGTTCGGGACGTCGCCCGCATGATCTGCTCGGTTTCGAGCGCATCATGCGGGCGACTGCTCGTTCTCTTCGTTTTCCCCATGTAAAAAGCTCCTGTTAACGGGCTTTCTATAGGCGACGATGCGACCGTTTGGTATAGTGGACAGCCGATTGGGTTCAACCTGACGAGAAAGAGCACCATGTCGCTAATCGTATGCAAATTCGGGGGCACGTCCGTCGCTTCGCCTGAGCGCATCCAGATGGTCGCGAAGAAGCTCATTGCGAAGAAGCAGGCCGGGCACCAGGTGGTCGCCGTCGTGTCCGCCATGGGCAAAACCACCGACGAGCTCGTGGGCCTTGCGGCCTCGCTCAACGACAATCCTCCCGCGCGCGAGATGGACCGTCTGCTGTCCACGGGCGAGCAGGTGTCCATGACGCTGCTGGCCATGGCCATCGAAGCGCGCGGCTACAAGGCCATGAGCTTCACGGGCCGCCAGGCCGGCATCGAAACGGACGGCACGCACGCCAAGGCCAAGATCGTGAAGGTGCACAACGAGCGCATCATGGAGGCTCTGAACAGGGGCGTTATCGCGGTAGTGGCCGGGTTCCAGGGCATCGACGCCAACGGCGACATCACCACGCTTGGTCGCGGCGGCTCCGACACCACGGCGGTGGCGGTGGCGCACGGCCTGGACGCCGACGTGTGCGAGATCTACTCCGACGTGGACGGCGTGTACACGGCCGACCCGCGCGTGTGCCCGCGCGCCAAGAAGCTCGACGTCATCTCCTACGACGACATGCTTGAGCTGTCCAGCTCCGGTGCCGGCGTGCTGCAGATGCGCGCCGTGGAGTTCGCGCGCAAGTACCAGGTGGTCATTCATTCCCGTTCGGCGTCTCCGACGCCGAAGGCACCTATATCAAGGAGGAAACCGACATGATGGAGGAAGCCGTCATCACCGGCATTGCCCACGATACGTCCGAGGTGAAGTTCACCATCCGCGGCGTGCCCGACATGACGGGCGTGGCCGCGAAGGTGTTCTCGGCGCTGGCCGGCAACGCGGTGAGCGTGGACATGATCATCCAGAACATCTCGGAAGCCGGTATCACCGACATCAGCTTCACGTGCCCCGGTGCCGATCTGGCGCGCGCGAAGGAGACGATCGAGCGCATTCTGCCCGACATCAGCGCCCGCGATTACGACGTGGACGAGGACATCGCGAAGGTGAGCCTCGTGGGCACGGGCATGAAGTCGTCTCCCGGCGTGGCGGCGCGCGCGTTCTCGACGCTGGGCGAGAACCAGATCAACATCCTGGCCATCTCCACGTCGCCCATCCGCCTGTCGGTCGTGGTGGACGGCGCGCAAGCTGCGGCGGCGGTGCGCTGCCTGCACAAGGCGTTCGACCTCGACTCCGACAGCGTGTTCGAGGAAACCCAGCTCAGCGCGGAGGAAATCGCTGCAAAGATGAACAAGGGAAGATAGAAGCTTTGCCATGCATGTGTTTCGCTGGCGATACGCATGTTAGAATGTGTGCGAGTCAGCGGATGTAAGTCCTGAGCGTCAGGCGGCACCTACTTCTTGAGGAAGGAGGTGACTCGCTTGGATGCTATCGTGATAATCCTCAAGCTCGCAGCTTCGGCTGTTGGGCTGGCGGCCGCGATTGTCGGCTTGCTTCGGGAGGCGGTGGCGTTCGCCAAGGCGCTTTGGGCGCACCAGAAAGAAGATGACCGCTAGCAGCAACTAGCGGTCACAAACCTTAACGGTGTCGCCTGCTCTTCACCTCAGGCCATCCGCTGACTTCTTCATTATATACTAGCGGCAGTTGGTTGCGCAAACGCGTGAGCGAGGCTTGTCGATAGGGTGCATAAGCGGGGAAAGGGAGTTGCTATGACATGGACGAAAGAGATTCCGGCTCATCCGGTGGTGGCTGTGGCGGGGGCCACGGGCGCGGTAGGCGCTGAGTTCTTGCAGGTGCTGCACGACGTCGATTTCCCGGCGGCCGAGGTGCGCGCGCTGGCGTCGGCCCGCTCGGCGGGCAAGAAGTTGCCGTTTTTGGGGTGCGGCCAGGTTCCGGCAGGCGAGCTCACGGTGCAGGAGATGACGCCGGAGTCGTTCGAAGGCGTGGATATCGCGCTGTTCTCGTGCGGTGCCAGCGTATCGAAGGAGATGCGCGAGGCCGTGGCCGCGGCCGGCGCCGTGATGATCGACAACTCCAGCGCGTTTCGCATGGACGAGGACGTGCCGTTGGTGGTGCCCGAGGTGAACCCCGGCGACGTGGCTTGGCATAACGGCGTGATCGCGAACCCGAACTGCTCCACCATCCAGATGGTGGTGGCGTTGAAGCCCCTGTACGATCTGTCGCGCATCAAGCGCGTGGTGGTGTCCACGTATCAGGCGGCCAGCGGCGGCGGTGCCCCGGCCATGGCCGAGCTGTACGACCAGACGAAAGAGTTCCTCGACGGCAAGTCCGACGACGAGCTCACGGTGAGCGCGTTCCAGCATCGCATCGCGTTCAACTGCATCCCGCACATCGACAAGTTCCTCGAGGACGACTCCACCAAGGAAGAATGGAAGATGGTCGTCGAGACGAAGAAAATAATGGGAGACCAGGACATTCGCGTGGCCGCTACGTGCGTGCGCGTGCCCGTGCTACGCTGCCATGCTGAGGCCGTTTACGTGGAGTTCCAGGACGAGGTGAGCGTCGAGGCCGCGCGCGCGGCGCTCGAGGCGTTCCCGGGCATCGTGGTCATGGACGACTGCGCCACGAACACGTATCCCATGCCGGGTCTGCTGGCCGGCACGAACGAGACGTATGTCGGTCGTCTGCGCCGAGACGACACGGTTGATCACGGCTTGGCCATGTGGGTGGTCGCTGACCAGATCCGCAAGGGCGCGGCCCTGAACGCCGTGCAAATCGCCCAGCTGCTGCTGCCGTAAGGCGCAGCGGGCATCGTGCTTGTTCCGGCGGCCGCCTTCGGGCGGCCGCCGTGCGTTGGGAAACGTTTGCTTCCGAGGGAGGCGACGCCCAGCGGAGCGAAGTCCTCGACTTGTGTGCGCTTCTGCCACGAAAATCGACGATTTCTCCCATGTCCTTGAGTTATGTGCACCCGGAAAACACACGATTTGGTTAAGGCGAGGTTCGATAAAAACGCGACCAGGCATGATGCCGAAACGTATGCGGTCTTTCGTCCAAACGCGGCGCGATTTGCATGACAGAGGTGCGCATAAGTCGGGGACATGGGAGAAAACAGCCGGTTTGATTGCAGAAAACTGATAACTCTCTTATAGCCGAAAACGAGGCAATGGATTCGCATTAGCGCACCCTTGCGTCTATAATCTTCAGATCGTAGGTGTTGGAAACCAATTCTTGGGGAATTCTATGTGGCTCATGCTTGCCTTGGCGGTGGTCGTATGCGTTGCGGTGCTGTATGTGCCGGGGTACTTGTTCGCCCGCTCGCTGTTCGTCTCTCGTTTCGCTTCCGTCGCGATTGCGCCGATGATCTCGATTTTCTTCCTGGCGGTGCTGGGTATCGTCCTGTTCGAGGTCGGCGTGACGTGTTCGGGCCCCGTATTGCTGGCGATCGCCGTCGCGATCGGCGCGATTGCCTTGCTGGTGAGCAAGGGCATCGCTCGGGCGAAAGCCCCGAACGCCTCTCGTGAACTGATCGCCATCGACGACGTGAAGGGCGCGTGGAAGGCGGCGGCTCTCTACGTCGCGGTGGCGTTCGCGGTCGTGTTCGTCGTGTTCCTGTTGGCCATCGACGGTCCGGAATCGTTTTCGAGGAACGATGACACCACCGTGCACCTCGCGATTGTGCGAGGATTCCTGGACACGGGCACGTTCTCCACGTTGCATGCGAGCTCGTACCTCGATCAGGGCGTCACCAGCTCGTTCTATCCTTCGGCTTGGCATGTGGTCACGGCGGTCGTGGCGTCTTTCTTCGGCAATGCCGTGACGCTTGCCGCAAACGCTTCCATCATCGCGCTGACGGCGGTGGTGTTTCCCCTGGGCATGTGCCTGCTGTTCCTGAAGCTGTTCGGCGAAGGCAAGCGGGTCGTATGGGCGGGCTCGCTGTTCGTTGTAGCGTTCTGCGGGTTCCCGTGGGGGTTCGTCGTGTACGGCCAGCTGCTTTCGAACATGGTGTCCTTCATGCTGATCCCGCTGGCGTTCATCGCGCTTGTCGGGGCGATCGAAGCGAAGGGACTCTCGGGTAAGGTCAGGCTCGCGCTCCTCGTGGCGGCGGGTCTCATTTCCATAGCGCTGTCGCAGCCGAACGGCGCGTTCACCTTCGGAATCTGGGCGGTGCTCTACTGCATGGGCCGGATACTGGTTCCGCCTTGCGACGACGCGCCGCGCATCGCCTCGAAGCGCATCGCGGCAGCCGCAGCGCTTTTCGCGGTGGCATGCGCGGGCTGGGCCATGCTGTATTTCGCCCCGTTCTTGCAGAACGTGGTTCAGTACACGTGGAAAGCCACGCTTTCACCTCTCGAGGCGATCGGCGGCGGCCTGCTGTTCATGTTCACGACGCGCGAGGGCGTGCAGCCTTTCTTGAGCGTCGCGGTGCTGGCGGGCGTCATCTACACGTGCAGGAACAGGCGGTACTTGTGGATGACGGTCGCTTACGCGTTCGCCTTCATCGTGTACGTTATCGACGTGTCGACCGACGGCGTGGTGAAGCAGGTGCTGTCGGGGTTCTGGTACACCGACTACTACCGAACGGGCGCGATGACGGCGCTTTTCGCCATCCCGCTTGCTTCCTTGGGTTTCGTCCAACTGGTCGATATCGTCAGGTCGTGGTGCGCGAAGGCTCTGCGCGTGCAGGCGGATCATCCGAAGTGCAGGTACCTGCCGGTGGGCATCCTCGTCGCGCTGATGCTCATGTGCCAGTTCTTCCCCTTTCATGCGAAGCTGATGGGTAAAACCGACATCGGCGCGGGTCTGGTGAAAATCCATCGCGAGGTGTCGATGCGGTATTCATGGGATCGCGGGCTGACGGGGGAGGAAGACGCGTTCGTGAAGAAGGCGGTGGAGCTGATTGGGGAGGGTGCTCTCGTCATCAACGTGCCGAGCGACGGCAGCTGCTGGAGCTACGGGGTGGAGGGCATCAACACCTATTTCAGGCGCTCGTCCGACAACGGAAGGGGCGGTGCCGAGGAAAGCAAGATCCTTCGGACGCAGCTGCGCGACATCAGCACGTCCGAGGAGGTGCAGCGTCTCGTGAACGACCTCGACGCGCGCTACGTGCTGATGCTCGACGTGCAGGGAAGCGACCATCGCACCACGACGACCATCCGCTACAAAGAGGAGAATTGGCGCGGCATCGAAACCATCGACGAGCAGACACCGGGCTTCAAGCTGCTTCTCAGCGAAGACGACATGCGGCTCTACGAGATCGTGGGGTAGCGCTCGCGATCCTTTCCTGCGCCAAGTGGAAAACGGCGAGACCCTCCGTTTCCATCGGTGCAGACGCGCTTGCTATATACTGTGTCCTATGAAGAAAATCAGACTTGATACGTTGCTGGTGGAGCAAGGATACTTCGCGGATGCCGACGCGGCGCTGCGCGCGGTGTTGGCGCACGAGGTGAAGGTGAACGACGTGTACGCCAACAGCGCCGCCGTGCGCGTGGCGCCGGATGCCGAGGTGGTGGTGAGGAACCGCAAGCGGTTCGTGTCGCGCGGCGGCCATAAGCTGCAAGGGGCGCTCGATGCGTTCGGACAGGACGTGCGCGGTTTGCGGTGCCTGGACATCGGCTCGTCCACCGGCGGTTTCAGCGACTGCCTGCTGCAGGCGGGCGCGGCCAGCGTGGCGTGCGTCGACGTGAACTACGGGCAGCTGGCATGGAAGCTGCGGCAAGACCCGCGCGTGAGCGTGTTCGAGCGCGTGAACATCAAGCTGGCCGATCCAGTGGAATTGGGCGCTCCCTTCGACGTGCTGGTGGCCGACCTCAGCTTCATCGGCCTCGCGGCGCTCGCGCCCGTGTTCGCGCGCCTCTCTCAGCCGGGCACCGTATTCATAGGGCTGGTGAAGCCTCAGTTCGAGTCGCGACCCGACGAGACGGAGCGCGGCGTGGTGCGCGACGAGGCCGTGCGGCGGCGTACGGTGGACGAGGTGCGCGCGGCGTTGGCGGATGCCGGGTTCGACGCGACGGGCGTCGTGGAGTCGCCCATTACAGGGCCCGAGGGCAACGTGGAGTACCTGGTGCGTGCCGTGTTCGAAGGGTCTCGCGTTGACGGGGGCTGTGGTGAAGGGGGGCGTTCATGAGCGTGATCGGCAACATACTGTGGTTCATCTTCGCGGGGTTCTGGCAGGGCGTGAGCTGGTGCCTGGTCGGCCTTGTGTGGTGCATTACCATCGTGGGCATCCCCGTGGGCATCGTGGCCGGCATGGTGTCGGACAAGATGGGGTCGCGCAAGAAGCCGCTCGGCGTGCTCATGCTGGCCAGCGCCGTGACCTACGCGCTCATGCCCACCTGGCCCACCGGCGTGTTCATCGTGCTGGTGGTGCTGTTCGGCATCGCGGTCATGGGCATCGTGGGCCTGTGCTTCTCGGCCGTGGCCGAGCTGGTGCCGCCCGCGCAGGGCGACATGGCCGTGGCGCTGCTGAACACGTTCCAGTGGGTGGGCATCTTCCTGAGCTCCAGCCTGGTGGGCCTGCTCATCGAGGCGGTGGGCTGGGACATGGCGTTCTACCTCATGGTGCCGCTCACCGTGGTGGGCGCCGTATGCACGTTCGTCACGCCGAAGCTGCGCTAACGGACGAGAAGAGCGCTCTGCAGCGGCCGGGACCGTCATGGCAGCACGGCAGGCCGAGGGCGAACTGCGCAGGCCCGGCCGCACCTCGGGGACACCGAGCAGGCGGATGCGAGGGCGCGCAAAGCGCAAGACGAGAGGATGGCGCAAGGCACTGCGCCTTGCTGGAAAGGAGCTTTTCATGAAGGACATCATGAACGTCGCCGTGGTCACGTACGAGCCGCGCTGGGGCGACAAGGAGCGGAACCTGAACCGCATCACGGGCTATATCGAGTGCGCGGCGGCGCGCGGGGCGAACCTTGTGGTGCTGCCCGAGACGGCGCTCACCGGCTACGATGCCGACCTTGCGCACGAGGGCGACGAGCGCATGCACCATCGGCTGGCGGAACCGTCCCCGGCCCGTCCACCGAGGCCGTGGCCGAGGTCACGCACCGCCTGGGCGTGTACGCCGTGTTCGGGCTGGCCGAGCGCGCCGAGGACGGCGCCGTCTACAACTCGGCCGTGGCGTGCGGGCCCGACGGGGTGCTCGGCCGCTACCGCAAGATGCACCTGCCGGCCGACGAGCCCACCTGGGCCGGCCGCGGCGACGAGCCGTTCATGTTCGGCACCCCCTGGGGGCCGGTGGGCGTGAGCATCTGCTACGACACGTTCGTGTTCTCCGAGATCATGCGCTACTACCGCGCGAGCGGTTGCCGCCTCATCGCGAACCCGTTCGCCGTGAACACGGGCGTGACCGCCCGCAACATCAAGGACTCGCTGGAGTACCTGGCTGCGAACAACGACGTGTACATCGCCTCGGCGAACTGCACGGGCTGCGCCCTCACCGACGACTTCGTGGGCGGCAGCAGCGTGATAGGCCCCGGCAAGAACGTGCCGGCCGTGCACTACTACGCCGGCGGGCCCTGCGGCGCCCCCGGCTCCGACGAGCAGGAGCTGCACCTGGGCACCGTCGATCTGTCCTACGTGGACAAGCCCTTCCTAGCTAAACAGTGGGCCGACGTCGACCCGGACTTCCGCCCCGATGTCTACGCCCGCTGGTATGCCGAGCTGGCCGGCAGGAGCGCTTCAAGCGGTAAGGGCGCATGCGGGTTGAAACCT
>ENA-OQIL01000162-OQIL01000162.1-human-gut-metagenome-genome-assembly--contig:-NODE-162-length-32653-cov-5.296409_pt1 | contig 32653 bp, 31 predicted proteins | sample MGYA00242583_ERZ504748 | MGnify/ENA primary metagenome ERZ504748 (study PRJEB26092, sample SAMD00036191) | human gut metagenome | host: Homo sapiens | study: EMG produced TPA metagenomics assembly of...
AAACAAGTTATGAAAACAGCCACACACTTTAAAAGCGACTGTTTCTAACTTTATATGCTTGCGAAACTGATACTATCGTAACATCAGTATGCCGTGACCTTCCTTCGGAAGCAGCAACCTCTTGCGATAAGCTTCAACCTGGAGCAACACATTGGTTCTGCCGATGTGCCGGAGGAACGGGTTTCGATAGACAAGCGTTCGTGATTTTGCTTATTTCAAAAGCGTGCTTTCTTTCTTAGATAATAGGCTTTTGAGATAAGCAGGGGAAGAAACCTTCCCCTATTTATCACATTTTGGTGGACGCAGGGGGACTCGAACCCTCGACCTCTCGCGTGTGAGGCGAACGCTCTAACCAGCTGAGCTATGCGTCCAAGAAATAAAAAGCTTCCCCCGAAAAGCCGGGGGATAACCTTATTCTCCATGGTGACCCGAACGAGAATCGAACTCGTGATTCCGCCGTGAAAGGGCGGTGTCTTGACCTCTTGACCATCGGGCCATTGGTAGCGGCAAATGGACTTGAACCATCGACACTTCGGGTATGAACCGAATGCTCTAGCCAGCTGAGCTATGCCGCCATATTTCGCCACTATTCAGTGAGCGAGATTTATTATAATATATATAGGACAGGTTTGTCAAGGCTTTTTTTCACAATCTCTCAATTTAACCACAAGAAAAATAGTTGTTTTGGGAATTTTGCGTTCTTGTGGAAAAAATCCACGATGTGATACAGTATAATCAGTAAGAAAATGGAATTTGTTTTACTTTAAGGAGGGACCGCCATGAACCAAATAGAAACCGCTAGAATTCTGATTCGGCCCTATCGCCCTTCCGACGCTGACAGCGTATGGCAGGTCCTGAGAAGGAAGGAAATCTATGATACTACCTACGCTATTCCCCGGAATTATCCCCGGGAACGGGTGGATTGGTGGATCCAGTTTGTGGAAAGCGCGAGAAAAAACCGTACCAGCTACGAATTCGGCATGTTTGACAAGCACACCGGGGCTTATCTTGGCAACTGCGGCGTGATCAATGTTCAGCCCGCCTTGCGCTCCGGCGCTATTTCTTACTTTGTCAATCCGGACTGCTGGAACCTGGGCTACGCCACAGAGGCCTGTTCCGCCATGCTGGCCTTTGCTTTCAACGAGCTGGGCCTTTGCCGGGTCTCAGGCAGGTGTATGGCGAAAAACGGCGCTTCCCGGAAGGTTATGGAAAAGCTGGCTTTCTTACGAGGGCACCGGCAGGCGTGAGCTGCTGAAGGACGGCGTCTTTTACGATGTGGACCACTTAGCTATTTTAAAGGAAGAATGGGCCGGCTATCTCGGTTTTTAAGCGTCTTCTCCCCCTTTTAAAGCCTGGACTCTCAAACCGGCTTTGCCCTGCGGCAAAAAGCCGAGTCTTTTTAAAAAAGTAATCAACGGTTTCTTAACCTAAAAAAGTTTTCCACCGCAAATTGTTGAAAGAGTTGAAAACTCATAACGTTCTGTAATATTGGATTTTGTTATTACCGGCCGCTTGATGTTACAGCTTTTTCTACACACAATATTTTGTGGTTTTATCCGTAACTAAAGGAGTATCCGGAATGGAAAAGTTTGTTAAAATCTTAAAAAAGCTATTCCCTTTCACTATTATTTTGATTCTAGTCTATTTTGTTCCGCCGATCTTTATCCTGGTGCAGCAGGAGGAAGAAGTTATTGAGCGTATGCTGACAGCGGATCTAATGATTCTAAATCCGGGAATTTCTTTTATTGCCGCAATGGCATTTGGCGTACGCAACGGATTCCACTGGTATTTTGTACTTTTGGTAGTAATTTTATTCTTTCTCTGCCTTTTGTTCATTTATGGCTTCTCTTTTTTCGGCTTTCTGCTCATCTATGGGGTGGCCGCCATTCTTGGCCTATACCTTGGAAAAAGCCTAAAAGAGGGCCGGGATGAAATGTATCTATGATGGCTGTACCGCAAAGCTCTCTGGCAAAAAGAGCTGCGGCTGGATAAAATTTTCTATAAAAAGCTGCGTTACCTGTGTTCTTCCTCGTGTCCTTACTGTTTTTTTATAATCACCCCGGCCCTAAAGCCCTTGTCTTCTTAGAACAGACAAAAGGCCCGCCTCCTGCACAACACAGGAGGCGGGCCTTTTCAGCCGTTTTCATAAAGCGAGTCTGGCAGTCTGCGCCAAATCCGCTCCTTCGGCCGCAGGCCAGCCCTCTTTTAGGCGGTCAAACGCCTTCAGAGAAATGGCGGCGGCGCCGGCAGGATTTCCTGCGGTTAAATCGATAAGGAATAGTTCGGGGATTCCTTGGTGATTTGAATATCGTGAGGATGGCTTTCCTTCAGGCCCGCGCCAGTGATCTTCACGAACTTAGCCTTCGCGTGAAGCTCCTCAATGGTGCCGCAGCCGGTATAGCCCATGCCGGCCCTCAGGCCGCCGATCATCTGGAACACGGTATCGGACAAAGCGCCCTTATAAGGCACCCGGCCCTCTACGCCCTCGGGAACCAGTTTTTTGTTGTCGCTTTGGAAATAGCGGTCCTTGCTGCCGTGTCCCATAGCGGCCAGGCTGCCCATGCCGCGGTAGACCTTAAACTGGCGGCCCTGGTAAATCTCGCTGTCGCTGGGGGATTCCTCGCAGCCGGCAATCATAGAACCGATCATAACCACGTTGGCGCCGGCGGCCAGGGCCTTGACGATATCGCCGCTGTACTTGATGCCGCCGTCGGCGATCACCGGGATGCCATATTTAGAAGCCTCGCAGGCGGCGTCATAAACCGCTGTGATCTGGGGCACGCCGATACCCGCCACCACACGGGTGGTACAGATGGAGCCTGGGCCGATGCCGACCTTGATGCAGTCCGCACCCGCGTCGATCAGAGCCTTGGCGGCCTCGGCGGTGGCGATATTGCCCGCGATCAGCTGAACATCGGGATAAGCTTTCTTTACCTTGCGGACGGTCTCCACCACGTTGCTGTTGTGTCCGTGGGCAGAATCCAGAGCGAGAACGTCCACCTGGGCCTTTACCAGCTCGGCCACCCTTTCCAGTACATCCGGGGTAGCGCCGATGGCAGCGCCGCACAAAAGCCGTCCATTCTGATCCCTGGAGGAGTTGGGATATTGAACCGCCTTCTCGATATCCTTAATGGTGATCAGGCCCTTGAGGCGTCCCTCGCCGTCCACAATGGGCAGCTTTTCAATTTTATGCTTTCGCAGGATCTCCTGGGCCTCCTCTAGGGTGGTGCCCACCGGAGCGGTCACCAGGTTTTCCCTGGTCATTACCTCGGCGATCCGCTGGCTGTAATCCTGCTCGGTCATAAACCGCAGGTCCCGGTTGGTGATGATGCCCACCAGCTTGTCGTTTTCACAAATCGGCACGCCGGAGATCTTGTATTTTGCCATCAGATTGTTGGCGTCGCTGACATAATGGTTTGGGGAAAGGAAAAACGGGTTGACAATTACCCCGTTTTCGGACCGCTTTACCCGGTCTACCTGGTCTGCCTGCTGCTCAATCGTCATATTCTTGTGGATGATGCCAACGCCGCCCTCTCTGGAAATGGCGATGGCCATGCGGGCTTCTGTCACCGTATCCATGGCGGCGGTGATCAGCGGCGTATTTAAACGGATCTTCTTGGTCAGCCAGGTGCTTACGTCTACCTCCTTGGGCTGTACGTTGGATTCTCCTGGAATTAACAGGACATCGTCAAAGGTCAGGCCTTCTTTGACAAACTTCTCTTGAAAATTAGTGTTTAACATCCTATACGGTCCTCCTTGTTCAGTTATTGATCTTTCCCCTTGCCTCAGCGTTCAAAACAAGGCTGGATTTTCCCCTCCAGCCTTAATTTATATAACCTTAATTTTAGCAAAAACAACCCTGTTTTTCAAGTAGTTCCGCATAGAAAATATCACGAGGAACTTTCCCCATTTTTTCTGCTTTTTGGCCTCATTCCCTAATTTATTGCTTTATCAGTTTAATTCAATAAAAGAATTAAACTGATAAAATCCTTTTGTTGGTGCAGCTTCAGCGAACAGAACCACCAGCACTGCTGGTGAGGGTAAAAAAGCTTTAGCTGCAAGTCGCGAGCGAAGCGAGTTGACAAATAGCAACCGTACAAATTGTGCAAGTTGCCAATAGCGGGAGGGAATGCTATATCAATAGCGGCGGAGCAAGTGATGCAGGAGAAAAAAGTTTCGGCGCGTCTTGAGACGCCGGCCGGCAGCGGGCCCTTATCGGGCCTGCTCAACCCTCCGGCAAAGCCGGAGGGTTTGACTCCCCCGCAGCCATGAAGGGCTTGCCCGCAGGCTTTGGGGGTCCGGCCTCCGCCGGACCTCCCTCATCGGCGCTTTTACCGCTGCTTCTCGATTCTGTCGATTCCCAGATAGGGGCGCAGCACCTCGGGAACGGTGACGGAACCGTCGTCGTTCTGATACTGCTCCACGATCGCTGGGATTACCCGGCTGGTGGCCAAACCGGAGGCGTTCAGAGTATGGGCCAGGTGCAGCTTTTTATCGGCGCCCCGGTATTTGACATTGCCGCGGCGGGCCTGGTAATCCCTGGCGTTGGACGCGGAGCTTACCTCCTTATAGATGCCCATGCTGGGAATCCAAACCTCGATATCGTAGGTTCGCGCCATAGAGAAGGAGCAGTCGCCTGCCGCCAGCTTACTCAGGCGGTAGTGGAGGCCAAGCTCCTGGACCAGCCGCTCTGCCTTGCCGACCAGCTCCTCAAAGGCGGCGTCCGACTGATCCTCGGTGGTATACTGAACCATTTCCACCTTATTGAACTGGTGGCCCCGGATCATGCCCCTTTCTTCCGCACGGTAGCTGCCGGCCTCTCTCCGGTAGCAGGGGGTGTAAGCGATATATTTTCTCGGCAGGTCTTCCTCGCTTAGGATTTCGTCGCGATGGATGTTGACCAGCGCGGTCTCGGCGGTGGGCAGCATAAATTTCCGGTCGGAGCTGGTAGGATTCTCGATCCAATAGACCTCGTCACCAAATTTCGGGAACTGGCCCGCCACATAGCCGCACTCATATCCCAGCATGTGGGGAGGCAGAATAAACTCATAACCGTCCTTGATATGCTCGTTGACAAAGAAATTAAGGAGCGCCCATTCCAAACGGGAGCCCCAGCCCCGGTACAGCCAGGAGCCGGCTCCGGCGATTTTTTGCGCCCCGCTGGTAGTCGATCATCCCCAGGCCTTCGCAAAGCTCCACGTGGTTTTTCGGCTCATAGTCAAACTTAGGCTGCTCCTTAAAATAGCGGATAGGCTGGTTCTGCTCCTTGCCGCCGGCACAAACGTCCTCGTCCGGCAGGTTGGGCAGGGAAAGCAGCAGATCCTTCTGCTTTTCCTCCAGCTCCGCCAGTTTCGCGTCGCCCTCCTTGATTTCCGCGGAAAGCGCCTTCATACGCTCCATCAGGGGGGCCGTGTCTTCTCCCGCCTTTTTCAGCTGGGGGATCTTTTTGCTGTCCGCGTTCTGCTCCGCTTTTTTGCTTTCCACCTCGCCGGTCAGCTCACGGCGCTTTTTGTCAATGTCCAGAATTTCATCCACGATGGAATCCAGATTCATTTCCCGTTTGCGGATTCTCTCCTTTACCTTTTCTCCATCGGTACGAATCATTTTAATGTCTAACATAGCTTTTTACCCCTTTTTATTCTTCTCCGCCTAACAGGCGTGCTAGATTCTGCAAATCCTCCTGGCTGTAAAACTCAATGGTCAAAACTCCCTTTTCCTTGCCTTTTTCTTGAATTTTGACCTTCCTTCCCAAATGCTCGTTGAGGGAAAGCTCCACTTCCTCAATGAAAACAGGACGCTTCTTTACCCTTTTGGCCCTTTCGTCCCCGCCGTGGAGGACGGCGTTGGCCTTTTTCGCCAGCTTTTCCAGCTCCCTCACGGAAAGGCCTTGCTTCACCGCCAGCTGGGCCGCCTGAAGCTGGTCGTCCTCGCTTTCAAAGGCCAGCAGGGTTCTCGCATGGCCCGCGCTCAGCTTTCCGCCGGACACCATATGGATAATCTCCTCAGGCAGCCGGAGCAGCCGCATGGCGTTGGTGATGGCCGGACGGGATTTTCCCACGGACCGGCTGACCTCCTCCTGGGTAAAGTGATAGTGCTCCATCAGGGTCTGATAGCCCTGGGCTTCCTCGATGGGGGATAGATCCTCCCGCTGGAGGTTTTCGATCAGCGCCAGCTCCATCACCTGGCCGTCGCTCAGCTCCCTAATCACCACCGGAACCTCCTGGACCCCCGCCATGCGGCAGGCGCGGAACCGCCGTTCACCGGCCACGATCTGGTAGCCGCCTCCGGCGATTGGCCTTACCAACAGGGGCTGGAGCACTCCGTGCTGGGCGATAGAATCCGCCAGCTCCGCCAGGGCCTCGTCGTCAAACTCCCGCCTAGGCTGATCCTGGTTAGGCTCCAGCTCTGATATTTTTAAGGTTACGGTGCTGTTGCTGTTCTCGGTGGCGTTTTCCATGAAAATCGCGTCCAAGCCTTTGCCAAGCCCGCCTTTTTTCGCTGCCAAAATAACATTCCTCCTATCACATAGAAATTGCTTCGTTCCGGACGGACGCCTTTTTCATAGCTTTTCCTTCTTTATCCGCCGGACCTTTTCCAAACTGCTGTTTTTTTTTTCACCAATAGGCCGCGCCCGCCGTAATTATATTCTTACGAAAAGCCGCGGCTTTTTCTCAAATCAGCGGCTTGTCCTATCGGAATAAATTCCGCTTTCCCTTAAAATGCTCTCCATTGACTTTCCGGAAACGTTTTTATGCCTTTACCGGTTATTTTTTTCCAGCTCTTCCGCCAGGCTCCGGTAGGCTTCTGTTCCCCGGTTGCTTTTATCAAAGTACATAATGGGCACCCCGTAGCTTGGGGCCTCCGACAAGCGCACGCTTCTGGGGATCACGCTTCTGAACACCTTGCGGGGAAAGTATTTTTTTACTTCCTCCACCACCTGCTGGGTCAGGTTTAATCTGCCGTCGTACATAGTCAGCAGAACCCCTTCAATCTCCAGGCGCTCGTTATACTGGCGTTTGACCCGCCGCACACTGTTCATCAGCTGGCTTAAGCCCTCCAGGGCGTAGTATTCGCATTGAATCGGTACTAAAAGAGTATCCGCCGCGCAGAGAGCGTTCGTGGTGATCATTCCAAGAGAGGGCGGGCAGTCGATGAACAGATATTCATATTCCTCCCTAAGGGGGGCCAGAGCCGTTTTCAGCCGGGCTTCCCGATGGTCAAAGTCCACCAGCTCCAGCTCGGCGCCCGCCAGGTTCAGGCTGCTGGGAAGAATGGTTAAATTGGGAAACTGGGTTTGAACCAGCGCCTCTTTGGCGCCCGCTTCCCCAATGAGAAGCTCATAGGTGGATTTTGGCACGCTTCTCCGGTCGATTCCTACTCCGCTGGAGGCGTTTCCCTGGGGATCGATATCCACCAGCAGAGTTTTATGCCCCCTCTCGCCCATAGCGGCGGAAAGGTTGACCGCTGTTGTGGTTTTTCCAACGCCGCCCTTTTGATTGGCGACAGCGATGATCTTCCCCATACCTGTTTCCTCCCTTAGTTTCCGTCGGCTGAAATTTTTATTTTTTCACAGCTTCAAGCCCTTATATAGCCGTTCATGCTGCCGGCGGACATTCAAATGCCGTCCTGCGTTATCCTCTATCCATGGTCGTTTGCCTGTAACGCTCATTTGACTCTTAAACGGACGGACGCAGAGGCGCGTCCGCATGATCAAGCATGTTTTGCCATGTTCTGGCCGCCGGTTTTTATCGGCAGCGGATTTATTATATCACTTTTTGCTTTCTTTTAAAAAGGCTTCCGTTTAAAAATTAGAAAATTCATGTTTCACGTGAAACATAAGCTTTCTAATTTTTTAAAATTTCGCGGAGGGAAGTATCTTTTCTATCTCTAACGGCTTCAGGCGGCTTTCCATTTTTTAGGAACGCTTAAAAAGCTGCGCTTTTTAATAAAACAATCCCGGTTTTTTCCGGCGTGCCCTAAAGCCCCATAAAAAGACTTGAAAGCAGCAAAAGGAAAGGCCGGCGGAATGATTCCGCCGGCCTTTCCCCTTTGGGGAATAAATTGGAAATAGGGCATGGATCTATAAGAACTTTCGTCGCACGCTGTTTCTATGCCGAGTGCCTGTCCAAAGCGGCTGCCTTGGGGATTCTCACCACGCACTCTATGTATTCTTCCGTTTCCTTTTGATCGGTAAAGGCGTCGATTCCAGACAGCCGCATGGTATCCACAGCCTTATTAATGGTATTCATAAAAATTCTTACGTCTTTGATAATAATCCGCCGATGGCTTTTCCGTTCCTGTTCCCGGTTTTTCTCCAGCAGCCTTTCCACGAAATCCTCGGTTTGCTTAACATTTAACCCCGCTCTATCATATGCCGCAGAGCGATAGACCGGAGTCCTCCGTCCTTCAGCTTCAAAACAGCCCTGGCGTGGCGTTCCGTCAGCCCCGCCCTTTGAATGGCTTCTCTTTCCTCCGGGGCCAGCCGGAGCAGCCGCAGCTTATTGGCAATGGTCGATTGCTTTTTTCCCAGCCGCTTGGCGGCTTCCTCTTGGGTAATGTGCCACTCCTGAATCAGCTTTTCGATGCCTTCCGCTTCTTCAAAGGGGTCTAAATCCACACGCTGTAAATTTTCCAGCAGAGAATAAATCGCCGCCTGCTGGTCGTCACAATCAATTACCAGACAAGGCACCTTTTCACTTCCAGCCAGAGCCGCCGCCCGCAGGCGCCGTTCTCCGGCGATCAGCTCAAACCCGGCCAGTCCCGCTTTGCGGACTGTTAAAGGCTGTAATACCCCGTTTTCCTGAATGCTTCTAGCCAGCTCCAGCAATTCCTCGTTGGAGAAATTTTTTCTCGGCTGCGCCTTCCCCGGACAGATCTGCACCAGCGGGATCTGTCTCACCCTATTTTCTTCCTTTGACCGTAAACGCATCTGCGCCACCTCCAATGCTTGTCCATTTCCTTAGGATCATCCTATCACGGATGGGGCGCGGATTCTGTCGTATTGTGAGCAAAGAATTTAGGTTGTTTTGTCGTTTATAAGGGCTTTTTCGCAATTTTTGAGCCGTGGCGGGGATACAGCGCCGGAGTAGCCCTTTCTTTTTTCACTGTCACCAGCGTGCGGCCGCTTCCGTCAGGCAGAAAATACTCCGCCGTCTTTTCGGCCCGCCCTCCCAGCAGCTGAAATGCCTTTTCTGCCTGGGAAAGCTCCTCTTTTACCTGCGGCCCCTTCGCCGCTAAGAAAATACCGCCGACCCTTACAAATGGAAGACAATACTCCGCCAGCAGATTCAGAGGAGCGACCGCCCTGGAAACCGCGGCGTCAAAGTTCTGGCGCAGGCCGGAAAGTTTTCCACCATCCTCGGCCCGGCTGTGGATAATGTCCGCATCCAGCCCCAGTGTTCCGCAGACCGCCTGCAAAAACGTTAATCGCTTCTTTAAGCTGTCCAAAAGAGCCAGCCTCAAATCCGGCCGGGCAATTTTTAAGGGCAGGCCTGGAAATCCGGCTCCCGTCCCCACGTCGATCAGCTTCGCCCCCTGGGGAAGCTCCGCGAATCCCAGCAGCGCCAAACTGTCTACAAAATGCTTAATCAAAACCTCCTCCGGTTCCCGGATCGCGGTCAGATTCATTTTTTTATTCCACTCCAGCAGCAGACGGCAGTAACCGTCAAACTGATCCAGCTGTTCCGGGCTTAACAGCACTCCAAAGCCCTCGCAGTACGCTTTCAGCTTTTCCCGGTCAATCATCCTTTGCCCCCTTTTCTATCGATAAACAAAAAAACTCCGTCTTAATCTAACACAGGAATTTAAAATGATATTGTCTCCCGATTATGCATGGCGCCGCAGTCATTTTGAAGCCCGCAGCCATTTTGCTAACCGGAACAATTGATAAGGGAAAAGCCTGCTTTCACAGCCGCACTCCCCTTTAGAGAAAACGAATCCGCGAAAACAGGACAAAATTCCCATTTTTTCCGCTTTGTAAATTCATCCTTGAAGCCCTTGCTGCTAAAACAACTCAGCCGCAGGGATTGCCAGTCATTTTACCGCCTTTCCGTTCTGGCTGAGCCAAATCAGCAGTACTGAAATATCCGCCGGGCTGACGCCGGAAATCCGGGAGGCCTGGCCGATATTTCCCGGACGAACCCGGTTCAGCTTTTCCTGGGCCTCGGAGGAAATTCCGTGGATTTCCTGATAATCGAGCTCCTTTGGCAGACGCTTTCCTTCCAAACGGCGCATTTCATCAATCTGGGATTTCTGCCGCCGGATATAGCCCTCATATTTAATTTCCACTTCCACCTGTTCAAAAATGTTCGGGTCTAGATCCGGCCGGGTGGTATCCACCGGGGCCAGGCAGGCGTAATCCACCTGGGGCCGCTTGAGAAGCTCCAGCAGGCGGATCCCCGTTTCCACCGGGGATGTTTCACGTGAAACCAAAATCTCATTCAGTTCCTTGGTAGGAGGGAGAGAAGTCTTTTTCAGCCTGTTCAGCTCTTTTCTTTTCAGCTCCTGCTTTTCCACAAAACGGTTCCAGCGGCTGTCGCTGATTAAACCGATTTCCCTGCCTAAAGGCGTCAGCCTCTCGTCGGCGTTATCCTGGCGCAGCACCAGCCGGTATTCCGAACGGGAGGTCATCATCCGGTAAGGATCCTCCACTCCCTTGGTCACCAAATCGTCGATCAAGGTGCCGATATACGAGCTGGCCCGGTCCAAAACAACCTGCTCCCGGCCCTTGATTTTCAGCGCCGCGTTCATTCCGGCCACCAGGCCCTGGGCGGCGGCCTCCTCATAGCCGGAGCTGCCGTTAAACTGCCCTGCTCCGTATAAGCCAGGGTAGTCCATAAATTCCAGGGTGGCCGCCATCTGCAGCGGATCCACACAGTCGTATTCAATGGCGTAAGCGCAGCGCATCACCAGGCAGTGCTCCAGTCCCTTAATGGAATGATAAAACTGAAGCTGCACCTCCTCCGGCAGAGAGGATGACATTCCCTGTAAATACATCTCCTCCGTGTTTTCACCGCATGGCTCAATAAACAGCTGATGCCGTTCCTTATCGGCAAACCGGACAATCTTATCCTCCAGGCTGGGACAGTACCGGGGGCCTACCCCCTCGATCTTTCCCCCGTATAAGGGCGAACGGTGTATATTCTCCAAAATGATCTGCTTCGTTTTTTCATTGGTCCAGCTGATATGGCAGACCGCCTTGTTTTCCAGAGGCTCTGCGGTATCGTAAGAAAAAGGAATCACCGGATCCTCCCCCGGCTGCTCCTGAAGTCCGGAAAAATCAATGGAGCTCTTCAGCACCCGGGCTGGGGTGCCGGTCTTAAACCGGCGCAGGCGAAGTCCAAGCTCCTTCAGGCTTTTTCCCAAAAACGCCGCCGGAAAGGTGCCGTCTGGGCCGCTTTCATAGGAAACCTCTCCCACATAGATTCGGCCTCCTAAATAGGTGCCGGTAGCCACGATCACCGCCTTCGCCTCAAATACGGCGTTCATCCGGGTCACCGCCTGCCAGCGGTCATCCCCCAGCCTGCGGATTTCCGTAATCTCGCCCTGACGGAGGTCTAAATTTTCCTGAAGCTCCAGCTTGTGCTTCATAACCTCGCTGTATTTTCTCCGGTCGATCTGCGCCCGCAGAGAGTGGACCGCCGGGCCCTTTCCCCGGTTGAGCATCCGCATTTGCAGCAGGCACTGATCCGCGGTTTTTCCCATTTCTCCGCCCAAGGCGTCGATTTCCCGCACCAGGTGTCCCTTAGCGGTGCCTCCAATAGACGGATTGCAGGGGCAATTCCCCACCGCATCCATATTAATAGTAAACACGGCGGTTTTACAGCCCAGACGGGCGGCGGCCAGCGCCGCCTCGATTCCCGCGTGGCCGGCGCCGATTACCACCACGTCGTATTGTCCTGCTAAATATTCCATTCTGGCATCAACTCCATTTTAAACTGGTTCTTTTCGGGCTTCCCAGAAAGGATTCTATGGAACTTTACTCCCTATTCCTGCTTTCCCGATTCACTTTCCCACGCAGAACCGGTGGAACACCTGATCCACCACCGCCTCGCTTGCCCGTTCTCCCGTCAATTCCAAAAGCGCCTGCACCGCCCCTTCAATAGAAACAGTCACCGCGTCTAAGGTCATGCCAAGCTCCAGCGCCTCTAATCCCTCGTTTACACAGGCCAGGGCCTCCTTCGCCGCCTGCTGCTGGCGCTCTGTAGCCAAAAGCCCCTCAGAAGGCTCCAGTTCACTGGTTCCGGCAAGCTCCGCCAATGCCTGCTGCAAGTCCTCCAGGCCCTTACCCTCGGAGGCTACTAAAAATACTATTTGTTTAACTTTATTTTTAATATACTTAACGTCTATTTTAGTATCTAAATCTGTTTTATTGATTACCGCGATGGATGGCACACCCTGTAGAGAATCCAGCAAGTTCCGGTCATCCTCGTTCAGCTCCTGGGAGGCGTCGAACACTGCCAGCACCAGGTCTGCGGTCTGGACCCGGTCCTTGGCCCGGTTTACGCCGATCTGCTCCACCAGATCCTCGGTGGAACGGATGCCCGCCGTATCCGAAAGCCGCAGGGTCACGTCTCCCACTAAAACGGTTTCCTCCACTACGTCCCGGGTAGTGCCGGGAAGCTCGGTGACGATAGACCGTTCGCACCCGGAAAGCAGGTTCATTAAAGTGGATTTTCCCACATTGGGCCTGCCGGCGATCACCGTATTCAGGCCCTCCCGGATCGCTTTGCCGGCGTCGTACTGGCTCAGCAGCCTTTCCAGGGCGGCCTCCGCCTTTTTCAGCCTGGCGGTAAGCTCCATTTCCTCCACCTGGGGAATATCCTCCTCCGGATAATCCGCCCAGGCGGAAAGATGGGCAGCCGTAAAAACCAGGCTGTCCTTTACGGAAGCAATTGCCTTATGGATGGCCCCATCCCTGCCGGCCAAGGCTGTTCTGGCGGCCTGCCGGCCCTTGGCGCCGATCATATCCATAACCGCTTCCGCTTCTGTCAAACCCATTTTCCCGTTGAGAAAGGCCCGCCGGGTAAATTCTCCCGGCCCAGCGGGAGAGGCTCCCCCGTCCAGCACAGCCCGCAGCACCCGGCGGGTCAGATACAGCCCCCCGTGACAGGAAAATTCCACCACGTCCTCGCCGGTATAGCTGTGAGGCGCCCGGAACACCAGGGCTACAGCCTCGTCGATATCCTCGCCGTTTGACCGGATTCTGCCGTAAGCGGCGGTATACCCTTTCATCTGGGACAGCTTTTTCCCTCCGGCGCTTTGAAACACCCGGTCGCCAATGGCAAGGGCGTCCCTGCCGGAAACTCGGATCACCCCGATGCCTCCCACCCCCTGGGCGGTGGAAATGGCGGCAATCGTATTTTCCCAGCTGCTCCGGCCGCTATCATTTTTTTCCAATCCAGCTCACCACACTTTAAATATCACACTTTATAATGATCCCGCCGGCACCTGCAAAAAACGGCGATTCGTTTTTGAATCGCCGTTTTCATTCCGCAATATTTAATTTATTCGCCCTTTTTCGGCTCGATCTTGCCGTACAAGGGAGAAACCGGCGATTCATCCTTTACAGGCTTCTTTTCCTGAACCGGTTTCGGCTGAGCCGGAATTCCGGGCACAATCTTCTCATAAGCCGCGGCGTTCTTTTTAATTTCCGGCCTGGGCTGGGTTCCCGCGCCGGCAGCGGCCTCTCCCTTGGTTCCATCCTGAGACTGGCTCCGGGAACGGAAATTGTTGTTTCTAGGCCGGCCGCCCTCTCTCCGGGGACGGAAGCTCTGCTTTACCTTGGGATCCGGACCGATGACCACGTGCCGCCCCATATCCTCGCCCTCAGACCAGGAAATAGCGCCGTTAACCTTTTGCACCGTGGTATGGATGATTCTTCTCTCATAGGGGTTCATCGGCTCTAAAGAACTGTTCCGGCCGGTTTTCACCGCTTTTATGGCCATTTTTCTAGCCAGGCTTTCCAGGGTTTTTTCCCTTTTTTCCCGATAATTGCCCGTATTAATGGTAATCCGGTAATAGGAGTTGTCCACATGATTGGCAACCAAGCCGGTCAGATACTGTAAAGCGTCCAGGGTCTCTCCCCTGTGGCCGATGATAAAGCCGATATTATCGCCGGAAAGGTTCAATACCGCGCCGCCTTCCACCTCTTCAATATTGATCTGGACCCCCTGGGCCCCCATTTTCTCTAAAATCTCGCGAAGATAATCCGCCGCCGCGGACGCGGGGTAATGGAAATATAGGCTCTCACCTTGGCGGGAGCTCCGCCGAACAATCCGAATTTCTTCTTTTCAGGCATTTGAAGAACTTCAAACTCTACTTCATGGGTTTCCATGCCAAGCTGCCGGCAGGCAGCCTGCTGCGCCTCCTCTATGGTCGCGCCAATGCCAATTGCTTCTCTTTCCAAAAAGCTCACCCCTCTTTTTAACCCTTCTTGCTTCCTAAATAATCACTGGTCGATTTAGTGCTTCCCTTTTTCCTGCCGGAGGATTTTTTCGCGCTTTTCTGCGGCTCCGCTTTTTTCTGCGACGCGGGAAGGCCTCCCATATTTCTGGGACCCTCCGGCAAAGCGATCATCTTTACCTTTTTCTCCTCGATTTCCCTCAAAGCGATCCGCGCCGCCTCTTCCTTGGCGATCATGGTATCTGCGTTATAGAAGATATTCAGCACCCAGGTCTGCAGGAACTGGAGCACGGTGTTGATAATCCAGTAAAAGCCTACGGCCGCCGGCACGGTATAAGCGATCCAGGCGGAGAACAGAGGCAGAATGAACATCATCCATTTCATGCAGCCCTGCATGGCCATCTGGTTGCCGGTAATTTTGGGCATCAGCCACTGGGTCACCAGAGAGCTGACCAGGCACAGCACGGGAATCAGCCACAGCATAGAGCTGAAGGAGCTTGACTGAGGCGTATCCAGCAGGTTCAAGCCAAGAAAATTAAAACCCTGCCCGAAGGAGGCGATATTTGCCGCCTCGTCAGCGGAAAACATGGGCAGAAAATCCTTAAAGAAGTCGAAATGCTTTACCAGATCGATTTCTCCGTAAAAGCCGCTGAACAAATTTCCCACGCCGGGCACCTGCTGGAGCAGCTGCATCGCCTCCGTGACCTTGCTTCCGGCGATGTGCAGGGTATTCTGCAGCGGATTCACCACGGAATAGTAAATGCCCATCATGATGATCAGAGGAATAATAGAGGTCAGGCAGCCCCCCATAGGGTTGACGCCCTCCTGCTGGTAAAGCTTCTGCATTTCCTCCGACATTTTTTGCTTGTTATCACCATATTTTTTCTGAATCTCTTTCTGTTTTCCCTGCAGCCTGGTATTTTTGGCCATAGACTTCTGCTGCTTAATGGAAAACGGAAACATGATTATTTTCAATACTATGGTAAACAGAATAATCGAGACGCCGTAATTCTTGGTAAACTCGTAAAAAAACCAAAGCAGGTAACCGAAAACGTTACCGATCCAACTAAAAATCTGCATACCTGCGATTTTCCTCCCAACGCCGCCGGACTAGGCGGCCGGCCGTTACTTTTTATTTTTCTTTTTTCGTTTTTCCTTCTTTTCGGGCACCGGGTCGTAGCCTCCCTTGGAGAAGGGATTGCACCTTAAAATGCGCCAAAGGGTCAGCAGCCCGCCCTTCAGGGCGCCGAATCTCTCGATGGCCTGCAAGCCGTAATTGGAGCAGGTGGGATAATACTTGCAGCAGGGCCGGCTTAAAGGGGAAATCGCCCTTTGATAAAACCGGATAAGCCAAATAAGCGGGCGCTTCATTTGAAAACTCCCGCCTCTTTCAGCTGCTTTGTCATCGCCCTTTTCACGGCCTCACATTTTACAAAGGGCGTTTTTCCCCGGGCTACAAAAACAAAATCATATCCTGTTTTCAATTCCGGCGCGATCAGCCGGAACGCTTCCCGCATGATCCTGCGGGACCGGTTTCGCTGCACCGCGATTCCGATCTTCTTGCTGGTGGTAAATCCAATCCGCAGGCCGGCTTTCCGATTTTTCATCACATAAGTAACCAAAACAGGAGATACATAAGATTTTCCCCTGTGGTAAAGGCGGCGAAAATCCTTATTTTCCTTCAGCGTTGTGAACATGGCGTTCGGTTTCATGTGCTCCCCTGTTTTCGTCCCGCGGCTTCAGTTCCCGCGGCCTTGTCCGATTTCATCGATCTTTCCAGCGAAATTTTGTTTTTCACTTTTATTTCGGCAGGGAACTCTCACCCTCTGCCGGTCTTTTCCGTTAAAAACCTAAAATTCAGCCAATATTAATGAAAAAGACTCCATTAATAAGAAAGATGCTTTCTTCCCTTCGCCCTGCGGCGAGACAATACCTTGCGGCCGTTTCTGTCAGCCATTCTCTTTCTAAAGCCATGCTCCTTTTTTCTGTGGAGCTTCTTCGGCTGGTAAGTTCTCAGCATGAGTAACCCCCCTTTCCAGCGTAAAACCTTGCAATTTAGCATTATATATGAAAAATAGGGCGGCTGTCAACCTTTTCAGCCCAGATCATCCCGAATCTTTTCCTTTTTTCAGGCCCTTTAGGCCCAAAACCTTGTGAAAAAAAAGAAGCCGCCCCACAACATGATGAAATCTCACAAAAATAAAAATTTTAGGGTTTTTTCTTCCAAATGAAACATGTGGAAAACTATTTGTGTATTCCGGGAATTTGTGATAAAATAATTCTATATAGCGCCTGCCTCTCCCGGCAGGCGGCTGATATCTGAAAATTACATTCGGAGGAAGATAGAATGGAATCCTTTCACGAAGCATGGGATCTGATCTGCGATTACTGCAAGGCCCATATTACGGACGTTGCTTATAAAACCTGGATCAGCCGGATCGAGCCCGTCAAGCTGGACTTCGATGCGGGGGACGCCATCCTGATGGTGCCCAACGAGTTTCACCGGCAGACCCTGAACCGGTGCTATATGCCCCTGTTAAATTCCGCAGTCCACGAGATTTTCGGCTCGGGCATCAACATTATCTTTACCATTCCCAACGAGGCCGGAGAAAAGAAGGCGGCCCCAAACGACAACCTGGCTATCGACTCGGAATATGAGTTCACCTTTGACACCTATATCGTAGGCTCCTCCAATAAATTCGCCCACGCCGCCTCGCTGGCGGTGGCGGCTAATCCGGCCGGCGCCTACAACCCCTTGTTCATTTACGGAAACTCCGGCCTGGGAAAAACCCATCTGCTTTACGCCATCTGCAACGACCTGAAGCGCAGCCACCCGGAGATGACCACCCTATACATAAAGGGAGACGATTTCACCAACGAGCTGATCGACGCGATCCAGCATGGGACAACCTCCACCTTTCATCAGAAATACCGGAAAACCGACGTGCTTCTGGTAGACGACATCCAGTTTATCGCCGGCAAGGATTCCACCCAGGAGGAATTTTTCCATACCTTTAATTCCCTGTATGAAGCAAAAAAGCAGATCGTCCTTACATCCGACCGTCCTCCCAAGGAGATCCAGACTCTGGAGGACAGGCTTCGCACCCGGTTTGAATGGGGCCTGATCGCCGACATTCAGCCCCCGGATTTTGAGACCAGGATCGCTATTATAAAAAGGAAAGCGGAGGCCCTAGATCTGGAGCTGCCAGGCGATGTGTGCGAATACATTGCCACCCGTCTGAAAACCAATATCCGGCAGCTGGAGGGCGCGGTAAAGAAAATGAAAGCCAACTGGCTTTTAAACGGGGACGCCCCCACCATGGCGAACGCCCAGACCGCCATCTCAGACATTCTGAACAACGACCAGCCGCCTCCGCTGACGGTAGAGAAGATCATCGAGGAGGTGGGCCGCACCTTCGGGGTTTCCCCCGACGATATCCGGTCCTCCAAGCGGAGCGCCAACATTTCCAACGCCCGGCAGATCGCCGTTTACGTGGTGCGGGAGATCACCCAGCTCTCCATGACCACGATCGGCGAGGAGTTCGGCGGCAGGGATCACTCCACCGTGGTGTACGCGGTGCAGCAGGTGGAGAAAAACATGAAAAAGGATTCCAAAACCAAGGCCATGGTGGAGGATATCATCAAAAATATCCGGGACCGCTGATTTTACACATCCCGGTGGATAAGCTTTCCACATTCCACAAAACCGGTGGAAAACCAAAGCTTCCGTCTGCTTCTCTTTTCCACTTTTTTTCCACATTCCACCGCCGGATTTCCACGGGGATGTGTAAAACTACAGGGCGCCGCTTTTCTTTCCACCCGTCCGCCACATCCATTCCACAGGGGCTTTTCCCGTTTTCTTCCCGGATTTCCTAAGAAAAAAGGCTTTTCCACATTTTCACGGCCCCTACTACTATTGCTATTAATAATTACTATTCTGTCCTTTCCCAAAGAGAGATTTTCCTTTGCCAGCCGGATTCCGGCCAAACAGAGGGCCGCCCCCTCCCCGGAGCGTTTCCCCTGTGGAAAATCTTATCCTTTCGGACCGGACTCAAAAAAAGCCCGGCGAAATACAAGCGGCAGGCAAAGCCGGACCGCTGAAATCCGCCAGGCCCGGAATTGAACCTGGAAAAGAATACCAAACGGGAGTTCTGCTTTATTGTTTTCGCATAAGCGGGAAAGCCCTTAAATCTACTTTTTATGAAAGAAAGCAGGAGGTTTTTATGAAAATTCAATGTCAAAAATCTCAGCTGGTGGAGGCGGTTTCCAACGTACAGAGAGCCGTTTCCTCAAAATCCACACTGGCCGCCTTGGAGGGGATTCTCTTGAAAACCACCACGAACGGCGATTTAAAGCTTTGCGGCTATGACCTGGAGCTGGGCATCACAACGGTGATCGAGGCCCAGGTGGACGAGCCGGGAGAGGTGGTTCTCAGCGCCAGGCTGTTTGGCGATATCGTGAGAAGGCTGCCTGATGAAACGGTGACCATTCTGGTGGACGAAAAAATGATCACCCAGATCACCTGCGGCCCTTCGGAATTTTCCATTGTAGGCATCCCCAGCTCCGAATATCCGGAGCTTCCCTCCGTGGAGGGGGCCTCCAGCATCGACCTGACCAGCCCGATTCTGAAAAGCATGATCCGCCAGACCCTGTTCGCGGTGGCGGATACCGACGCTAAGCCCGTCCATACCGGCACCCTGTTCAATATTGAGAACGGGATCATCCGCCTGGTGTCTGTGGACGGCTACCGGCTGGCCATGCGGACGGAAATGATCAACCTGAAATTTGAGGAGGAGGACGAGATCCGGTTTGTGGTGCCGGGCAAGACCCTCTCCGAGGTGATCAAGCTGCTGCCGGACCAGGATGAAAACGTGGAGATCCTAGTGGGCAGGCGGCACATTATTTTCAAGATCGAGAAATATTCCGTGATCTCCCGGCTTTTAGAGGGAGAATTCCTGGACTATAAGGCGGCGATTCCCGCCCAGTTCACCACCGAGGTGACGGTAAACACCAGAAACCTGATCAACAGTGTGGAGCGTGTCTCCCTGCTGATCACCGACCGGCTGAAAAGCCCGGTGCGCTGCATTTTCTCCGAGGACGGGGAAATCAAGATTTCCTGCGTCACCTCGATCGGCAAGGCCAACGACGAGCTTTCCGCCCAGATTACCGGGCCGGAGGTGGAGATCGGCTTTAACAACCGTTATCTGCTGGATGCCCTGCGGAATGCGGACACGGACGAGGTCAAGGTTCAGCTGACCGGCCCGGTCAGCCCCATGAAGATCGTTCCCACCCAGGGGGATTCTTTCCTGTTCCTGGTGCTGCCCGTCCGGCTGAAGCAGGAATAAGATCAGTAAGGAGCATTCATGAAAAAGGAACAAATCCAGATTGATACGGAATTTATCCGTTTAGATTCCCTATTAAAGCTTTCCGGCGGCGCGGTCACCGGCGGCCAGGCCAAGGTAGCCATTCAGAGCGGCCAGGTTTTGGTCAACGGGGAGGTCTGCACCATGCGGGGGAAAAAAATGCGCCCCGGCGATACCGCTCAGATCGGGGAGCTGTTGATTGAGGTGCTGGCGTAAGTGAAGGTCAACCGGCTTGGTTTTCGGGATTACCGCAATTTAAAAGAGAATGAGCTGATCCCCGGGCCTCAGGTCAACGTGATCTGCGGGGATAACGCCCAGGGCAAAACCAATCTGCTGGAGGCGGTTTGGCTGTTTACCGGGGGGAGGTCCTTCCGGGGCGCCAGGGATCAGGAGCTGATCGCCTTTTCCTCCCAGGCCGGCGCCGTGCTGGCGCTGGATTTCGAGGCGGAGGAACGGGAGCAGACGGCGAAAATCACCATCGGCCGGGGGGCGAAAAAACGGACCGCCCAGCTTAACGGGGTGGACCAGCCGGCTGCCTCGTCGCTGATTGGCAAATTCTGCGCCGTGGTATTTTCTCCGGACCACCTTTCCCTTGTTAAGGAGGGGCCGTCTATGCGGCGGAAATTTTTGGACGCCGCCCTTTGCCAGAGAAAACCCGCCTATGCCAGGCTGCTGAGCCAATACAGCCGGACCCTGGCCCAAAGGAATACCCTGCTCAAGGATATTTCCTATCATTCGGAGCTTTTGGAAACCCTGGAGATCTGGGACGAAAAGCTATCGGGACTGGGGGCGGCTATTACCATAGAACGGAAGCGCTATCTTGAAAGGCTTTCCGAGGCCGCCGGAGAGATTTACGACGGCATTTCCCAGGGAAGGGAAAGGTTCGCCGTCCGCTATGACAGCGGCCTGCTCAGGGACGGCGGGGAGGAAGCCGGGTATCGGGAGAGGCTTTTCTCTCTGCTGCAAAACGGGAGAAAAGAGGATCTGAACGCCGGGTTCACCACGAAGGGGCCCACCGGGACGACCTGCTGGTAACCGTTCAGGAAAATCCGCCAGGGAATACGGCTCCCAGGGGCAGCAGCGTTCCTGCGTGCTGGCGCTGAAGCTGGCGGAGGCCGCCCTGCTGGCGGAAGCTCTGGGGGAAAAGCCGGTGATTCTGCTGGACGACGTGATGAGCGAGCTGGACGCCTCCCGCCAGGACTACCTGCTGAACAAAATTCAGGGCTGGCAGGTGTTTATCACCTGCTGCGATCCCAACTCCATTTCGGGCTTGTCCCAGGGCAGAACCTTTTACGTAGAAAACGGAGAGATCCGGGGGTAACAGGGCCTTGGAAAAGCAAAAAGACAGTCGGGGCCTTCGGTCAAAGGCTTGAAGGCCGGTAAGAGGTCCGGAAACGCACTGGGAATTTTTTAATCTCTTTTATTTTGTTTATTCCATTTTATTTGTTTTATTTTTATAATATATTTATTCGATTTCATTTATCGTTAGAGGAGAAGAGCTTATGTATCTTCATTTGGGCCAGGAAACCGTGGTAAAGATGGACAGCATTGTGGGAATCTTTGATCTGGATACCTCCACCATCTCCAAATTTACCCGGGATTATCTGACTCAGGCGGAAAAAAGCGGCAAAGTGGTTAACGTATCTATGGAACTGCCAAAATCCTTTGTGGTGTGCGCGGAAAAGAAAAGAACCACCGTGTATATCAGTCAGATTTCTTCCTCCACCCTGCTGAAGCGGATGGATTTTCTGAAAACCACAGAAACCAATCTGATTTCGATTCCAAAGGAAGCGCCGGCTCCGGAAAGGTAGGATGGAATATGAAAAATCAATTGCCGTTTTGTCCCTACTGCAAAAGCAGAATGTCCTATTTGCAGGCCTGGGGCATCCATAAGGACGGGGAATACCGGTGCCCGCGGTGCGGGAAAGCGTCTAATATCCGGTATACCAAAAGGCTGAGAACCTTCGCCGCCGCAGCCTCAGCTTTGGGCTTTCTCATCGCCGTTTTGCTGGTAATCTTCCGGCAGGGGATTCAGTTCGGCCATGTTCTCCTGATCATCGTTCCCTTTCTGTTCTTTTTTCTCCTGGCTCCCTTCACTATTGTGCTTTCGCCCATGAAGGGGCATAGAAAAAAGCATGTCAGAGGCGCAAAGCCCGCCGGCTCCTTCCACAGAGAGCTTTCCGGCCGCCGCGCCGCCGGCGCGTTTTCGGAGGAACGGCCGGTTTCGGAAGAGAAAACGGATCCATACCGGGAAAAATTCTATGATCCGGACCCGCCCGGGAAAAACGCCGGGATTCCCTGGAAATCAGCAGCGCTTCCCACAGCGGCTATTATTCCTCAAAATATGATTTTTCCTTATTTGAGGAAACCAGGCGGATCGATAAGGTAAAAAATAATCCTTCCGTTTCCAAAAGGCGGCAGGCCCAAAGGCCGGCCAAACGGCGGGTGGACCCGCCGAAAAAGCCCGGGGGGACGGAAGAAGAAATAGATCAGATTTTACAGGATTTCATCGATGAATAAATGGAGGTTTCACCTTGGAAAACAATGAGATTACGCAAACCAACGAAGAATACGGCGCAAGCGACATACAGGTGCTGGAGGGACTGGAGGCCGTCCGGAAGCGTCCGGGCATGTATATCGGCTCCACCGGGCCCAGGGGCCTGCATCACCTGGTCTACGAGATCGTGGACAACGCCATCGACGAGGCCCTGGCCGGCTACTGCGATAAAATCGACGTGCGGATTCTCCCCGGCGATATCATCGTGGTAGAGGACAACGGCCGCGGCATCCCAGTGGGAATCCAGCCAAAAATGGGAATCCCCGCGGTGACGGTGGTGTTTACCGTGCTTCACGCCGGCGGAAAGTTCGGCGGCGGCGGCTACAAGGTTTCCGGCGGCCTTCACGGCGTGGGAGCCTCGGTGGTCAACGCCCTCTCCACCTGGCTGGAGGTAGAGGTCAGCGACGGCGCTCATATTTACCGCCAGCGGTTTGAACGGGGAAAAACCATCACCGACCTGGAGATGATAGGCGACACCACAAAAACAGGGACGAAGGTTACCTTCCAGGCGGATCCGGAGATTTTCAGCGAAAGCACGGTCTACGAATATGAAACCCTGGAAACCCGTCTGCGGGAGCAGGCGTTTCTGAACGCTGGCATCCATATCGAGCTGGTGGACGAGCGGGATCCGGAAAACAGGGTGCAGAAGAACTTCCTTTACGAGGGCGGCATCTCCAGCTTTGTGGAGTTCCTGCATAAAAGGAAATCCCTGGAGGTCATTCATCCGGATATTATCCATGTAAAGGGCGCCCTCACCGACGGCTCCGCCGAGGCCGAGGTGGCCATGCAGTATAACGAAAGCTACAACGAGCTGTTGATCTCCTTTGCCAACAATATCCATACCACCGACGGCGGCACCCATGAGGAGGGCTTTAAACGGGCCCTCACCAGAATCATGAACGATTACGCCAGAAAATATAATATCTTAAAGGACGGGGATAAGAATCTGTCCGGCGAGGATGTGCGGGAGGGCCTGACCGCCATCATCAGCGTCAAGCTGAAGGAAGCCCAGTTTGAGGGCCAGACCAAGGCGAAGCTGGGCAATACGGAGATCCGCACCCTGGTGGATAATCTGATCAGTGAAAAGCTTTCCGCTTATTTGGAGGAGAACCCGGCTACCGCCAGGGCCATTTTTGAAAAAGCTATGGCCGCCAGCCGGGCCAGAGAGGCCGCCCGGAAGGCCAGGGAGCTGGTAAGAAGAAAATCCGCGCTGGAAAGCGCCGCCCTGCCGGGCAAGCTGGCGGACTGCCAGTCCAGAAATCCGGAGGAAACGGAAATCTATATCGTAGAGGGAGATTCCGCCGGCGGCTCCGCCAAGGGCGGGCGGGACCGGAAATTCCAGGCGATCCTTCCTCTGTGGGGCAAAATGCTCAACGTGGAAAAGGCCAGGCTGGATAAGGTCTACGGCAATGACAAGCTGATGCCGGTTATCACCGCTTTGGGATGCGGCATTGGAGATGAATTTGATCTGGCGAAGCTGCGTTACGGCAAGGTCATCATCATGGCGGATGCCGACGTGGACGGGTCCCATATCCGGACCCTGCTGCTGACGTTTTTCTTCCGGTTCATGAAGCCGCTGATCGAGGAGGGACATATCTATATCGCCCAGCCCCCCCTCTACCGGCTGACCAAGGGCAAAAACCATTACTACGCCTATTCCGATAAGGAACGGGATCAAATGCTGAAGGAAATGACCGTCACGGCGCCGATCCAGCGGTATAAGGGCCTGGGCGAGATGGATTCCGAGCAGCTTTGGGAAACCACCATGAATCCGGAAACCCGGATCATGCTGAAGGTAGAGCTGGAGGACGCGGCCGCCGCGGACGAAACCTTTACCATCCTGATGGGCGACAAGGTAGAGCCCAGGCGGGAATTTATCGAGAAAAACGCCAAGTATGTTCAGAATCTGGACGTCTAAAGGGAGAAAGGCTTGGGCAGCTTAGCGCCGGGAAATGGGCTCTGATCCCCGCCCCGGCGCCCTCGGAGCAGAAAAAGGCGCCGGGGCGTTCCGCCGGGGCTTCCGGCGGCTTCTCTGGAAATTGCGAGAACGAAGCTGCCTCTCCCAGCGGTAAAACGCCGCGGGCAGGCCCGCGAAAAAGCGGAGAGAATCCGGGATTCCTGTGGAATCCCATTATAAGATTAACTGATACTGAAGGAGGAAGCGACAGCGCTTATGGAAACCAACAACGACAGTCCGAACCCTATACGGGAGGACGATTGGGATGAGGCTGCCGAGGAAAATTATCCCCAGGAGCTGACGGAGGTGCTGCAAGCCGCCGATGTGGCGGAGCAGCTGGAGCAGGCCCAGGAGGAGGAGTATACTCCCGACTGGGACGGCACCGACGCGGAGTTTGTAGAGGATGAGGACGCGGCGGAATATGAGGAGCAGTACGCGGGCATCAAGCTTTCCTATACCCTGAACCGGGAGGAGGCCATGGCCTGCCTGAAACGGGCTCACATCTATAAAACAGTGGGCCGCCGGGCGTGGCTGGAAACCGGAATTTTAATTGTGGCCGCGGCGTTGTTTTTCGTCTCCTTCGGCTTGTATCAGGGAGGCTATAACCTGGCATTGGGAATCCTCAGCCTGGCGGTCGCGGCGGCGGTTTGGCTGGTTCCGTACCTTGATATGCGGAAACGGGCCGGTGAGATCGCCGGCGGCAGGAAAATCGAGGTGGAGATTTATCCCGACGAGGTGGTGGTCGGCTCCGGCGAGGGCCAGTGGGAAATTCCCCTGGACGGCACCAGCAGCTTTGAGGAATTTGATGACCTGATGGTATTGTTTACCCCGAAAAACGCTATTTTAGCCATGCCCATGCGGGCCATGGAGCCTGCTGTTATCGCGGATATCCAGGGAATGCTCATCGCGGGATGTATTCCCGAAAAGCGGTAAGCGGCGGCTGGAAAACCGGAGGCGCTTATGATTTCAGAAAGTAAAATTATCGTACGGTATCAGGAGACCGACCAAATGGGCATCGCCCACCATTCGGTTTATCCGGTATGGTTCGAGGTGGCAAGAACAGATTTTATCAAAAAGCTGGGGATCACCTATTCCGAGATCGAGAAAATGGGGGTTATGCTCCCTTTGACAGAGGTCACCTGCAAATATTATAAGGGAACCCGATACGAGGATGAGCTGACGGTGACGGCAAGGGTGCTGTCCGTCTCTCCCAGCCGGATGACCTTTGGGTATCAGGTGTTCCTGCCCGGTGAAAAGAGGCCTGTCAGCGAGGGAACCACATCCCACGGCTTTGTGGACAGCGGGACCTTCCGGGCTATGAATTTAAAGAAACGCTTTCCAAAGCTTTACCAGGATTTATTTGACAGTATAGAGCCGCGGGACGCGGGAGGCTGAAAGCCGCTGCGGGAAAGGCGGGAGCGCCGCGGGGCAAAAAGCCGCGTGCTTGAACAGCTTCCGGACGGCGGAGAAAAAGCAGAGTTAAGAAGAAAGCTGACGTTCCATAAAGCAAGGCGGAAAGCTTCCGCCGAAGGGTGAAAGCAGAGGAAAAGGCAGCGAAAAAGGAGATTAAAAACATGGACGAAAAAAATATGGAGCCAAGATCCAATGTAATCGAGGTGGATATTCAAAAGGAGATGCAGAAATCCTTTTTGGATTACTCCATGTCGGTCATTGTATCCCGGGCTTTGCCGGATGTAAGGGACGGGTTAAAGCCGGTGCACCGCCGGATTCTCTATTCCCAGTATGAGGATGGCCTGACTCCGGATAAGGCCTATAAAAAGTGCGCCACCACCGTCGGCAACGTGCTGGGCCGTTACCATCCTCACGGCGACGCGTCCGTTTACGACGCCCTGGTCCGTCTGGCCCAGGATTTCTCCATGCACTATCCCCTGGTGGACGGCCATGGAAATTTCGGTTCCGTGGACGGCGACCCGCCGGCCGCCTACCGTTATACGGAAGCCAGAATGAGCAAAATCTCCACGGAAATGCTGACGGATATCGATAAGGATACGGTCAACTTTATTTCCAACTACGACGACAGCCGCAAGGAGCCGGAGGTTCTGCCATCCCGGTTTCCAAACCTGCTGGTCAATGGCTCCACTGGCATCGCCGTGGGCATGGCCACCAACATTCCTCCCCATAATCTGGGGGAAACCATCGACGCGGTTTGCTACCTGATCGACAATCCGGACGCCGGCCTGGAGGATCTGATGGAATACATCAAGGGGCCGGACTTTCCTACCGGGGCTATGATTATGGGCAGGGCGGGCATCCGGGCCGCTTACGCCACCGGCCGGGGCAAGATCACCGTGCGGGCCGTGGCGGAAATTGTGGAGGAGAAAAACGGCCGGTTTAAGATCATTGTCACCGAGCTTCCCTACCAGGTGAACAAGGCCCGGCTCATCGAATCCATTGCCGACATGGTGAAGGATAAGAGAATCGAGGGCATTTCCAATATTGACGACCACTCCGACCGGAACGGCATGCATATCGAGATCGATTTGAAACGGGACGCCTCGCCTCAGATCGTTTTAAACCAGCTTTATTCCTATACCCAGATGCAGACCACCTTCGGCGTGATTATGCTGGCCATTGTAAACGGCGAGCCGAAGACCCTGACCCTGAAAGAAATGCTTCAGGAATACATCAAGTTTCAGGAGGAGGTCATCACCCGCCGGACCATCTACGACCTGAGGAAGGCCCGGGAGCGCGCCCATATTTTAGAGGGCTTGAAGATCGCGCTGGACAATATCGACGAGATTATTTCCATTATCCGCAATTCCAAGGACCGTCCCACCGCCAAGTCCAGAATGACGGAACGGTTCGGCCTGGACGACGTGCAGACCGAGGCCATTGTGCAGATGCGCCTGGGACAGCTCACCGGCCTGGAACGGCAGAAAATCGAAGACGAATTGGCGGCGCTGGAATTGAAGATCAAGGATTATGAGGATATCCTGGCCCATGAGGAACGGGTGAAGGCCATCGTTAAGGATGAGCTGATGGGAATCCGGAATAAGTACGCTGACGAGAGAAAAACGGAGATCATGGCAGTCAGCGGCGAGGTGGATATCGAGGATCTGATTCCCCAGGAGGAATGCGTGCTGACCCTGACCAATTTCGGCTACGTGAAACGCCAGAAAATGGATACCTACCGGACCCAGCGCCGGGGAGGCCGTGGAATTTCCGGCATGAGCCGCCGGGAGGAGGACGTGGCCACAGAGATGTTCGTCATCAATTCCCACGACTACGTCATGTTCTTTACCAGCACCGGCCGGGTGTACCGGCTGAAATGCTATGAGATTCCCGAGGGCTCCAGAACCTCCAAGGGAATGAATATCGCCAATCTGCTGCCCATCACCGCTGAGGAAAAGGTCACGTCTATGATCCGGGTGCCGGAATTTGACGAGGAGAAATATCTGGTGATGGTCACCCGCAACGGCATCATCAAGAGGACCCTTTTGAGCGCTTACAATTCCGCCAGAAAGGGCGGCCTCATTGCCATCGAGCTGGATGAAGGCGACGAGTTGGCCTGGGTGCGGGTCACCGACGGCAGCAACGAGCTGATCGTGGCCACCAAGAAGGGAATGGCCATCCGGTTCCATGAAAGGGACGTCCGCCTTGTGGGACGCACCGCCAGAGGCGTGAAGGCTATCACCCTGGGCGAAGACGACTGCGTGGTGGGCATGGCCCGTCTCCGTGAGGGCGGCAAGGTGCTGACGGTCTCTGAGACCGGCTACGGCAGGCTCTCCCCCATCTCCGATTACCGGATTCAGTACCGGGGCGGCAAGGGCCTGCTGAACTATCACGTGGATAAGTACGGCGATGTGGCCGCTATCAAGGTGGTAGACCTGGACGACGACGTAATCCTGATCTCCGCCGACGGTGTGATCATCCGGATTCAGGCGGATTCCATCCGGGAATGTGCCAGACCCAGCAAGGGCGTCCGGGTCATGCGGATCGGCGAGGATAACAAGGTGGTCACCCTAGCCAGGGCTCCCCACGAGGAGGAAGACGACGGCGAGGAATTAGAAGGCCTGGAGAATACCGAAGGCGGGGAAGAGGAGATCCCGGACAGCGCTGGGGATGAAGAAGCTCAGACCCCGGAGGAGTGACGCAACGCCTCGCCGGCGGCCGAAAGGCAGCGGCGCTGTTCCGGGCGCGGAGAAACCCGGAGCTTGCCAAGGATAAAAAGCGCCCTTGACGGATGGCGCGGCGCAGACGAAGGAAGCCTGCCGCGGGTTCGGAAAAATACTGCGGTTCGATGTTTTTCACAGAGTGATTCAAGAAAATAAATAAGCGCGGGCAAACTGCCCGCGCTTATTTTATTTTTCCGCTAGGAAATTTTTAGATACAAAATTTATTTATAGCTTTCATTAGTTGAAAAAATTGTCAGCATTAAAGATAGTTACCCCTGATTTTGGGCTTTTGGGACATAGATTTTCATGTCCCGCTCTTCGCCCGCCGCAAAAGCGGAGAGATCCCTTGCCGCCCGGATCAGACAGCAGCTTTCCCCTTGTAAGGTCAGGATACGGTCTTTTAAGGAGCCGCCCAGCAAAACGGTCCCGTTTTGAAATTCCAGAGGCAGGTCCAGAGTCTCCGGATTTTTTTCCGGAGCAGAAGGCGCAGAGAACCGACGGGCTTTTTCCTTCCGGGTCCTCCCGGACGTAGGCCAGCAGGCTGCCTTTGGCTTTCAGCAGGCGGAAGCTTCCCTCTTTGAAAACGGGATGTTCCTCCCGGATTTCCCCCAGCCGCCGGTACCAGGCAAGCAGCTCCTGATTTTCCCTGCCCCAGGGGTAACAGCCCCGGTTGAAGGGATCCTTATAACCCTCCATGCCGGCTTCGTCGCCATAGTAAACGCAGGGCACGCCAGGCAGGGTGTACTGCATGGCGGAGGCCGCCATCATCAGCCGAATGCCCCGTTCTCTCTGCCCGGAGGAAAGAGTTTGAGCCGACTGCCATTCCCGTCCCCGTCCCTGAGAGGGCTCTCCCGCCAGCACGGTAACGGCGCGCTCCGTATCGTGGGTGCCAATGTGATTCATCAGCATCCGGACCACCTGGGGCGGATAATTTTCCAGAACGGATAAAATCCCCTCGGCAATTTGAGCCGCGTCAGCCCCGGTGAAAAATCCCAAAACCGCGTTCCGGAAGGGATAGTTCATCACACTGTCAAGCTGCCGGCCCAAAAGATACCGCCTGCGGCTTCCATAGCTTTCCTTGGTGGTAGCGTCCTCCCAGACCTCTCCCAGAACCACCGCGTCCGGTTTCTCCTCCTTGGCGGCCTCCGTGAGCTGGTCGAGAAAGGAATCCGGCAGTTCATCGGCTACGTCCAGCCGCCAGCCGGAAGCGCCCTTTTTCAGCCATTTTTTGACCACGCCCTGCCGTCCATTAATATACTTATTGTAATTATTATCGGTTTCTTCAACTTCTGGTAATGTTTCAAACCCCCACCAGGAATGATATTTTTCCGGCCAGGAAATAAAATGATACCAGCTGAAATAGGGAGATTGCTGAGACTGGTAGGCTCCCGGCTGGGGATACCGGCCCTGGCGGTTGAAATACACGCTGTCGCTGCCGGTATGGCTGAATACGCCGTCCAGCATCACCCGGATGCCCAGCCTTCCGGCGGCGGCGCAGAGGCTCTGAAAGTCCTCCTCCGTGCCCAGGACCGGATCGAATTTTGGTGTAGTCCGCCGTGTTGTACCGGTGGTTGGAATGGGCCTCAAAATGGGGTTCAAATAGAGGCAGGTGACATGGAGGGATTTTAAATAGGGCAGCTTTTCCTCAATCCCCCTTAAGGTGCCCCCGAAGTAGTCGGAATTGGTCACTCACCCCGTTCGTTGGGCCGCCAATAGGGCTGGCCGCCCCAGTCCTCTCGGATGGTCCGGTCTGGAAAGGGATTATTCACCGGACCCTCCGGGCGGTAAAATCGATCGGGAAAAATTTGATAGAAAATACCGCCGCAAAGCCAGCCCGGGGTCTGAAAGCCCTTTTCATACACCGTAAGCTGCCAAAATGTTCCCGAGGAAAGGGCTCCCTTTCCCCCTTCCCCTTTCAGAAGAGGCATTCGGCCCCGGCAGGTCTCCAGCTCAAACCGGTACCAGTAAAGCCCGGCCTCCGGCGGGGCAAAATCACATTCCCAAAATTCATGGCCGTCCCCGTCCATGCCGCACCAGAACATGCTGCTGACCATATCGTTTTTGCTCTTATCATCCTGCACCAGCAGGTAGGACGCGGAGCATCTTAAATCTCTGGGAAGCCGTATTTTAAAATGAATCCGGGTTTCCTCCTCCACCGCTCCGACAGGCCGGCGGTGGAAGGGGTCCCGGGAATCAAACAGCTGGTTCATGCTGGTCGTCTCCTTCCTGGGGAAATATTTAAGGAAAAGAAGCATTAGGGCAAGGCGGAGCCGCCGGAGGGCCTGTGAGGGGCGGAAAAGACCTCCATTTCCCCGCCTTTTTTCCGGAACGCGTTTTAGAGCCCCTCTCGTACCAGGAAACCGGCGGAAAACGGCCGCGGCATAGGGTTCTCCGGAACTCCGCGCCGGAGTGCTGTCCGGCAGGCGGCGCTGGAAACCGGAGCTGCGGCTCCAGACCGAGAGCTCCCGGCGGCCCCGCTTGACCCTTCGCTTGCAGGCGGAAAATAAAGGCCGGCAGGCCCGATGATTGGGAAAACGGGCCTAAAGCGGAAACAGCCGGACAGGCGGCTTCACACAGGCCCGTTTGGTGATTCGATGAAATCGTGTCGTCCGCCTCACACGGAGGGAAAAGCGGTGAAAAGGATAAAAACAAAAGAAGCTTTGTGAATTACGGAAAAGGGAAATAGTATCCGTGGGCCTGCGAGCCCGCTATCGCGTTATTTCGCCCTTGACCGGGGAGGCGCCCCAGATATCCCGGGCGTATTCCCGGATCGCCCGGTCCGCGGCGAACCGGCCCGCCTGGGCGATGTTTACCAGGGACATCCGGTTCCAGGCAGTCTGGTCCTTATAAACCTGACTTGCCTTCTCCTGGACGGCCGCGTAATCGCTGTAATCCGCCAGCACCATATAACGGTCGGTGCTCAGCAGGTTTTGGGTGATTTTCTCAAATTTCATGCCGTTGAACCCGGAAACCGACATTTCGTCGATAGCCTTTTTCAAGGCGGGATTGTTGTTATAGCACAGATAGGGATTATAGCCGTTCTGCCGCAGGAGGTTCACCTCGGGAGTGGTCATGCCGAACAGGAACATGTTCTCGCTGCCGACGGCCTCGTGAATTTCCACATTGGCTCCATCCAGAGTGCCCAAAGTGATGGCGCCGTTGATCATCAGCTTCATATTGCTGGTGCCAGAGGCCTCGGTGCCCGCCAGAGAGATCTGCTGGCTGATCTCCGCCGCCGGATTGAGAATCTCGGAAACGGTAACCCGGTAATCCTCCAGGTAAATAACCTTTAATTTATCCTTCATGGCCGGGTCCTTGTTGATGGCCTCGCCAAGCTCCGCGATAAAACGGATAATCTCCTTGGCGAAATAGTAGCCGGGCGCCGCCTTGGCGCCAAAGAAATAGGTTTTAGGGGTGAAGTCGGCATTAGGGTTCTCCCGCAGCCACTGGTAGGTGGAGAGAATGTGCAGGCCGTTCAGCAGCTGGCGCTTGTATTCGTGCATCCGCTTGACCTGGCAGTCAAAGATGGAATTGGGATCGATCACCACTCCGTTTTGCTGCTTCACATAAGCGGCCAGGCGCTTTTTGTTCTCCAGCTTGATTTTTTTGAGCTTTTCCAGCACAGCGGGGTCGTTTTTATAGGCCATCAGCTTTTTCAGCTCCGCGGCGTCATAGACATAGCCGTCTCCGATCAGCTCGGTGACCAGGGAGGCCAGGCCCGGATTAGCCTGGTTCAGCCAGCGGCGGTGAGCGATGCCGTTGGTCACGTTTTTAAACTTATCCGGCATGACCTGGTAGAAATCCTTAAAGACGGTTTCCTTTAAAATCTCGCTGTGGAGCTTGGAAACCCCATTGATGGAGTGAGAGCCGATTACCGCAAGGTTGGCCATGCGGACGATGCCGTCGTTGAGCACCGCCATACGGCCCACCTGACAGCCGTCCAGGCCCAGGTCGTGCATCTGGGCGCAGAAGCGGCGGTTAATCTCCTCGATGATCTGATAGTTTCTGGGCAGGCGCCGCTTGAACAGCTCCTGGTCCCAGCACTCTAACGCCTCGGCCATCACCGTATGGTTGGTGTAAGCCACCGTCCGGGTCACGATGTCCCAGGCTTCATCCCAGCCGTAGCCGCATTCATCCAGAATGATCCGCATCATTTCGGAGATGGTCAGCACCGGATGGGTATCGTTTAAGTGGATCGCCACCAGATCCGGCAGGTTCTCCAGACTGCTGTAGGTCC
>ENA-OQIL01000164-OQIL01000164.1-human-gut-metagenome-genome-assembly--contig:-NODE-164-length-32598-cov-4.472298_pt1 | contig 32598 bp, 26 predicted proteins | sample MGYA00242583_ERZ504748 | MGnify/ENA primary metagenome ERZ504748 (study PRJEB26092, sample SAMD00036191) | human gut metagenome | host: Homo sapiens | study: EMG produced TPA metagenomics assembly of...
GGCATCCCCTGAGCGAGCGAAGCGAGTCGAAGGATCTCCGACAGCGGCCGACGGCGCGTACTCTCACGATTGCGGGAGCTGCTCGTCGTGCAAGGGGGTGCGTGCGAAGCTGGATTCGCGCCACTACGTGTTGGGCGGCGCGCTGCTGTCCACGGCCATCTTCGGCTTTCCCGTGTTCTGCCTGGTGTGCCCCATCGGGCTGACGTTCGCCACCGTGCTGGTGGTGTGGCGCCTGTTCGCGGCGGGCGATATGACGTGGTCGGTGGTGCTCATCCCGCTGTTGCTAGTGGTGGAGCTGGTGTTCTTGCGCAAGTGGTGCACGCGGTTCTGCCCGATGGCGGGGCTGATGAACCTCGTGTCGCGCTTCAGCAAGACGTGGCGGCCGGTCATCGACGAGTCGAAGTGCCTGGAGACGGTGAACGGCGCAGCGTGCAGCAAGTGCGCCATCGCGTGCGAGGCCGATATCAACCTGCGGCATCCCGATTTCGGCGAGCGCACTCTGGCCGACTGCACGCGATGCCGAGCCTGTGTGGACGCGTGTCCGGCGAAGGCGGTCAGCATGCCGTTTTTGGTGAAGAAGGGTGCGGGGCCTCAGGCAAGCACGGTCGTGCTGGCCGACATCGACGAGAAGACGGCCGAGTGATGGACGGGCGCGCGAGCGAGCGATCGCGGTCGAACCGAAGTATCGTAGGCGTGCTGGACGGGGTGTCCAGCGAGGCCATCGTGGTGCACCGGGAGCGGTGCGCGAAAGTGCGCAACCGCAACGTCGCGTGCTTGAAGTGCGCCGACGCATGCACGTCGGGCTGTATCGCGCTGGTGGACGGCGAGCTGCGGGTGGACGCGGCGAAGTGCATCGGATGCGGCACGTGCGCGACTGTGTGCCCCACGAGCGCGCTGGAAGCGCGCAACCCCAGCGATGCGCAGCTTGCGCAAGCGTGCCTGGGCGCGTGGGTTGGCGACGAAGTGGTGGTGGCGTGCGAGCAGCTGCGGCGTGCGGCGGGCGGGTTGCTCGACGAAGGCCATGTGGCGAACGTGGTGTGCTTGGGACGTGTGGACGAGTCGCTGACCAGCGGGCTTGCGGTTGAAGGCGTACGCCGGATCCGGCTTGCATGCGGCGACTGCTCGCGTTGCGAGCAGGAGCACGGCGTTGCCACGGCGCGCCTGGTGGCCGCAACGTCCAACGCCCTGTTCGAAGCCTGGGGAAGCGATGCTCGGGTGCAGGTGGTCGAAGGCGTGCCTGCCGGCGCCTGTGTCGAGGGCGTTGGCCCTGATGGGGCAGCGGCTGCCGTGGCGGCGTACTTCGCTGAGCGCCGCGGCAACGAGCACATGGCGGTTTCGTCGGCTGTTCCTGCGGCTGCGGCTCCCGCTGCGCTTCCGCGCGTTACGAAGGACGGCACGTTGCCCCATTTCGTTCCCGATCGGCGCGAGGCGCTGTTGGACAATCTGGCGCAGCTGGGCCAGCCCGTACTGCCCAGCGTTGCGACGCGCCTGTGGGGTTGCGTGGTGATCGACGGTCGTGCGTGCTCGTCGTGCCGCATGTGCGCGACGTTCTGCCCGACGGGCGCCATCCGCAAATTCGACAACGACGATGGAACGCTGGGCGTCTACCACTATCCCGGCGAATGCGTGAAGTGCGGCAGCTGTCGCGACGTATGTCCCGAGAACGCCATCGAGCTGCTCGACGAGGTTCGCCCTGCGTACTTGCTTGAAGGCGCGGTGCATCGCTATGCCATGACGCCGCGACCGGTCGAGTTGGGCACCGCCCAACAGATGGTGGACACCATGCGCCTTCGCATGCAAGGATCAGACATTTTCGAGAGGTAAGCGCTCCCTCCTCCCTCTTCGCTCGGGAGCGCTGTGCCAAGCCCCGCCTACCGGAACCCCCCCTTCTCCGGTACTGGCGGGGCTGTTTCCGTTGCGGAGCGATCGGGCTGATGGGCGAGCTGCGGAATAGCTAGTGGCGGCGATCCGCCCATCGAGCGACGGTGAACGCGCGTCGAGCGGCGGGCGGCGATCCGCCATCAAGCATCTGTGTCGAAGCCGGCCAGTCGGTTTCCGAGCCGGTTCTGCAAGTTTTTCGACTTTGTGGCAAGTTCCCACGAAAGACCGAAGCCCTCACCAGGCATTTTGCTTTTGCGGCAAAACGGGATGACGAAGCGCGCCGAAGCGCTGATGAGAAACCCCTGGTCGCTCATTGTCACGCGTGCCACAGAGTCGAAAAACTTGCAGAACCGGCTTCGTTTTCGACATTCCGCGTTCGCCCTTACCAGTGGCAGACCACGACGTCGCCGGACTGGATGATGCCGAAGAGGTCGGCGGCCGATCCGACGGGGAGGTTCACGCAGCCGTGGCTGCCGCGGCCCTGCTGGTACAATGTGCCGCCGAACGCGGCTTGCCAGTCGGCGTCGTGCAGGCCGATGACGTTGCCGACGAACGGCATCCAGTAGCGCACAGCGGATTCGTACTTCGAGCCGTCGAGGTTCGTGCCTTTCAGCACCGACGGGCTTGCTTTCTGGTTGAGCCAGAACACGCCCGTGGGGGTGTTGTGCGCGCCGTTCGGCGTGCCGCTGACGCAGGGGGCTTCCCAGATCAGCGCGCCGGTTTCGTCGTAGAAGCGCACGTGCTGCTCGGAGAGGTCGATGTCGCAGTAGCGCGCCGACCAGTCCTGCGCGCCTGCGCCGTTGTACGCGGTGCCGGTGGTTTTGCAGGGGATGTCCACTGCGCCGACGGTTCCGTTCGCCACGCCTTCCTTCACGAGTTCGAGCAGCGCTTCGCCGTCGGTCAGCCAGCCGTACGGGCCGCCCGCCACCGTGATCACCTTGCCGTCGGGGCGCGTGTAGGTGCGCTCGGTTCCCACGGTGTCGCATGCGGTTTCGAGCTGTTTCGTCCAGGCGACGAGCGCCTCCTCGTCGAGGGAGGGCGTAAGGCTCTCGTCGAAGCTGATCCAGGTGGAGACGAGGGCCGGGTTGACCTCCGCGGCCACGTCGCCGCCCATCATCAGCTGCATGTCGGCTTTGACCAGCTGGTTCGCTGCTTCGGCGGCCGCTTGGAGTTTCGGGTCGGTGGCGGGCACGGCGGGCTGCTGCAGCGCGTCGGCGGTCAGCTTGGCCGTGGGCTGCATCGAGGCGATGGCGGAGCCGATGGCTTTGGCCACTGCATCGGCGTCGAGGGCGGTGCCGGTCGCCTCGGGCTGCACGGCGAACGCGTTCTTCTGCTCGTCGAATGCGACGACCGCGTCCGTCGGCGGGGTGGCCGTGGCGTTGAACTCGTCGACGGCGGTGCGCACCGCGTTCGCGAGGCTGCTCCCGCTGGAGGCAGCCAAGCTGTCGGTTTCGTCGTGCTCGCGCGTGATTTCGAGCGGCCACAGCCAGGGGTTCGTGTTGCCCAGTGCGTCGGCGACGATGGCTTGCCCGTCGAATGAGACGCCCGCATCTTTCGCGGAGAGCTTCATCGAGAAGCCCTGCCCCGAAACTGCCACGGTGTAATCGCTCAAGGCGTCGTCGAGGATGGCTTGCACTTCGGACGACGTTTTCAGCGACACGTCGTGGTCCCCCAGCACGGTGTTCGGCATGAAGCGGTCGGTGAAGTAAAGGCTGCCGGCCACGTAGGCGATCAGCAGCAGGCCCACAATGGAGCCCGCGACGATACCGATGATCTTGGGCGCCGAGAAACGCCGTCGGGCGGTGGTTTCAGGCGAGCTTGCAGGAGCGGGCGTCTGGTCGGCGGGTGCGGCGTGTTTCATAAGGCGTCCTGGGTGATGAGGCGAATGTGCGTCGTCCTTGTCGAGCGCGTCGCCCCATTCTAAAGGAAACCATCTCGCCACGATAGGGTGAGTTATCTCATCACGGTAATCGGTTGAAGCTACGGGGCGTGTCGCGTATAATGCAGGCGAGCCGCAGGGAGCTGGTTACTCCCCACGGCCCTCGGACTTGCTTCGGCGGTTCGGATTTATTTGGGTCCCGGTTCGTCCCCTTGGGGCGACCGGGGTTTATCTTTCGACTGAACTTGCAGAACAAGCGCAGCCGCCTCCACTCCCAAGTTGCAGAGAGCAGCGAGCAAGCAGAGAACCTGCAAGATAACTCCGGTAAGGTCGAACACCAATCCATCCATAGAGGACACCCCCTTCCGTTATCTAGAATCGGAAATGGATGTAAAGAGGGTGCTATCCTCTCCGCCCAACAAGGCCGTGTCCCTAGTATAACGACCTCGTCTTACGCGCAGATGGCGCACGTCTAGCGCGAATCTTTCTCAATCTAGCGCTAATCTGACCCAGTTCTCACGCGAATTCCATGCGGGTTGCCCTTGGATCCAGCGCGGTTCTTGCGTGCTTTGCTGCTCAATCTAGCGCGTTTCCTGCGCCGCCAGATAGCGGCATCTCGAAGCGCCCGATGCTTCACGTGAAACATCGGGATGGGGCTTGGCAAGGTGATCGGCGGCGGAGAGGTGGAAAGGCTATGCTTCCCGCTCGGGGTCGTCTTCGAACGGGAAGGTTTCCGCTTCCTGCGGTTTCATCGCGCGCGCTCGGCGTTTCTTCTCTGCGCGCAAGGGGAGGTATTCGCTGATCACGATGCCGGCGAAGATGAGGGCGAACCCGGCGAACAGCGGGCCGGTGAGGATCTCGCCCAAGAACAGCACCGAGAACGTCACGCCGAACACCGACTCGGTTGCCAGGAACAGCGATGCGGGCGCGGGGTCGACGTGCGCGACGGCGAAGTTCTGCAGCAGCAGCGCGATGCACGAGGCGAACACGGCCAAGTACCCCAGGCTCACCCACGTGTCCAGCCCCAAGCTGGCGAACGCGGGCATGGGCTCGAACGCAAGCCCGGCGCCGAAGCCCAGAACGCCGGCCACCAGGAACTGCACGACCGTGAGCAGCGTCATGTCGCGACCGCGCGCGTACTTCGCCGTGTACAGCACATGCAGGCTGAGAAAGAACGCCGACAGCAGCGTGATCAGGTCGCCGAAGCGCAGCGAGAACCCCGAGAGCCCCGCGAACGAGACGCAGCCCACGCCGGCCACGCACACGAGGGCGGCGGCGATGTTGAAGCGAGTCGGGCGCGGCCCGCGCAGCGCCCATCCGAGAAACGGGATGATCACGCAGTACAGCGATGTGAGGAACGCGCTGTTCGAGGCGGTGGTGTCGGTGAGTCCCGTGGAGTTCGCCCAGTACGAGAGGAACAGGAACGCGCCCAGGATGGCGCCCTTTTTCAGGTGGTCGAGGTCCAGCGCTTTTCTGAACCGCGGCAACATGACGATGCCCAAAATGATGCCCGCCACGGTGAAGCGCACGCCGACGAGCCATGCGGGCGGGAACTCGTCGACGGTCGACTTGATGACCACGGTGCCCAATCCCCAGATGGCAGCCGCCACCAGGAGGAAGGCCTTGTACATCCAAAGAGGATGCTCGCTATGTTTCACGATGCGTGCCATAGTGCAGCATCATAGCATGGGCGCGGCTTGCAACTGCGACCTCGCCGGGAAACATCTTCGCCCGAAAAACACGCATTAGCCCTCTGTGGCGTGTTTTTCGGGCGAAGATGGGCTCGCAGAGCGGCGCCCTCACTCTTCGAACAGCGCGATGACGTCGGTTTTCGAGTGCACGCCCAGCTTGGCGTACAGGTGCCGCACGTGCGTCTTCACCGTGTTCTGCGACAGGAACAGCTCCTGCTCGATCTCGGCGCGGCTCTTCCGCTGGGCTATCAGCCCCATGATCTCGGTTTCACGGGCGGTCAGGTCGTACTGCGCGGCCAGGTCGTCGCAGCGGCTCATGAAGCGCTCGCGCGGTCCCGGCACGTGCAGCCGGTCGGCCAGCGACAGGCCCGACGCGCCCCAGTCGCCGTTCACGGACTTCTCGCTCATCCAGATGACCACGCACACCAGCACCAAGACGATGCCGGCCAAGGCGAACCCCGCGAGCGTCGTCGGATCCGCCAGCAGGTCGGTCTGCCACAGGGCGCGTCGCACCAGGATGCCTGCCAGCAGCGCAGCCTCGCTTGACGCGCGCGCGATGGCGAACAGCCGCAGGCTGGGAATCTCGAAGCGGTAGCAGATGTTCGCCAGCATGAGCAGCACGAAGAACGTGAACCATACGTAAGCGAACCGCATGAGCACCGACACGATGTAGCCCTGCATGGGGGCGACGAAGGGGATGACGGCGAATGCGACGACGGCAACCGGCAGTCCCACCTTCGCCAGGAAACGCGCGTCGAAGCGGTCGCGCTTCGAAACGGCCATCACGAGAATCACGACGCCCACGATGCCGGTGGCCGCGACGCGATGGATGGCGCCGACGTATTCCGTGGCCGAGAGGAACGCGCCTGAGAAGCTGGACAGCAAGCCTGCAATGGCCATGATCACGATGAGCTTCCACGGAATGGGGTAGCGCACCCCCTTCGCCACGGCGCGTTCGGTTGGCAGCAGGCGAAAGCTCAGGTGTGCGCATGCCAGCGATGCGAGGGGCAGCAGAGCGGTGGCGATCACGCCGAACGGCGCCTCCATCGTGGAGATGAGGAGCGACGCCGTGGCTGCCGCGATGCAGGACAGCGCGCCGTACATGAGCGTGCGCGTGGCTCCCATCTGGCTGTACGCTTCGGCCCACAGGCAGAACAGAACAGCGCCGCCTATGGCGGTGACGATGCTGACGGGTATGATGACCACCTCGCCGACCCCGCCGGGAATGAGCGCGAGGCCCACCGCCGCCGTGCCAGACGCCGTAAGGGCGACCGCTGCCCACGAGAACGCCTTGTGCCTGCTCAGCCGCCCGATGCGCGGCGCGAGCAAGACGAACGCGAGGAATGTGCCGACTGTCGCCGATGCGCATGCCCGTGTCGAATGCCGTGCGCAGCGCGGGGTCGAACACGTCGCCCGGGAAGATGGATGCGACGTGCGTGCAGCACAGCCAGGCGATGAGCAGGCCCATCCCCAAGAAGCGCAGCGGGTACATGAGCGCCGACAGAGGCTCGTCCTCGCCGGCCTGATCTGCGGGCGCCAGCGCGCGCACCACGTCGCTTGATTTCATGGGAACCTCCTGTTCGTCGTGTCATTGTACCAGGGGTGAGCGCAGGGGTGAACGCGGATTCACCCCTCGGCGCGCGACTTCACCCGCGACAAACCGCCTGATGCGGGGCATGCTTTCCTCAGCGCCTCGGGAGGGCGCGCCGCTCGATCGGCACGGTCGGGCGCACAGGGAATCCTTTAGGAGGGACCTCACATGGCTACTTTAAAGAACGGGCTTTCTCGTCGCAGCTTCCTCACGCTGGGCGGCGTTGCGGCGCTGGGCGGCGCGGCCGCGCTTGCCGGATGCGCTCCGCAGGCGTCAAGCAGCGCGAACGCCGACGCGAAGGGCGCGACCGACGACGCAGCTTCCGCGATGCAGACCGCCGATCAGACGAAGGAATGCGACATCGCCATCGTGGGCGCGGGCGGCGCGGGCATGTGGGCCGCGGTCGAAGCCGTGCGCGCCGGCAAGAGCGTCGTCGTCATCGAGAAGGGCGGTAACGTGGGCGTGGCCAACGGCTCGCTGGCGGGCGGCCCGTTCATGGTGGGCTCGAAGCTGCAGCAGGAAGCCGGCGTCGAGTTCACGGTGGAGGAAGCCTTCAACCATATTATGGAGTACGCGCACTGGTCCACGAACGCTGCGGCCGTCAAGGCAGCCGTCGCCATCTCCGGCGAGACGGTCGACCAGTTCACCGACGACTTCGGCGTGCCTACCGGCCTGCGTCCCGACAACTACGGCGCAGGGCATGCGTCCGTGCGCGCCAACTTCCAGAGCGACCCGAAGGACTCGAAGACGCAGGCCAAGGGCGAGGATCGCATGAAGCCCCTCCAAGAGTTCGTGGAAAGCAAGGGGGGCGAGTTCCTGTTCAACACGGCGGGCAAGCGCCTCATCATGGAAGACGGCGCATGCACGGGTGTGCAGTGCGAGGGCGACGGCGTGACCGACGTGAAGGCGAAGGCCGTCATCGTGGCCACGGGCGGTTTCCTGGGCAACGTCGACATGATGCGCGAGAAGTTCGGCACCTTCGTGAACCCGCTGGGCAACGTGCTGTCCGTGGGCGAGGGCATCGACATGGTGCAGGCTGCGGGCGGTCAGCTGTCCACGCAGTGGGGCATCGCGGGCAACGAGTTCACCGGCTCCAACCAGAAAGCCGACGGCCTGTACGACCGCAAGAGCGCCGCGTTCACCATCGGCATCTACGGCACGCTGCTGGTGAACAACCAGGGCCGCCGCTTCTCGAACGAGGGCAAGTTCGCGAATCTGCCGCTGGCGCTGGGCGGGGCCATCTCGCTGGTCGGCGGCAAGTACTACGCGGTGGTCGACCAGGCGTACGTGGACGGCTTGAATTCCGGCAAGGACGCGTGGACGCTGTGCGGCGCCGACGAGGTGAACTGGCGCACCGGCATGATGACGCTCAAGGACAAGCCGCTGGAGAACGTGCAAGGCAGCATCGATGATGCCGTGAGCGCCGGCTGGGCTTTCAAGGCCGACACCATCGAGGCGCTGGCCCAGGCCATCGATGCGCCCGAGCTGGTCGAGACGCTGGACGAGTACAACGGCTACTGCGCCGACGGCAAAGACGAACAGTTCTACAAGCCGGCTTGCTTCCTGCAGCCCGTGACCACCGGCCCGTTCTACGCGTTCCAGTACGAGCCCAGCGCATGGGTGACCATCGGCGGCATCCGCACGAACGACCGTCTGCAGGCTATCGACGGCGAGGGCGTGGCCATCCCCGGCCTGTACGTGGCCGGCGCCGACAACGGCACGCTGATGAGCGCCCCGTACTGCGACTACGAAGGCTACTCGCTTATGTGCGCCTACTGCGGCGGCCGTCTGGCCGGGCAGTACGCCGTCGAGACGATCGACGCGTAAGCGGCAATGGCGTCGGCCCGGCATGCGGGATCGCCCGCATGCCGGCCGCTCGACCGATCATCCAATCCGACGGGGCGCACGCGTTCTCTCCCCTCCCTCCGCGTCGCGCCCCCTTCAACCGCCCCGGTCTGCGCAGGCCGGGGCGGCGTGCGTTTCCGCCCGTCTTCCTCCGGCTCGGCATCCGTCCGATAACCGCTGGGCAACCGGTGCACTCGCCGCATGGTGCCATGGTACGCTGGGCTGTCGAATGTAGGTTGAACAGGCGAGACGAGGAGGTGCGGCGTGGCCACGCTCAAGGAAGTGGCGCAGGTGGCCGTGGAGGCACGACGCGATAAAGGGTCGGGGTCGGGGAGGCGCCTGCGCGAGATCGAGCGCATCCTGCGGCAGCATCGCGTGCTGTCGGGCCTCACGCCGGAAAAGGCGACCAGCTTGCTTGAGGACCTGGGGCCGACGTTCGTGAAGATGGGGCAGATCGCGGCGAACCGCAGCGACGTCATCCCGCCCGCGTACGCCGACGCGTTCAAGCGGCTGCGCGCCTGCGTGCCGCCCATGCCGTTCTCCACGGTGCTCGCCACCATCGAGGAATCGCTGGGGCATCCGTGGCGGGAAACGTTCTCGTGCATCGAGGAGAAGCCGCTCGGATCGGCGTCCATCGCCCAAGTGCACCGGGCGCGCATCGCGCCGCATGCGGTTGGGGATGCGGAAACGGGCATCGGCGCGGCAGCGTCTCCGTTGCCTGCCGACGCTCCGAAGGCGGGGTCGTACGTGGCTATCAAGGTGCGTCGACCGCACGTGGTGGAGCAGATGACGCAGGACCTCGCCCTCATCCGCCAGGCGGTTGCGCTCGTAGGGCTCACCCGTGCAACCGACGGCATCAAGCTGTCGTTGGACGACCTGGTCACCGAGCTGGAGCGCACGACGCGCCAGGAGCTTGACTTCTGCGTCGAGCAGCACAACCTCGTGCGCTTTCGCCAGTTCCTCGGCGATCAGCCGGGGGTGGAAAGCCCGCGCCCGTACCCGCATCTCAGTTCCGACGACGTGCTGGTCATGGACTTCGTCGAAGGCCCTATGATCAACGATGTTCCCGCCCTGCGCGCGATGGGCCTTGATCCGGCGAAGCTGGGCCAGCGCCTGGCCGAGAGCTTCGTGACGCAGATCGTGGACAACGGGTTCTTCCATGCCGACCCGCATCCGGGCAACATCCTCGTGCGCGGCGACGACATCGTGTGGATCGATTTGGGGATGGTGGGCCAGCTGTCGGCGCTCGAGCGCGCGCTGATCGGGCGCATGTTTCGCGCCGTAGCCGAGAACGACCCGTATGCGCTGATGGAGGCGCTGCTGGGCGCCGTGCGCACGGAGGGGTCGGTCAACCATGGGCGGCTGCTCAGCCAGCTGGGCAACCTGCTGGTCTCGTACACCACGGTGAACCTGGCCGATATCAACGTGGGTTCGGCGCTGATGGACGTGTTCGGCGTGCTGCAGACGCAGAACCTGGCGCTGCCGCCCTCGTTCACCCTGCTGGCGCGCGGCATGGTCACCATCGAGGGCGTGCTGGTGGACATCGCGCCCGACACCAGCGTCATCGACATCATCGCCGCCCACGTGAAGCGCCGCGAGCGCACCTGGGAGGCGTTCGAAACCAAGGCGCGCGAGTTCGTCTCGACCGCGGCGACGTCCGCGCAGGCCGCGGTGCGCTTGCCCACCCAGGCATCGCACACGCTCGACATGATCGATCGCGGCCAGGTGCGCGTCGGCGCCGATCTGGGCATTCCGCTGGATGCCATCGCTGCGCTCTACTCCGTCAGCGGGACGGTGGCTATGGCGCTCATCTCCGCCGGGTTGTTCATCGGATCGAGCCTGCTTGCCACCACGAACATGCACCCGCAGTTCCTGGGCGTGCCCCTGCTGGGCGTGCTGGGCTATGTGGGCGCGTTCGTCCTCGGCGCCTACGTCGTGTGGCGCAACCTCGTTATCCGCCACCGGCAAAAGAACGAGGAGAAGCTGTAATCGTGAAAAGCAGCAACTTTTAGTACATAGAAAGAAGACGAAGCATCTATAATCGTGAAAAATGAGATATTTTCACGATTAGAATGTACCTTTTGACGTTATAATCATGAAAAGTCATCAGATTTCGTGATTAGAGACGGAGGAGGGTGCACCTTGTCTTACAAAAGGCTCGACAGATTGTTTCACGAAAATACATCGAGCAATCGCAAGAGCGAGAACGAGCACGAAGCGCAGACGCGCCTGACGGCTCCTTCGTCGTTTCGCACCGGGATCGACGTGGGCACCGGCGAGCTGTTCCTCGCCGTGCCTCGCGAGCTTTCGATCGCCACCGAGAAAATTCTCCGCGCCGAGCGCAAGGTCTCGCAGCTATGGCGCGACCTGCCGGGCATCGCATGCGGCGCGTACGTACGCAACCTCATCGTCGACGAGGTGGTATGCACAAACGAAATGGAAGGCGTTCAAAGCACGCGCAAGCAGATCGAGGAGGCGCTTGAAGGCATCGAGGAGGGCGACGGAGAAGATCGTCGGACGAAGCAGTTCATCGAGTTCGCGAACCTGTACCTTGGTCTTACTAGCGGCGATGTCGCCCTGCCCGAAACTCCTGCGGACATCCGCGCGCTGTACGACGCGGTCGTCGCCGGCACGCTGAAAACGGGGGCACGCTCCCGACGGCCAGCTGTTCCGCAAATTTCGGCGTCGATATCAAGGCGCCAACCGATCGCGTGGTTCATCGGGGGGATCGAGCCGGAGGACGCCATCGTGTCGTATCTCGACAAGATGATCGACCTCGTGTCGTCTGAAGACATGCCTGAAGTGTACAGCGCGCTGCTGTCCCATTACCTGTTCGAGTACATCCATCCGTTCTACGATGGCAACGGAAGAACGGGACGGTTCCTGCTTGCCCTCTACCTGAGCAATCCCTTGTCACTGCCCACCACGCTGTCGCTCTGCCGTGTCATAGCCGAGCACAAAGGAGCGTACTACAAGGCCTTTTCGGTGACAGAAGATCCGCTCAACCACGGCGAGGCTACTTTCTTCGTGCTCCAGATGATGGACTTGGTGCGAATCGCGCAAGAAGAGCTTGTCGCAGAATTGGGAACGCGCCGCGATGCGTTGGCGACGGCGGAGAGTTATCTCGATGAGATTCGGCTTTGCGGAGCGCTGTCGGATCGCGCCTGCGGTGTGCTGTATCAGATGGTGCAGGTCGCGCTTTTCGGGTCGAGCCCCGAAGTGACCCTCCGTGACGTCGCGGGTTATCTGGAAGTCACGCCCCAGAGCGCTCGCAAGTACGCGCTCGAGCTCGAGCGGGCAAACTTCGTCGAAGCGGTATCCCTGCGCCCGCTCAAGTTCAAGCTGAGCGACGGCGGCAAAGAGGCGTTCGGTATCGAGGATCTTGCATGAAAAAGGAGCCGGCGCGATTGCCGGCTCCTTGTGCGGTGCGGGTTGCGGGTGCGCCGCGCTTACGCGAAGACCACGATGGCGGCGGGGTCCTTCACGCGGAGGGCGGCTGTTTCCATGATACGGAACGTGTGGTTGAAGTCCGCGAGCTCCAGGTAGCCAACCGACAGATCCAGGCCGATGGCAAGATCCAGGTACTCGGGCTCGGCGCACACGAGCACGGCCTTGCCGGGACCCATGACGCTGGTCATGTACACGTTGTCGCCGATGAGCTTCTTGATGCGGTCGATCTCCAGCAGGCCGGTGTTCGGCTGCAAGCGCTGCAGGTCGAGGAACAGGTCGGGCGACACCACGAGGGCGTAGCGGCCCAGGTAGCCGGTCTTGGCCAGCTGGGCGACGCCGGCGGTGATGTCGGCAAAGCTGTTCTCGCCCTGCGACCAGTCGCTCTTCTTGATTTTTGACGATCCCTTCACCGTGAGCAGGCCGTCGGTGCCCAGCGCCTTGCTGCCGTTGAGGATGAGGTCGTCCTCGCGGCGCGACGCCTTCTTGGCGGCGGCGATGGCCACGGACAGATCCAGCGGGTAGCCGGTCTGGGCGGCGTACTCCATGTCGCGGCTGAGCAGGGTGAAGTCCTCGTAGAACAACGGCAGTTCAAGCTGCGTGCGGCCGACGATGCGGCCGATGCCGTCCTCAAGCACCTCTTCCTTGTTCACGCCGTCGACGGCCACGGTGGTCACACCGGCGCCCAGCGGGCCGAACACCTTGAGGAATCGGCGGCAGGTCAGCTGGTTGCGGGCGGTGCCGATAACGGTTTCGTCGATGCGGTTCCACAGGCCGTCCGAAAGGTCGGCCGATTCGCGAGCGAGATAGTCCATGAGGGACTCCTTTCTTGAGAAGGCGGCAGCACGTACGAATGTTTCACGTGAAACATTCGGCGGCTGCGCGCTGGAAGTCGGTTGCGTTAGGAAAGGTCGCCGACGGTGGGGGCGGGAGCGGGCTCCGCGGGCGCCGGGGCGATTTCGCCGTCGGTCTTGATGCCCAGCTCGGCCAGCTTCTCCTGCACTTCGCCTTCGCCTTCCAGGAAGAACTCCGTCTCCGTGGGGTCGAGGTGGCGCATCAGCGTGATGAGCTCGCCCATGTGGGCCTTCTCCTCGTCGCGGATGTCGGCCAGCACGGCCTTGGCGGCCGGGTCGTCGGTTGCCTGATAGTGGGCGTCGTACAGGAAGATGGCTTCAAGCTCGCCCGCGATGTCGATGCGGAGCGCCTGCATGAGCTCGGTGTTCGTCATCTTGCGGTCGACGTTGCCTGCAAACGGATTGGGGAAACTGGGCATACGATCCCTCTCTTTCGTGTTCGTGGCGCCGATGGAATCGGCGGTGGTTCAGGTCTTCTCTCTGCCCGATATGATACTCCGTTTATCATGGTTGCAGTGTAACGAAACCATTATTATTGAGAACTAATTCTCAATAACTACACGTAAGAAAAGAGCCCTCTCAGCGGTGTTTGCCCAAGCGAGCGAAGCGCTCAAGCGCCCTTTTCGCTGCGACGGCGGAAAGGACAGGGCCTTGCATTCGCCGTCAGGGCACGACGAAGGGCGTCGTCCGATGTTTCATGTGAAACATCCGCGCTCGAGCCGGGCGCAAGAAGGCTACAGCACGAAGTAGTAGGACTCTAGCAAATAGGGCTGGTCGTACTTCTCGGCGAGGGCGTGCAGCTTGCGCTTCACGGCGTGGCGATCGTCGCGCTCCAGAAGGCGCTCGAACGCTGCACGCTCGCGCAGGGCGGCGTGCGGCGCCACGTAGCCCCACACATGCTGCGCGGCGTTGCGAAACGATCCCTGTTCCGCGGGCGTGGCCAGCGCGCGTTCCGTTATCTCGTAGAACGGCACGGCCGGCCACGTGCGCTTGTCCTTGAGCAGCGCCCGCAGGGCGAGGTAGGCTGCCTGGTCGTGTTCGAGCACGGCGTACTTGTAGCGCGCCCATTCGCGTTCGAGCCGGCTGAAGCGGCCGTGCTCGCTGGTGCAGAGGATGCATTTGATGGCGGAGAGGTTCTTGTCCTTCACTTCCAGCATGATGTCGGGCATGCCGAAGGAGCTGTCGGTCCGATGCTCTGCGAGCGATCGGTAGAACGCGAGAAAGGGCGCAAGCTCGATGGTGTCGGTGTGGCTGCCCGGCCTGCGACCAGGGGCTTGCTGCGCGTAGTGAATCTTCTGCGCGCCGTCCTCGGGCTTCCAGGTGGCGGCCGCCTCGTCCAGCAGCACCCGCCAGTCCGGCGCGTCGGACTCGCGGTTCAGCTCGTGATGCAGCGTGTCGAACACCATGGGCGCTCCGGTTGCACGGCTGAGCGCCAACACGTCCTGGGCGGTGAACAGCCGGTCGTCGTTCTCGATGACGAGCCGTCGGCGCACCGCGAGGGGCAGCGTCGCGTACGCGTTGGCGAACCGCTCGAGCGCGCGCGGCTTGTCGCCGTACGCGCGCCCACGTGCAGCACGATCTTTCCGCTCGCATCCATCCCGAGTGCGTCGAGGAACGCCGCGTGGTACGCCAGGTCGAGCTTCGCCCGCTCCACCACGTCGGCATCGGGCGAGTTCAACACGGTGTACTGGCCGGGGTGCATGCTCAGCCGGATGCCATGGCGCCGCGCCTTGCGCCCGAGCGCGGCCAGATGCGGCTCGAAGTCGCGCATCCAATCGAGCGCGTTCACGGGGCTCGACCCGAAGGGGATCACGTCCGAGCTGATGCGGAACAGACGGATGCCGTTTTTCGCCTGGTAGTCGAGGGCGGCGTCCAGCGCGCACAGGTTGCCGTCGATCACCTGCGCCAGGCGGTCGGGCGTCGCCAGCCGCTGCACCACCGATTGCATGCGCGCGCCGGGCACTGCCAGCGTCTTCGATGCGTACCCGATGCTCACGACGCCTCCCTTCGATCCGGTTTCCGCGCTACGATGGTTCATCTTACGCGCGTGCGGATCGAAACGGGATGCGCCCAGGTCACCGCCGGAGCACGATCCCGTGACGGAGTGGCGCTCGGCGCGCGCCTAGGCTCCCATTGCGTCAGCGCTAGAGGCCGCATCCTCGGCCGCGTCGCTGCGCTTCGTCAGCTGCCGGTACGCTATCACGCCCGCCGCGGCCAGCACCGCCGTCAGTGCGATCACGAGCGCCGCCCCCAGGTAATTGCCGTCGCCGAACGCGCCCGCCGCCAGCGTGGACGAGACGATGGAGGGGATGCGACCTACCGTGGTGATGGCCACGATGCGTCCGATGGAGCTAGATCCCAGTCCGGCCACATAGGTGAGCAGGTCTTTCGGCGTCCCGGGAATGAGAAAGCACAGGAACAGCAGCATTTCGAAACGTCGGGAGTCGCGCAGCCAGCGCATCGACGTGATCTTGTCGGGCGAGAAGAACAAGCCGACGATGCGGATTCCGAATGCGCGGACGAGCGCCATGACCGCCGCGGTTCCCAAGGCGCTGGCCACGAGGCACCACAGCGTGCCTTCCCAGAAGCCGAACGCGTAGCCCGCTCCCAGCTCAAGCGGTTCGCCGGGCAGGAACGCGAACACGACCTGCGCCATGTTGGCCAGCACGAACACGATGCGGCTGATCCAGCCGGTTTCGTCCACCCAGGCGCGGAAGCGCGGAGCGTCGGCAACGAAGGCAAGCAGCTCCGGCCCGTAGAGGACGCAGAACCCTGCGAGCCCCGCCGTCAGGGCCAGCAGCCCGACGATCACGGCAGCGCGCTTCTTCAGCAGGGAACGCCGGTCCGTCGCGATCGTCGCGTTATCGGGAGCGTTGCCATGCGTACGAGGAAGCGGGGGCAGGGTGACGGTCGAAGTTCGCAGCGGGGCGGTGTCTTCCATGGGATGCTCCGTTTCTCGGGTGCGTTCGGTACGCTTCCGATGGTACGGAGCAAATATCTACCGACTGTCTACTCGGCGCAGAAATCCAGGGAGAATCGCGCGACCACGCGCGCGCCTCCCGTCTCGCGGTTCTCCAGCGTTACGCCGCCGCCGTGCTTCTCGCACATGAGCGACGCGATGTTCAGCCCCAGGCCGAAATGTTCTGCCGAGGGCACCTCGCTGAAGAAGGGCGCGCAGCCGCGTTCGAGCGCGGCGTTCGAAAAGCCCGGCCCGTCGTCTTCCACCATGAGAACCAGCGCGCCGTCACGCACGTCGAGGCGAGCGTCCACTTGGGACGACGCATAGCGCATGGCGTTGTTCAGCAGGTTCTCGGCCACCTCGCCCACGATGGCCTGATCCACGCATAGCTCTGGCCGCTCGCGGTCGCAACGTGCGCTCACCGACAGCGCGAAGGTCCGGTCGGCGTGCGCAGCAAGCCCCGTTCCGGCGTCCTCCACCATGCCCGCCACGCTGTCGAACCTGGTCGGGCGCGCAACGACGGCGCGGTCTTCCAGCTTTTGCAGCCCGCTCATAGCGGCGACGTAGCGCTCAAGGCGTTCCACCTGCGCGGCCAGCGAGGCGACGGAGGCCGTCAGGCGATCGGCGGGCACGTTGCCGGACTGCACGTGCGCGTCCAGCAGCTCGATCTTGCCCTGAGGATGGTGAGCGGCGTGCGCAGGTCGTGCGCGAACGCGGCGTTCAGGCGCTTGCGCTCCTCGGCCGTGCGCCACAGCGCGCGCTGCGATTCGGCCAACGAGGCGCGCATGGCTTCGAACGACGAAGCTAGATGGCCCAGCTCGTCATCTCGATCGTACGACACGGAGAACTCGAGGTTCTGCTCGGCGATGTTGGACGCTGCTCGGTCGAGCACATCGAATCCAGGTTGGAGGCGCTTGCCGAAGAAGCGCCGCGCCGCTGCGAAGATGCATAGGCCGAACCACAGCGGGAACATGAGGAACGTTAGCAGCTCGAGTGCCGAGGACAGCGCCTGCGCCTCCTCCGATGGGGGCGTGTTCACGTAGTAACCCACTGCGGAAGTGAGCAGTCCGACGGTGTTGCCGTCCTGGCTGTCTCCGTCGAAGAACGACGTGTAGGGGCTGTCAGGGTTGGCAGCCAGCCAGGCATCGAACCGATCGCGCGCTTTCGCGTCATAGGCGGGCAGCTCGGCGGGCGTGAGCTTGGCTTGGTCGGGCGCTTCGGGCGTTTCGACGCTGAGTGCGTCGTCGTTGGCGGAACCGTACAGATACGCCGTCCCCGGCGAATACTGGTAATCGCTCGCGTCGGTGATCTCCACGAGCGACGACAAGTCTGTCAGCGGCATCTCGGTCATCTCGCCGCGCACGGTTTGAACGAACACGCTGCTGCCGTTCTCGTCGATATCCACGGCGCGCGCGGGAACGAGCGTCCGGTTGTGCGCATCGTAGAGGTAGAGCCCCGAGATTTCGTACGCGTCTGCGATCACCCGGTGCTGCAACCCGCTGAACATCCCGGCCGTCACCGTGGACATCACCAACGCCAGCAGCAGGAATCCCAGCATGTACACCATGAACGAGGTTTTGAGCGACGCGTGGTGCCAACGCGCCCGCAAGGCGTCGAAACGCTCGGCGCCCCTTACGCGTGCCATCGGTACCCCATGCCCCATACCGTTTCCACCGGGTCGGGTTCGGCGCCCGCTGCGGCCAGCTTCTTGCGGATGCGCCGGATGTGCTCGGTCACCACCTGCGAATCACTCTCGTTTTCCCAACCGCCCACGCGCTCGTGGATGCGGTCGCGATCGAACACTTGGCCGGGATGCTTCGACAGGAATGCGACGATGTCGAACTCGCGCCGCGTCAGCTCCACCGGCCGTCCGGCCGCTGTCACGGTGCGCGAGCGGTAGTCGATGGCGATGTCGCCGTCGAAGCGTACTTCGGCGCGCACGTGCTGGCGGTTGTCGCGGGCAAGATGCGCCTTCACGCGCGCTCCCAGCACGGCTAACGAGAACGGTTTCAGCACGTAGTCGTCGGCACCGGCTTCAAAGCCCTCCAGCGCGTCGACGTCCTCGACGCGTGCGGTGAGAAACAGGATAGGGCAGGTGAGATGCTCGCGTAGGCGGCGGCACACGGCGTAGCCGTCCATGAGCGGCATGCCCACGTCCAGCACGATGAGGTCGGGGCTCTGCTCGGCGCGTTTGAGCGCGGTTGCCCCGTCTTCGGCGGTGAGCACGCGGTAGCCTAAACCCGTGAAGTACTCGTCCAAAAGCGCGACGATTTCCGGCTCGTCGTCGACCACCAGCAGCGTGGCCTCGCCGTTCCGCTCGATGGCCGCTTTCTGTTCGCTCACGTTCTTCTCGCTCCTCCGCATTCGTCTTGCCGCGCATATACGGAGGAGCATAGCACGAGAATGTCAAGAAACCATCAACAGCCCCTGGGCGCCGCTCGCTCGGGATGACAGCTCGTCCTACTCGTTCGTGCCTTCCTTGACGATGAGCACCGGAACGTCGGCGTTGCGCAGCACGTAGCTGCTGACGCTGCCCAAAATGCCGCGCAACGCGCCCAGACCCCGCGAGCCCATGACGATGAGGTCGCACAAGTTGTCGATGGCGTACGTCACGATTTGCCCGCCCGGCTGCGTTTCCTGCAAAAGCTCGATGTACACTTTGTTCATGAGGCCGCTCAGCAGCGGGTCTATTTCGCGATGCAGCGCCTTGCTGGCTTCCTCGGTGACCTCCTCGTAGGTTTTCTGGAGCATCGCCGACGAGGCGACGGTCTGTTCGTCGCGCCCTTCGGCTTCCAGCTTGTCGATGGCAAGCTGATCGGTGTCAATGATCTGGACGATGCGAAGGGTCAGTCCGGGGTCGTCCTTCGCGAACCGCACCGCTTCCGCAAGGGCTGCTTTGGACGAAGCCGATCCGTCGTAGGGGATCATAATATTGTCGTACAGCATGGTGCATCCTCTCTCGCGAAGGTTGCTCGATACGCCCAGTATACCAGCGTCGTGCGGGCGAACGCGGCGGGGATCGGCTCCGCGAGGCACGCAAAGGGGGCGTCCGGTCCCTACGCCGAAGTTGGGGAAACGAATTCGTAGCTTGTTTGGGGCTCCATCTCGTCCAAAAGAGGTTCGCCGCCCTTGACGAAGCGGATACGCGCGGGTACGGAAGGGCTTTCGTGAATCGTGCGATCCATCAGACCCTGGGCGGGTGCTTGCAGCTTGTGCCCGCGATCGTCAAGCACCTCCACCCGCAGGCTCATATCGCCCTGCCGCACTTCCGCCATCGTGGGCGTATGCTCCACGATGCGCACGCCCCGGTACGTGGCGAAGCGGTATTCCGTCTCGCCGAGCGCGACTATGCCGATACAGCCGGTGAAGCGGATCGGACCCAGCGGTATTTCGGCGATGGCCAGCATGACGGAGGCATCTTGTCGAACGTCGAGGCACTGCATCCAGAAATAGCTGCGGGGAAACGTGTGGCCGCGGTCGCCTTCCATATAGCCGATGCCGTTGCGAATATCTAGCGCGTCACCGTTAAGGCGGATCGATCCGGTCACCTGGTGCCGCATGCTGAACACGGTATGCTTCGTTTCCATGGGCACGTAGGCGAACGGCCCCATGATGTCCGAGCGCAGCGGCAGCAGATGACCGTAGCGAACGCTTCCTACCAACTCGAAATCCGGTTCGTCGATGCGCAGCTGCATTCCGTACGGCGTGAACAAGCTGTCGCCGATTCGCATGCTGCCGTCGGTGCGGTCGAACGCCTCCAGGGGGTACGGCAAGAAGTGCGAGCCGCGGTTGGAGACCACCTGGATGAATGCGGAGTCCTGCGCGCGCCCCGGTATCACGGCCAGCACGTCTTCGCCTTGCTGCTGCTTCATGTACCAGCCTTCGTAGTAAGGTTTCATGGCGCGCTCCTCCGGTTGCCTTCGGTCGGGTCGTCCGGCGATAGTACCACCGGTAACGCTCGGCGCTTATTCCGTTAGCGGAAGCGTAAGGAGGACGAAGAAGGACGGTGATCCGAGTTAGCGCATCAATGCGAGAAAGAGCGTGAACCTTAGGTGGATAGGCGGTCGTTTTCGCGAGTAAAAATAGCGCGCGAAGCCGTTGGGGCTTCGCGCGGATTCAAAGTCGCTCAAGACCACCTATCGGCAAAGGGGCCTTTGCAGGGGACTTCGACTTGCTTGAGCATGCGCACCGTCGAGACGATGATGGGGATGTACAGCAGGAAGAACACCCCGTACATGACGACTGATGCGCTGGCCATCATCGCGTCGTTGTTGACGTACGTGGTGGACGTGGTGCCGGAAAAAAGCGCGTCGCCCAGCATCACGAAAAGGTCGTTGAGGCCATGAACCAGCGCGATGCCCCAGATGTTACGCGTTTTCAGGAACAGGGCTGCCAGAAACGCGCCCAGGATGCCGGCTTGCAGGGTTTTGAGCGCCGCTTGGGCCATGTCCAAACCGGTGACCACTTGGCCGTTCATGATGGACGGCGTCACATGGACGAAGCCGAAGATCAGCGAGGAGACTATCACGGCTCCGATCAGACCTCGACGCGTCTCGCCGAAACGAGCCAGCAGCCCGCTGAAAACGACGCCGCGGAACAAGCCCTCTTCGAACGTGCCCACAAGCAGGCAGAGCATGATGACCAGCGCCAGCTGCAAGGGCCAGTCGGACACCATCCCCTCGTTTTTCATTGCGGTGCCGAGCAGAACGAACACGCCCATGACCAGCGCTACGACCAACGGGTAGATAGACTTCTTGAACGAGAGGCCGATGCTTTTGGCGTTGGGCACGATGATGTTGCATCCTGCCGCGACGGCCATGATGGCGAACATGACGATGGTCAATCCCAGGCGAATGAACATCATGTTCGCCAAAGACCCGTCGGATGGCACGAACCAGATCACGGCCAGTCCGATGGCGAGCCCGACGGCGGTTACGAGCAGCGGATGGGATCGTGCAAACGTGCGTATCGTCGACATGCGGTTCCTCTTTCATTGGCAGGGTCGAAATAATGAAGCATGCGAGATTGTAACCGGGTAGCAGGACGATTTTCAGATGCGCGGAACGAACGCCCCTTCAAACGAAACGAACGACCTCTTTCGAAGAGTCCCATCGGTGGAAGAGCTTGTCATACGGCTTCTCAATGCCCGTCGCTCTTGCCATTGCCGGTACCGTCCCTTGGTTCTCCCTACGTTGGATCGGGATTCGGAGAAGTTGAGGCTCCGAACGGCGTGCCGCAATCGGGGCATATCAGCGCGCTGCTGGTTTTCGTGACCGTTTTCGCTTCATGGCATCTGGTGCAGAAGAAGACGATCTGGTCGGGGCAGCTAATACCGCCCGACGCCTGGTCGAGGTCGCCATCGTCAAGCTCCATACCTTTGTCGGAAAAACAGGCGGCGAGCTTTTCGTCGTCTATCATGATCGAATCGCCGCCCTTCCGATCGCATTGCGGAACATTCCTATTCCGAAATCCCCATATACCACTGGATTATAGATCGAACCGCCGGCAAAGAGCGATCCCCTGAGAACGAATGCCCGTTCAAACGCAACGAACGCAGCGGTCGGCAGATTGCTCTGGCATGTTGCGCGGGAGAGGTCGGCGTCGTGCGACGAGGTGTGCTACAAGGTCAGTTCGAACGATTGCTTGATCTCCCGGCTGCGTCGCTCCGCGATGGGGTAGGAGGAGCCGTCGTCGAGCAGCGCCTGATGATCCTCGATGCTGGCGATGTGCCCGCGATGCACCAGACAACTGCGGTGCAAGCGAAGGAAGTCCTTTGCAGGCAGTTCCTTTTCCAGGCTTGCCAAGGCGCCTCGCACCGCGAACTTTCCGTGCGCATGCCTGATGACGCAGCGTGGACCGTCGGATTCTATAGCGTACAGTTCGTTGGGATGCAGGACGTGAACGTCTCCGTCCGTGTCTCGGAAGCTGAGCTTGCCGGCGCCGGATCCCTGGGCATCGAAGTGCTCGTACAGGAATTCGATGGCGTTCTGGCCAGGATCGAGCGAAGGCAAGAGCGGGTTCGCATCGGTGGCGTTCGACACGTGCAGATGCACGATGCGAGGCCCGTCCGGCGTAGGGGCCCATACGTAGGTAGCATGTTGCTTGAACGGCATGCTGCGCTCTCCGCCGGCCGACACGACAAGCAGCGTATAGCGTGCCGAGACGATCCAGGTGTTGGCGCGTTTACGGGCGCGCCAACGCTCGTCTGCCAATGCGAGCCGTATGCTGTACTCGGGTCGCAGGATGTCTTCCATGGTCTTCTTGTCCGAGGCGGTTTGACAGCTGAACGGACCCAGCCATTCAACATCGTCGGCCATATAAGCTAAGGCGGCATCCATGTCCCGCACTACGAAATGGTTGACGAGCGATCGTCTGCATAGCTCGATGACGGCGCGATCTTTGGAGAGCTGTTCGGCGACGAGCGCCTCGCTGCCGTTCGCTTTGGACATGAGCTCATCTCCTTCCAGGGCGCTGAAAGAAAAACTCCGGAAACAAAGCAGGTCAGGCAACTCTCATCGCCTGACCTGCATTTTTTCTGGAGCCAACGAGCGGATTCGAACCGCTGACCTACGCATTACGAGTGCGTTGCTCTACCAGCTGAGCCACGTTGGCATACGGCTTCTAAGCGAAGCGCGAGTAAGCAGTATATCCGAACCCCCGCGCTCCTGCAAGGGGTTGAGGCGAGTTTTTCGCTCGTGTCGGTTGCGCCTCGCGCCCGTGCGCTTACGCTGGAGGGAAGCGCACCACCAGGTATACGCCGGCTATCAAAATGGTGAGCAGCATGATGGGGAAGCCGGTCTTGAAGAACTTCGCGAACGTGATCTCGTATCCGTGCTTCTTGCTGATGTCGGACAGTACCACGTTGGCGCTGGCGCCGATGAGCGTACCGTTGCCGCCCAGGCAGGCGCCCAGCGACACGGCCCACCACAGCGGCGTGACGTCCATGCCGGTGGATTCCATGGCCAGCAGGATGGGGATCATCGTGGCCACGAACGGGATGTTGTCCAGGAAGCTGGAGATCACGGCCGAGCCGATGAGCAGCACCAGCATGGTGATGAACACGTTGCCGCCGGTTGCGTCGATCAACCCGTTCGCCAGCATGCCGATGACGCCGGTCTCGGCCAGCGCGCCCACGATGACGAACAGGCCGGCGAAGAACGACAGCGTGGTCCACTCCACGTTCGACAGCGCTTCCTCGATGCTTTCGCCCGAGATCAGCATGATGATGCCCGCGGCGCCTAGCGCGATAATGCACGATTCCAGCCCCAACGCGCCATGCGCCATGAACCCGACCACCACCAGGGCGGTCATCACCACGCTTTGCTTCAGCAGCCGCCGGTTCTTGATCTGCGCGTGCTCGTCCAGCTCCATGATGCGGGCCTTGTGCTCGTCGTCCACGTTCATCTTGCGGCCGTATAGCGCGTAGAACACGCCGAGGATCGCGACGAGGATAATCGCCACGGCGGGCGCATCGTACAGGATGAAGTCGAAGAACGAGTATCCGGCTGCCGAGCCGATCATGATGTTGGGCGGATCGCCGATGAGCGTTGCGGTGCCTCCGATGTTCGACGCGAGTATCTCGGTCATGAAGAACGGGATGGGGTTGACGTCGAGCAGCTTGCATACGGTCAGCGTCATGGGCCCGATGAGCAGCACGGTGGTCACGTTGTCCAGGAATGCTGAAAGCACGGCCGTGAGCAGCACGAACAGTAGCATGATCTTCCAAGGGTCGCCTTTTGCAAGTCGTGCGCACTTGATGGCAAGGAACTCGAACACACCCGACAGCTTCACTACCGACACGAACAGCATCATGCCCAGCAGCACGCCCAGGGTATTGAAGTCGATGTGCTCCATGGCCGCGTCGAACGGCATGACATGCAGGGCCAACACGATCATCGCGCCCGTGATGGCCGCGAGCGACCGGTGCAGCTTCTCGGTCATGATGGTGATCATGACCACGACGAACACAGCAACGGCAACGATTTGGCTAACGTCCATGAAGCACCGCCGACCCCTCTTTCTGAAACGGTCGCACCCATGCGCGGCCCACGTGCTTTACTATAGCAATGTCTATGTTGAGGAAACAGGTGGTTTCGATGATGTTTGTCGCCAAAGGCGCGACGTCTCGCGGCGAACGATCCCGAAGAAGATCAAAGGAGGCCTTCGTCCGGCGAGCGGCAGAAGCGAGGTTTAGGAGAGCGGATAGCCGAGCAGCTCGTCCATGGTGACGAAGCGGTAGCCCTGCGACTTGAGATAGGGGAGCGCGTCTTTGAGCGCCTCGACCGTTTGCGATCGGTCGCCTCCTCCGTCGTGCATGAGCACGATGGCGCCCGGCCAGGCGTTTTTCACCTGGTTGGCGATGGCGGCTGCTCCGGGCTTGCGCCAGTCTTGCGAGTCGATGTTCCAGCCGATTTCCGCGCTGATAAGCGGCCCGACATTGCGCATGACGCCTTCGCCGTAGTTGCCTCCCGGCGTGCGGAATACATGGCTGGCTTCGGCGCCGGTGGCGGCTTCGATGGCTTCGTAGCCCTTCTGCACTTCGGCGACCTGATCCTCGGGCGTCATGTAGCCGAGGTTCACGCTTTGACCGTCGCCCGCCGCGTGGTCGAACGAGTGCGAGCATATCTGATGGCCTTCGGCTGCTGCGCGCTTTACGAGGTCGACGCCTTCTCCGTCGATGCGATTGCCCACGGTGAAGAATGTGGCCTTCGCCCCTTGGTCGGCCAGCACGTCGAGCACTGCGGCGGTGGATTCGGGCCAGGGGCCGTCGTCGAACGTGAGTGCCACCACTTTGTCCTCGCCTACCTGCGGCGAAACGTTTCGGCGCACCACGTTGGAAGGCTCCTGCACGACTTCTTCCGTCGTCAGGCCGGAGACCGAGCCGGTTTTCGTGCGCTTCAATCCGTCGGCGCCTTGCCCCTCGAGCACGTGGATAGGTCCGCGCCCTTCCTCTTCGATCGAGTAGGGGATGCTTTCCTCGGCGGTTTCGCTCGGCTCTTCGATGGCGCTGCCGTCGCCCAGTTCGACCACGTCGCCGTTGTTCAGCTTCGTATCCATGTCGGTAGCGACTTCGCCGTTGACGGTGGCGTGAAACGGCTCGCCCTTTCCTGCTTCGATCACCGAGCCGTCCACGGCAACGAAATCGCCGGGTTTCGGCTTGATGCCGCTGGCGCGCAGCGCGTCTTCCAACGTCTTGTGACCGCCTACTTCCAGGTTGGCTCCATTGAGGGTTATGGAGGCAGGCAGGCTCTGCACGACGAAGTACCCTCCAACGGCGAAAGCGGCCACTACGAGCAGGCTGGCAATGATTCCAACAGCGCGCCGCCTCGGTTGTTCGGGCTCGGCGGTCGATGGTAACGTCCTGGCTTCTGGTAGGGGGATGCCGCATTGCGCGGTTGCTGTGTTGCGTTCGGGCGGAGCGGGCGGCAGTGGAACGTGCGGTTTGCCTGGTGTTGTACTGGTGTGGTCGTGAACCTGGAGAAGTCGACTCATCGGAACGACGGGAAGCTCGCTCGTCATTCGAATGCTGGAAAAAAGCGTCGTCGTAATAGCGTTCGGGCATAACCTTCCTGGATCGCCGGGTGCATGCGGCCGCGTGCTTCGGCCGACGGCTGCACAATCACTTTATCTCATCAGCATAGCGGCATCAAGGTTAGTTGAGGATAAATCGGGGCGCGGTTCTTCTTTTGGTTGAAGAGGCTGTCAGGTTGACGAGGGGTGACGAGTGAGCCTTGCGCTGGCGCTGCTCGTCCTGAAGTTTGTATGGAGGGCGGGTGTCGGTGCGGGCGGGGGCGGCGTGCGGGGCGCGGTGGAACCACTATACTGAACGCAACGTGATCGAAAGGAATGACCTATGGGTTTGCAGTTCGCCGGCGCGCGCGCCGTCAGCGCCGTTTCAACGTGGGGTCTCAAAAACGTGTTCCGCCGTCCCGCCGCGAACTTCCCGGGCAAAATCGCGCTGTACGTGGACCCGCGTCTCATCGCCGACCTCGCGCCGAAGCTGGAGCAGGGCTCGGTGTGCGTGGTTGGAACGAACGGAAAGACCACGGTGACGAACCTGCTGGCCGACGCGCTTGAGCTGGCGGGCCGGCGCGTGGTGTGCAACCGGACCGGCGCGAACCTGGACTCGGGGGTGGCGACGTCGCTGCTGCACGCCGGCCCGTCGGATTGGGGCGTGTTCGAGTGCGACGAGCTGTGGCTGGCGAAGATCCTGCCGCAGCTGCAGGCCACCTACGTGGTGCTGCTCAACCTGTTCCGCGACCAGCTGGACCGCGTGGGCGAGATCGACCGCATCCAGGACAGCATCGTGGGCGCGCTGGAGAAGTCGCCGGACACGGTGCTGGTGTACAACGCCGACGACCCGCTGTGCGTCCGCATCGCCGAGCGCGCGGCGAACCCCTCCATCGCGTTCGGCGTGGACGAGGACCTGGGGCTGCCGCAGAATTCGGTGGCCGACGCGCAGATGTGCCAGCGCTGCTCGTCCATGTTGGAATACGACTATCGCCAGTACGGGCAACTGGGATCGTTCTCGTGTCCCACCTGCGGGTTCGCGCGTTCCGCCCTGGACTTCGCGGCAACGGGCGTGAAGCTGGGCCTGAACGGGTTGTCGTTCGACGTGCGTCGGGACGGCGAGGGGGCAGCCGCGGGTTCGATCGCCGCGCCGTACACCGGCGCGTACATGGTGTACAACTTGCTGGCAACCGCTGCCGCGGCCGGCCTCGCCGGTTGCCCGCTTCCCGCGTTGCAGAAGGCCATCGACGCCTTCGACCCGCAGAACGGGCGCCTGCAAACGTTTGACATCGCCGGTCGGCGCGTGCTGCTGAACCTCGCGAAGAACCCCACCGGCTTCAATCAGAACCTCAAGATCGTGGCGCAGGACGCGGGTGACAAGGTGGTAGCCTTCTTCGTGAACGACAAGGAGGGCGATGGCCGCGACGTGTCGTGGCTGTGGGATATCGACTTCGAGGAGCTGGCGGACGATCCGGCCAAGCTCACCGTGTTCGCGGGCGGCTTGCGCGCGAACGACATGCAGGTGCGTCTGAAGTACGCCGGCATCGAATCGCAGGTGGTTGCGGACGCCGAAGATCTGCTGTCGCGCATCGCTAGCCGGCCGGCCAAGGAGAACGCGTACCTGATCGCGAACTACACCGCATTGCCCCCGGTGCACGAGGTGCTGACGAATGTCTCGCAGGTCCAGCAAAGTCAGCGAGAAGAGCCCTCGCGTTCGAGATCGGCGTGTCATGCGGCCGAGCGCACTTCGGTGCGTGAGGGCAAGCATGAAAGCGCCGAGATCGGATGCGAGGGCTCTTCGCAGCGTCGGGCCGTTCCGTCGGCTGGAAAGCCGACGGAACTTGTGATCGCGCACCTCTTCCCCGACCTGCTCAACCTGTACGGGGACGGCGGCAACGTGCGCATCCTCGAACAGCGCCTGCGCTGGCGCGGCATCCCCGGTGGAGGTCAAGCGCGTCAACCACGGCCAGGCCATCGACCTCTCCGGCGTCGACCTCGTCATGCTGGGAGGCGGCCCCGACCGCGAGCAGCGCCTGGCGTCGGCCGAGCTCATGAACATGCGCGAGCAGCTGCATGCCTACGTGGAGGACGGCGGCGTCTTGCTGGCCATCTGCGGCGGCTACCAGATTCTCGGCCACGAGTGGCTGCTGGGCGACGAGGTGGTGCAGGGCCTGGGCATCGTCGACATGACCACCGAGCGTGCGGCGGGCGGCTCCGGCGACCGGCTCATCGACAACATCGTGCTGACCTCGCCGCTGGCGAAGCGCCCTGTCGTGGGTTACGAGAACCATGCGGGACGCACGCACCTCGGCGCGGGCGTCGAGCCCTTCGGCGCCGTGGCGTCTTCCACGGGGCACGGCAACAACGATGCCGACAAGCAGGACGGCGTGCGCTACAAGAACGTGGTGGGCACGTATCTGCATGGCCCGCTGCTGGCGAAGAACCCCGAGGTTGCGGACGATTTGCTCGCACGCGCTCTCCAGCGTTTCACATCGCGAACGGGCCAGCCGGCCATCGAGTTGGCGCCGCTCGACGACGCCGTCGAGCAAGATGCGAACGACGCCATGGTCAAGAAGCTGGGAGTGCACAGGTAGCGGGAAGCTCGCCGGTGCGGCGTCAACCTGGTGCTCGCTCAGGATGACACCGCTTCCGCTGCGCTGCCCTGTGGGCTTTTCCTAGTAAACCGATGGAGGCGGTTGCGCGGGTAGAGCGCTGCCGCGAAAATGGCGCAATGGACAACAAACGCAGCCCTCAACGGCGCCCTGCGAGCACCGAGCGTTTTTCCCGCTCCTCGTACGGCCGCTCCCGTCAGACTGAACCGGGTCGTCGCCCCAGCGTTCAAGGCGAATCCGCTCCCACGCCGCGCCGCGTGTCGCGAGCCGATTACGAGCGCACGCGCGCACGCTCTCGTCGCCGCACGCTGGTTATCGCGCTTGCCGTTGTGGGCGTGCTGGTGCTGGGCGGGGCGGGGGCTGCGTTCGCGTACTACAACGTACTCTCGGGAAACCTTCACGACGGCGTCAGCGCCGAGCTGCGCAATGCGCTCGTGGAAACCGATTTGGCGAACGAGCCGTTCTATATCCTGCTCATGGGAACCGACGGGTCGAACGACCGCGAAGCGTCGGCGGAATTCGCCGGCGATCAGTTCCGCAGCGACAGCATCATCCTCGCGCGCATCGACCCGGTGGACAAGAAGGCGACGCTCGTCTCCATCCACCGCGATACCCTGGTAGACATGGGGGAATACGGGCAGAACAAGCTGAACGCTGCACATGCCATCGGCGGAGCCGCTCTCACGGTGAAAACCGTATCGAAGTTGGCGGGTGTGCCCATTTCCCATTATGCCGAGATCAACTTCGACGGCTTCAAAGACATTGTCGATGCGCTGGGCGGCGTCGAAGTGGATGTTCCGATGGAGATCGACGACGAGGATGCCGGCGGCCATCTGGATGCCGGGCTGCAGACGCTGAGCGGCGATCAGGCGCTCATCCTGTGTCGTTCGCGCCATGCCTACGACGAGTACGGCGACGGCGACTCCTACCGTGCAGCGAACCAGCGTCTCGTGCTGTCCGCCATCGCGAAGAAAATCCTGTCGGCCGACGTGGCCACGATGGCATCCACCGTCCAGGCGCTTTCCCAATACGTGACTACGGATCTCGAGATTTCCGACATCATCGGCCTCGCGCAGACGATGCAGGGCCTCGACCCGGCCACCGACATCTATTCGGCCATGGAGCCGACTACGTCCAAGTACATCAACGACGTCTGGTACGAAATCAACAACGTCGACGAATGGAAGAAAATGATGACTCGCGTTAACCAGGGCCTTCCGCCCACCGACGAGGACATCGTCGACGAGATGTCGAACACCGTGCTGGCAACCACCGGCAGCGGCCAGACGCATTCCAGCACGAACGAGGACGGCACGCAGAAAAAAGCGAAGCGCACGGGCAGCGTGGCGGTGCGCAACGGCAACGGCATCACCGGCGCAGGCACCGAGGCGTCCGAGCGCATCGAGGAACTGGGCTATTCGGTGGAGTCGGGCAATGCCGACAGCTTCGACTACCCTAAGACGCTGGTGATTTACGACGATGAGGCGAAGGCATCGCGCGCGCAGGAGATCGCGGATGCTCTTGGCGTTGGAAAAGCCATGAAAAACGACGGATCGTATCTGTTCGAGAGCGATTTCCTCGTGGTGTTGGGAAGCGACTGGAAGTAGCCGTCCTCTGTCATCCTGAGCGGAGACGCGCAGCGCCGGAGTCGAAGGATCCCGTGCGGCGTCAGCCTCTACAGCCCCAGCCCCCAATCGCCCAGCAGCAACCCCTTCGCCAACCCCAGCACCAGAATATGCGCGGGGTAGTATGCGTAGAACAGCCACTTCATCGGGCGGCCGCGCGAGCCGTTGTAGGCGAGCAGCAGCGGGATGGTGGCCGTGCAACCCAGCAGCGGATACAGCGCGAACGGCAGCAGCGCTGGATCGAACGCTGCCATGTAGTCGGAGAGCGCCGGCAGGCCGTTGCCCAGGATGGGCACGAGCAGGGGCAACACGATGCGTTGGCGCCGGTCGGGGATCGCGCGCATCATGAGGATCATGAGCGGCCCGATGATCCCCCAGTCGCACAGCGCGCTGGCCGTCACCAGCGCTGCGGCAGCAAGCCAGAATCCGCCGCGGCTTTCCATAGTGTCGTACAAGTACAGAATTCCCAGGCCGATGAGCAGGGTGAACAGCACGTTGAGGTTGTGCGCCAGAAACAGGCCGTACGGCACCTGCGAGACGAGCGCGAACGCCAGCAACCGACCGGCGTACCGCTTGATGTTCGAGGTATGATGGTAGCCTTCCACCAGCAGAAACGCCATGATGGGGAAGGTGAGCCCGCCGAATCCGAACAGCAGGAGCAGCGCCTCGGCAGGCAGGTAGGGATAGAAAATGTAGCAGGCGTGGTTGAACGTCATGCCGACGATGGCCACGACTTTGAGCGTGAACGAGGAAACGCCCCGCATCGGGGAAGCTGCTGATATGCTCGACGTGGCGCTCATGGCGTTCCAGTATACTGCCTGCATACGATGTATTCGATGGCAAAGGGCGATGAGGCTGCGTGACGCGCGCGAATTCCACGATGGGGCTTGAGGACGGCGGTTGCGCGCGCAACCATCGCGCCGCCGTGTTCGTGGCGGCGTTGGTGGCTACGGCGTGCTGCTTCTCGCTGGTTCCCGGCGACACCCTCGCCGGGTCGCTCGCGCAGGGCGCGGCGCTGGCTGCGGTCGCGCTTGCGGCTGTGGCGGCGTCGCGGCCGCGGGCTTTGCGCGCGCCGCGCCTTTGCGGTGGGCGCGGTTTGCTCGCGTGGGCCTTGTACGTGCTGGCCGTGGGTTTGGCTGCGGGCCTCGCGTCGCTGGTCGTGCAACCGCAAGGAGCCGCTTTGGACGCCTCCCCGTTGCACGTGATGCAAGTGGCCGCGCTTTGCCTCCTGACCGCTGTGTTCGAGGAGGGCGTCTTCCGGGTGCTGGCGCTCGATGCGTTCGCTCCGGCGTTGGGAGGAGGCCGACGCGGCATGCTGCGAGCGGCCCTCGTGTCGGCCGTGCTGTTCGGCGCGCTGCACGTGTCGCTGGGCGAGGCTGCCTCGGCCGTTCAGGCCGCCGATCTCGTCGCGGTTGCGCAGGCGGCGTGCAAACCCGTGCAAGCCGCTTTGTTCGGCCTGTTCATGGCGGCGATGTACTTCGGAACGCGCAACTTGTGGACGCTCGTCGCCGTGCACGCCGCGTTCAACTTCCTGTACGCGGGCCCGCAGCTGCTGGCGGGAAACCTGCAGCAAACCTACGTTACCGGCGACCCGATCGACTTCGTTCTGCTTGCTGTCTCGACCGTGCTCCTGCTTCCCGCGGCGCACGCGGCTTTTCGTAGCTTTCGGAAAAAATTCAAAGAACGTGTAATTTCTCCTTGTCACGATCCATGAACTCAGGTATCATGTTCACTCGCTTCGATAAGAAGCCTTTGTTGTGCGGGCGTGGCGGAATTGGCAGACGCGTACGGTTCAGGTCCGTATGGGGGCAACCCCATGGAGGTTCAAGTCCTCTCGCCCGCACCATCTGAATTGCAAACCCGCTTCGGCGGGTTTTTTGCTGCCCTGCTATGCGTCTGCTACACTTTCCCCATGACTTCCTACACCACCATAGCGGGGCGGGCGACCGCCGAGATCGAGGAAAAGAAGAGCCGCTTCATCGCGAGCTTGGCGCATGTCGAAACCGAGGACGAGGCGCTGGCGTTCCTCGAGGAGATCCGCGCGGCCAACCGCATGGCGCGCCACAACGTGTACGCCTACGTGCTGCGCGAGGGCGGCGCGGGCGCGCAAGGGCGCGTGCGCTATTCCGACGACGGCGAGCCTCAGAAGACGGCGGGGCTTCCCACGCTCGAGGTGATCCAGCACGCGGGGCTGACCGACGTGATCGCGGTGGTCACGCGCTATTTCGGTGGGGTGCTGCTGGGCACGGGCGGCCTCGTGCGCGCGTACACGCAGGCCACGCAGGCGGGTATCGAGGCGGCGGAGCTGGTGGTGGTGTCGCGGTGCGTGGACATCGAAGTGCGAGCGGCGTACGGCAAGTACGACCAGCTCGTGCGCATTGCGTCGGACTGCGGCGCGAAAGTGCTCGATACCGTGTACGACGATGCGGTCACCCTGCGCCTGCGCATGCTCGACGGCACGCAGGAGCCCCTGCTGCTCAAGATCACCGAGCTTGAACGCGGCCAGGAGCGCGTGCGCGTGAGCGAGCCTCTCGAGGCTGCGTTCTGAGTCTCGCGGCTGTTGGGGCGGAGCGAGGCGCAGTTGCTTGCGCTATGATGTGCTCGCTGCTCGCTGCTCGCTGCTCGCTGCTCGCTGCTCGCTGCTCGCTGCTTGTCGCCCTCGCTGTCGCATAAATCTTCAGCGCTATGTGCAGCAAAATCGAGC
>ENA-OQIL01000167-OQIL01000167.1-human-gut-metagenome-genome-assembly--contig:-NODE-167-length-32385-cov-11.951919_pt1 | contig 32385 bp, 26 predicted proteins | sample MGYA00242583_ERZ504748 | MGnify/ENA primary metagenome ERZ504748 (study PRJEB26092, sample SAMD00036191) | human gut metagenome | host: Homo sapiens | study: EMG produced TPA metagenomics assembly of...
TCTCCCCCGAGCAGGCGCAGGGCCAGCAGGCCACGCCGCAATCGGACATCTATCACTGGGCGTAGTGGCGTACGAGGGCCTTGCCGGGCATCGTCCGTTCACCGGCACCACTCCCGGTCGATACTCGCCGCAGCGCACGTGAACAATCCCGTGCCTCCGCTGCCGGACTCGGTGGACGTCCAGTTACGCGAATTGTCATGTCAATGCTGGCCAACGGACCCGTTGGATCCGCCCGAAAGACGCGCTGGTGGTGTCCCGTACGCTGGCACGCATCGAACGCCGTCTGCTGGATCAGCAGACCGAAATGGCCGACACCGCCATGGCCACGTCCGGCAATCGACTGCCGCGCCGAGTGACCAGCACGCCACGCATTGTTTTGGAGGCCCCGGCCTCAAGATTGGGAGGGAATAAGCAATGAGCACCAGTATGCCCACCGCATTGGCCGGCGGACGCTACCAGCTTGGCCAGCTCATCGGTCGTGGCGGCATGGCCGAGGTCCACGTGGCTCTTGACACCCGTCTGGGCCGTACCGTGGCCGTGAAAATCATGCGCGCCGATCTGGCCAACGACGACATCTTCCTGGCCCGTTTCCGCCGCGAAGCACACGCCGTGGCCCAGATGAACAACCCGAACATCGTGAACATCTACGATTCGGGAGAAGAACTGGTTTCTTCCGAAAGCGGCGATGCCGAGCGTCTGCCATACATCGTCATGGAATACGTCAAGGGCCAGACCCTGCGCGACATCATCAAGGTCAACGGCGCACTCAGCCAGCGCGACTGCGAACAGGTGATGTTGGGCGTGCTTAACGCGCTCGACTATTCGCATCGCATGGGCATTATCCACCGCGATATCAAGCCCGGCAACATCATGATTTCCGAGCAGGGCGTGGTCAAGGTCATGGACTTCGGCATCGCCCGCGCTCTGGACGATTCCGCAGCCACCATGACCCAGTCGCAGGGCGTGGTGGGCACCGCACAGTACCTTTCTCCCGAGCAGGCGCGCGGCGAGACCGTCGACATGCGTTCCGACCTGTATTCCGCCGGCTGCGTGCTCTACGAGATGCTCACCGGCCGCCCGCCGTTTACCGGCGATTCCGCCGTGGCCATCGCCTACCAGCATGTTTCCGAAGTCGCCACGCCGCCATCCGCCGTGGTGCCGGGGCTGCCGAAGATGTGGGATTCGATCTGCGCCAAGGCCATGGCCAAGGACCGCCAGAATCGCTATGCCACGGCCTCCGAATTCAAGACCGACATCCTGACCTACATGAACGGCGGCGTGCCGGTGGCGGCCGCGTTCAACCCGTTGACGGACCTGTCGAATATGAAGGCCCGCAAGGAAGCCGAACGTGATTTGCCCACCACGCCGGTGGAACCGCATCAGCAACCCACCCAAGCATTCAACCCGGTGACCGGTCAGTTCGAGCAGATTCCACCGGCCAATGGTGCCAACTCAGCGGCGTTGCAGTCCCGTGCGCAGCAGCGTGCGGCGGCGGCCAAGGCCAAGAAGCGCAAGAAGATCATCATCGGTTCGGTGATCGCAGCGATTGTTGCAGTGCTTGTCATTGTGGGCATCGTGTTCGCCATGAACGGCTCCGGCAACAAGTCCTCGGAAGACACCGTCACCATCCCTGAGGTGTGCAACGCTTCCACATCCAAGGACAGCATCGAGCTCAAACTCAAGGCATCGGGTTTGAAGATGACCGAAAAGCAAGACACCGACTCCACCGAGCCGGAAGGCACCTGCACCAAGATGAGCCCGGACGCCGGCTCCAAGGTGGCCAAGGGATCTGCCGTGAAGGTGTGGTTCTCCGCAGGCCCGCAGTCCACTCAGGTTCCGGATGTCAAGGAACGCAGCCAGGAAGAGGCGCGCAGCATTCTGGAAAGCGCCGGGTTCAAGGTGAACGCCGCCGTCAAAACCGAAGACAGCGCCGACATCGCCAAGGATATGGTGACGAAAACCGATCCTGCCGCCGGTCAGTCGGTTCCCAAGGGCACCACCATCACCATATATGTTTCTTCCGGCATGACCACCGTACCGAGCAATTTGGTCGGTCAGTCGAAGGACAGTGTGCTACAGCAGTATGAGGGCAAGTTCAGCTTCACTGTGGAGCAGGAGAGCTCCGATACGGTGGAGGCCGGTCTGATTACCCGTGTAAGCCCTGATTCGGGCTCTTCCATCGCACAGGGCGGGTTCATCACCATTTGGGTGTCCACGGGCAAGGAGAAGGTCGCTGTGCCGAATATCACCGCTGGCACTGACTACGTCACCGCCGAACTCATGCTCAAGGCCGTGGGCCTCAAGGCTCAGGCCAATGGTCCAACCGGTAGCACCGCTGTGGTAGTCAGCATCAATCCTGGCGCTGGCAGCCAGGTAGATGCGGGATCGACCGTCACCATTACCACGAAGGCCGGCAGCACTGGCGGCGGTACCGGTACCGGAGACGGTGGCAACGGTACTGGCAACGGGGGCGGAACCGGTGAGTGAACCGGTGAGTAGCAAGTAAGCGCCGGGCGTGTATGTGTTGCGCATATGCAACGCAAATAGCGCAACACATACACGCAACACAAAGGGGAAGGGCTTCTGCGCCCCTCCCCTTTGCTGTATAAAGAGCTATCCCAGCGCAACAATCCCGGGAAGCGTCGCAAAACCAGTACGCAAGCCTCGTTCTAGCGACACATTCCGGGGAGAGTATCGCCGCGCGCGGAAAAGCTACTTCGTAACTTTGGGCTGGAGGCCGGCGGACTTGGCCACGGCGTTGTCTTGGCCGCAGACCTTGAGCCAGTTGGCCAGCAGACGGTAGCCGTCCTGGGTCATCACGGATTCGGGATGGAATTGCACGGCGTACATCGGCTTGCCCTTGACACGCACGCCCTGAATAATGTGGTCGCCTTGCGTCCACGCGGTAACCACCAGCGTATCCGGCACCGAATCGGGCTCGACGGCCAACGAATGGTAGCGGGTGGCGGTCATGGGGTTGGCCACGCCCTCGAAAATCTCGTCATCGATATGTTCCACCAAGCTGGTCTTGCCATGCATGATGGTGGGCGCATGGTCCACAGTGCAGCCGTACACCTCAGCGAGCGCCTGCAAGCCCAGGCACACACCAAACATCGGCACGCCGCTGGCCGCGCACAGGCGAATCATATCCTCACTGGCACCGGATTCGGCCGGAGCACCAGGGCCGGGAGAAATCAGCACGCCATCGTAACCGTCCAGTACACCCGGCGCGGCTGGGTCGATAGCGTCGTTACGCACCACATCAACAGTGGCGCCAAGGGTTTGCAGATAGCCTACGATCGTGTAGACGAAGGAATCGTAGTTATCCACCACCAAAATATGCGCGGAATCGGTCATAGGGCTCTCCTTGAGGGACGTGTACTGCAAGCCATAGTACTAGGATGCCGTCAGCTCGCTGCCACGAAGTTCGACATCTGCTGTAGGAATGGGATATTGGCGGCGGCCCAAGGGAATCCCCACTGGAACAGCGCCGCGGCGGCTGCGAACAGCAGCAGAGCCAGCAGCAACCATCGAATCGGTGCCACGCCGGGCTGCAGACGCAACAGTCCGCCATAGATGCTGGCATCCGGACGGCGACGCTCACCCGCGCGAACCTCGCGCAGCACCGGCCAGCGCCATGCCACCGCAGCGGCAATGAACAGAACCAGCCACACTACCAGCGCGCCGAATACCACCTTGTCCAGCGAGCCAATGCGGGAAGCGATCGAGGGGGTTTCGGTGGTGGAGAACATCACTGCACCGGACGAATCAGTAGTAGCCAGCTCTTTGGGCACACCGTCGGACACTTTGGCCCAGTACGCCAACTCACCATAGCTGATCCATCGTTGGGTGGGGGTGGAGTATTTCGGCTCACAGGTGGTCAGTGTGATCATGCGTTTGGTGGGATTGGCAGTGGAGTCTTCCGGATTGGGCGCGATCACATACACGTCCGTGGGCAGCACAATCTCGTGCTGGGTGTAGTGGTAGACGTACCAGTAATCCTTGGTACGAACGATGATGGGATCGCCTTCCTGCAACTTGTCCACATCGCCCAACGGCTGCCCGTAGCCGTTGCGGTGGCCGGCGACGGCGAAGTTGCCGACCTGCCCCGGCATCTGGGTGGTGTCGTAATGGCCCAGACCGTGGCGATTGAGCTGCTCGAGCGTGGTGCCTTCCACGATGTTGCGATGCCATTGGGAGCCGAAGCGCGGAATGTAGATCTGCGCAATCAAGTCGCCATATTTCGCGTCTTTCGGCTGTACTGGAGCATCGCCCTCCTGGGCTTTGGCGATGGTGACCGTTCCCCCGTTGTTGCTGGGGTCGCTCCAGTCGACGGACTGGGTGGTTTCGTTCTGGGCTCGCTCCGCCTCGACACCGGTCCACCACATCTGCCAGACGATGTACAGGGCGCAAATCACGGCAGCGGTAATCAGCAGTTCGGCGCAGATGCCGAGTGCCTGCCAGACCGGGCTCCGCTGGGGCGAAGACGCGCCGCGTACTGCGGCACGACGGGACCTTGCCCTGCTGGCATTGGCCGGGTCTGCCGCCATTCGTGCGGCGTCGTCCTCGGGGAAGGGCTGTACGTCCGACACGGACGCGAGATCAATGGGCGCCGGTGCGCCGCTGTTGTGCCTGCCGTGTCTCATTGCTGAGTCTGCTCCTCATCTGTGGTCTTTGACGTATCGACCGTGGCATATTTCAACTGCTGCAGCAAGGCGGCGGTAGCGGGGAACTGAAGGCCCTCGGCATTCTCCACCTTGTAGCCAATGCCAAACGCGGTCACATATTGCTTAAGAATGGTAATGGCTTCGGAGTCGTTCAACGCTGCGCGAAGTCTTTGCGGGTCACCAATCGCGGAAATGGTGAATGGCGGCGAGTATTTCTTACCGTGCAACGACAGCACGTTGCCGGAACAGATGACCGCCGAATTGAACAGCACCCGCTGATCCATAATCATCAGCGCATCGGCACCGCCGGCCCACAAGGCATTCACCACCGATTCGACGTCCTGCTGATGAATCACGTAATCGTTGATATTGGCGGTCGTGCCATTGTTGTTGACTGCGTTCTCCCACAACGGAGAATCATCCAGCGTTACCGTTACGCCGCTGCCGCTGAGCGCGGGCAGCATCAGGCTGGAATCCACATTGCTGGAGTCCTTGCCTTGGTTCTGTGTGCTGTCGGTGCCATCGGTGCCATCGGCCTTGAGCGCGTCCGTAAGATTGGCGACCTGTTTGGTCAGATCGCTGACGTCCTGCTGCAGCTGGTTGGCCTCGTCCACGCCTTGCTCCACCAGATCGGCCGTATCGTTGGTGGCGGCAACCGTACGATTGACCCTCACGTTGGTGCTCAGCAGAAAACCGGTCAAGGCAATGACGACGAATACCGCGACACCACCCCATAGGGAGTGCCGTGCACCGTGCTTACCTACATGTCTGGCCATGAATTTCCTGTCTTCTTGCCGACTCTGGTCGCCGCTTTCGAGTGTAGCCACTATTATGACTTTTAGCCTATTGAATGGAGACTATGCTGATGGCTGACGAAGAGCTGCACGAAACCGACTCGAACAACCAGAAGGACTGGCAGAGCGAGACCTCATCCAGCACCGTTGCTGACGAGACCGCCAGCAAAGACACCGAGCAGAACGCAGAGAACGCTTCTGCCGAGGAAGGCGCGGCTTACGGCGTGAATATGGAGCAGGTGCAGGCCGTGCTCAACGCCACTGCCGATAAGGCCACGCTGACCCCGCAGATGCAGCGTATGATGAACCGCCAGGCGGAGAACACCAAGCGCGTTGAAGAAACCATTAAGGGCACCAAGTCGAACCCGCGTTGGTTCGTGCCGCTGTTCTGCGCGTTTATGATCATCGGCCTGATTTGGTGCGTGGTGTACTACCTCTCCCCGTCCGGTTCCTGGCCGATTCCGAACATCGGTGCGTGGAACCTCGGCATCGGCTTCGCCCTGATCATGATCGGATTCCTGATGACGATGGGATGGCGCTGAGTTCCGGCTCGTTGCGCTTATCTATCGGTAGATTGTTTTTTCTATCGTTAGGTTGTCCTTAATTCTTATGAGAAAGGCCGACCTCCCGTATGCGGAGGTCGGCCTTTTTCGTGCCTTAGCCTGTTCATCCACAGCTATCCACCACTTATCCACGACTTATCCACTACGTTATCCACAGCCTGTGGATGAATTACACCCATGTAGTTTTCCACCGAATGTGGAAAACCATGTGGATAAGTGGTGGATAAGCGGCGTTTCTCGGTGTATATCTCGTGCATAACTTTGGCTTGGCATACATCGCCACAGCGAGGGAACAGTTATACACCCGAGTTATCCACTGCAACAAACCCAATAATACCGCGGCATTCCTAACTTATCCACATAAGTTATCCACAGTCTTATGCACTTTTCTACACACTTGTGCACAAGTCACCATTGTGGATAACTCATTATCGTGGATAACTCGTCATTGCGCGCATCTCATTACTGTGGATATCTTCATACGGCACACACCCACTCGCCGAACGACGATATCCACATCGCCGCTTTCCGCACATACACTGATGCCGGGCACTGCATGTTCCGCAATACCCGGCATCAATCGTTTTTTTTTACAGCCATATCAAGCCATATCAGTGCAGGGAGCCGAAACTCATCCACCCGTAAGGATTGGCCATATTGCACAACAGAATCAACGCAATGACCAGCACCACCATGGCCCAGCCGTACACCTGCATGCGCCATTTCAGGCTTTTACCGCGCCACGCCGGCACACCACCCACCAGCAGCCATGTGAGTATTCCACCCACTACAAAGCCGCCGACATGCGCCTGCCACGCCACGCCACCGACCACGAACGGCAAGGCGAAGTTCACCGCCATCCAGATCAACATGGAGCGGATATCGGCGCCGATACGGCGATATACCACCAGCAATGATGCAAACAGGCCAAATAAGGCTCCAGAAGCCCCATAGGCTGCCATCTGCCAGCCGATGCCTCCCGGAGCCACCGCAGCCCACACCATAAGTCCCAGGGAGCCGCCAAGGCCGGAAATCACATACAGTCCCAAGAACCGCCAGTGGCCGATCATTCGTTCCAGCACTGGGCCCACGGAATACAGAGCAATCATGTTGAACAGGATATGCAATAGCGAGTTCGGCGCATGCAGGAACATCGAGGTGATGAGCGTCCACGGCTCAGCCACCAGTCTGACCGGAGCCGCCATGCCGAGGTACATCAACCAAGCCCTCAGGCCCGGGGCAATAAATCCCAACAATACCTCCAGTAGCCACACTGCCACGCACGCAACAATCAGCGCCCAGGTCATCACCGGACCACCGCGCTCCCACTGGTATCGAATCTCCCGTTGTGTAGGAATATGCATGCAGCCCACTGTATCGAAGGTCTCGGATGCGTTCCACGCGCCGCGAAGATGCCGAGCCGGCCAAGGGCAGACGGGCGCGGATGAATCGCCCACGAATGTCATTCCACCCAATCGTCACAAACAGCGGCCTAGAATAGGGAGCAGAGTCGGTCTGAATGGGCATACCGACCAGACGATCCCTAGGGAAAGGAGCCGTCATGGAGAACAAGTCTTCTAACGGTTGGAAGTTCTTCGCGCTGCTGTTCGGCGGATTGCTCGCCGCGCTTGTTGGCCTGTACATCTACAAGCAGCAGAACCCGGATTACGATCCGTGGGAGGAGCCGTGGGAGAACAGCTCCTCGCCGGTCGACCTGGGTCTGAATAAGGCCGAGGATGAGGCCGATGACGAGGCGAAAGCCGCCCCGGCCGAAGCCTGATAGGGCGGTCTTTCAACGCAAGAAGCCCCGCAACCGATGGATGTCGGTTGCGGGGCTTCTTATGCTCCGGCGGCCGTCAGGCCAGAGGAGCAGTGTGCCAGATACGCGGAGCCGTTAAGCGGGAAGCCCGGTGGGCTTCCCGTAGGCGACGCCGAGCGGCGACAGCCGCGAGGTAGAAACCAGCACGTAGCTGGCGCGCCGCTCCGGCGGCCGTCAGGCCAGAGGAGCAGTGTGCCAGATACGTTCCAAATAGTCTTCCATGGAGCGGTCGGAGCTGAAGTAGCCGGAGTTGGCCACGTTGAGCAGGGCCTTGCGGTTCCATTCGAGCTCATCAGCGTAGAGGGCCTCGATCTCGGACTGGATGTCCATGTAGGCGGAGAAGTCGGCCAAGGTCATGAACCAGTCCTTGGTCAGCCAGTCGGCCACGAGCGGGGAGTAGGCGTTGCGGTCGCCGTTGGAGAAGGTGCCGTCGGCCACCAGATCGATGGCCTGCTTCAGGCGCGGGTCGGCCTCGTAGTAGGAGGCGGGATTGTAGCCCTCGGCGTACTTCTTCTCGACCTCGTCGACGGTCATGCCGAACAGGAAGAAGTTCTCGGCGCCGACGCGCTCACGGATCTCGACGTTCGCGCCATCGAGCGTACCGACGGTCATCGCGCCGTTGAGGGCGAACTTCATGTTGCCGGTACCCGAGGCCTCCTTGCCGGCCTGCGAGATCTGCTCGTCGAGGTCGGTGGCGGGAATCAGGTGCTGGGCGAGGCGCACATTGTAGTTCCACGGGAAGTACACGGCCAGCTTGCCCTTGACGTCCGGATCGTTGTTGACCACGCGGGAGACGTTGTTGATGAGCTGGATGGTCATCTTGGCCAGGTAGTAGCCCGGGGCGGCCTTGGCACCGAAGAACACGGTGCGCGGGGTGACGTCCTCGGCCTTGACCTTGCCGGACTTGATGTCGGCGTAGGTGGAGATGACGGACAGGATCTTCAGGGACTGGCGCTTGTACTCGTGCAGGCGCTTAACCATGGTGTTGAACATGGTGTTCGGGTCGAGCTCGAAGCCGTACTCGCGCTTGGCGTAGGCGGCGAAGTCGACCTTGTTGGCCTTCTTGACGGCGGCGAACTTCTTGACGAATTCATCGTCCTTGGCCAGCGGCTCGAGGCCCTTGAGCATCTCCAGGTCGGAGAGCCACTTGTCGGTGCCGAGGCCCTCGGTGATGAGGTCGGACAGGCGCGGGTTGGCGAGCTTGACGAAGCGACGCGGAGTCACGCCGTTGGTCACGTTGGTGAACTTGTCCGGGTAGACGTCGGAGAAGTTCTTGAGGGTGACGTCCTTCAGGAGCTGGGAGTGCAGCTCGGCCACGCCGTTGACGTGGGAGCCGCCGTAGGTGGCCAAGTAGGCCATGCGCACGGCGTCGCCAGTGTAGATGGCCATGTCCTTGATGGTGTTCTTGTCGACGCCCTTGGACTTGAGCTCGTCCTCGAACTGCGCGTTGATCTTCTCGATGATCTCAAGGTGACGCGGCAGCAGCTCGCCGATCAGGCTGGCCGGCCAGACCTCAAGGGCCTCCGGCAGCAGGGTGTGGCAGGTGTAGTTGAAGGTCTTGGTGGTGATGGACCACGCGGTATCCCAGTCGTAGCCGTACTCATCGATGAGGATGCGCATGAGCTCGGGGATGCCGATCACCGGGTGGGTGTCGTTGAGCTGGAAGACGATCTTGTTCGGGAAAGTCGTCAGATCCGGCTTGTCCTGGCCCGGGTAGAAGACGCGGATGGCGTCGTGCAGGGAGGCGGAGACGAAGAAGTACTGCTGCTCAAGGCGCAGTTCCTTGCCGACCTTGGTGGAGTCTTCCGGGTAGAGAATCTTGGAGATGTTCTCGGCCTTGACCTGCGGGGTCACGGCTTCCATGTACTCGGAGCGGTTGAAGGCGAGCAGATCGAACTCGTCGTAGCTCTTGGCGCTCCACAGGCGCAGGGTGTTCACGCGGCCGGACTTGTAGCCGGGGACCAGGTAGTCCACCGGCACGGCGCGCACGGACCATGCGGGCTGCCAGGTCTTGGTGCCGTCGGCGTTCTCGACGACCTTGCCGCCGAAGGAAACCTTCTGGTCGCGGTTGTAGTCGATGTGGCCCCACGGCTCTTCGTTGGCCAGCCAGTAGTCCGGGGTTTCGACCTGCTTGCCGTCCTTGTCGAACTCCTGCTTGAAGATGCCGTACTTGTACTGGATGCCGTAGCCGAAGGCCGGCACGCCCAGCGAGGCGAGGGAGTCGATGAAGCAGGCGGCCAGACGGCCGAGGCCGCCGTTGCCGAGGCCCGGCTCGTATTCGGCGTCGACGACGTCCTGGACCTTGAAGCCGAGGGCTTCCACGGCCTTGTCGAACTGCTCGGTCAGACCGGCGTTGAGCAGCGCGTTGCGCAGCTGCTTACCCATCAGGAATTCTGCGGACAGGTAGCCGACGGCCTTGGTGTTGCCGTTCACGGTGTCGGCCTGGGTCTTGAACCAGGAGTCGGCAAGGTGGTTGCGCACGGCCTTGGATGCGGCGACATACACGTCAGCAGGGGTAGCCTGCTCGGTGGTGACGTTCTGAGTGTATTTCAGTTGTTCACGAATCTCGTCGGCGAATTGTTCCGCCGTGACAGGAGACTTCGGTGCGGTGATTTCGGTCATTCTGACTTTCCTTCCGGGATAAGTGCCCGTGTTTATTATGCCGCGCGATAGGTATCGTCGCACAAACGTAAGCATGAACTCTCCGTAACGACGATGGCGGAGCGTTCTTGCATACGTTCTCATTTAGAGCGTAGCACATGCCCCGATATTCCGTATCACACCGTATGCCATCGTTTGCATTATGGAAGATCTTCCGGCTCCGGTGCCATGATGGGATACATGGCAGTAATTCTTGAAAAAGACCTGAAACGCGGGCATGACGCGCTGGTGCAATGGCGTGCCGCGGCCCGGGAGCTGGCGGACAACACACCACATCGTCTGACCGTCTCCCCTGTCTTGCCACGCCCGGTGTGGGCGATGGCCGTGCGCTACTCGCTGTTTCTGCTGGAGCGGCGCGCACCCGGCCCTGGCGTGGAGGTGCGTGTCGCGCCGTGGGGGGCGGTCAAAATCTTGGACGGCCCGGAATCGGACCCGCATAACCTGACCCCGCCGGACGTCATCGAGCTGGACCCGGAAGTCTGGCTGCGGCTGGCCTGCGGCATCACCACATGGGCAGAGGAAAAGGACGCCGGCCACATCAGCGCGGTCGGCGAGCGCGACGACCTGAGCGACCTGCTGCCGCTGTGAGGCGCGAAGCGTAAGTAAGCCACCAGCGGCGGCACCATCAGCCATAACCACAAATCCCCTTGTGCTCAACCAAGCACAAGGGGATTATTACGAGAAGACCGGCGTTCAGCTCTTCTTGGGCTTGAGCGCGGAAGGCATGGGCATCGGAATCGGCTTGCGCGGGGCCGGCTTCGGTGCGGCAGGCGCGGAGGCCGGGAACTCGCCGCTGGTCGCCTTTGCGGCGGCTTCGGCAGCCCACTTGGCGTACTCGTCGAGGTCATCCTCCTGCGTAGCGGGAGCTGCCTCGGCGGCACCGGAAGCGTGGTCATCAGCAGCGGAATCCACATCCTTGTCCGCATACTGGTCATCGATGTCGGCGAACGGGTCAGGAGAGCCCATTCCCGGCTCCTGCTCGCTCAGCTCTTTTGCCAGCTCATCGTAGTCGGTATCGGTGGTCAGGTACTTGAGCTTTCGGGCAATTTTCTGCTGTTTTGCTTTTTGACGTCCGCGGCCCATCTGACCCCCTGCGATTACTGTGCTGTTCGATTCATCAACAATAGAGAGTACCACTAATAGTGGCTTGTTCGTTGTCGGCTCACACTTTTACCATAAAAAGCGTTTATTTAGGGCATATTCAAAGGATTTTCGCATGACCGACGAGCAGCAACTGACAGCGGCAGGCAATGAGATGAGCGCGAGCTTCCTCGCGGCCAAAAAGCGTTCGGACGAAACGCTCGCCAAGCTGGAGGCCAAGCCGTCGTCCTTCACCATGTTGACCGGCGACCGCCCGACCGGCCGGCTGCACCTCGGCCACTACTTCGGCTCGATCCGTGAGCGTGTCGCCATGCAGGAGCGCGGCGTCAACACGAACATCATCATCGCCGACTACCAGGTGATCACCGACCGCGACACCACCGAGCACATCCAAGACAACGTGCTGAACCTGGTGCTCGACTACATGGCCGCCGGCATCGATCCGAACAAGACCATGATGTTCACCCACTCCGCCGTGCCGGCCGAGAACCAGCTACTGCTGCCGTTCCTGTCCTTGGTCACCGAGGCCGAGCTGCACCGCAACCCGACCGTGAAGTCCGAGATGGAGGCGTCCGGCCACGCGCTGACCGGTCTGCTGCTCACCTACCCGGTGCATCAGGCGTGCGACATCCTCTTCTGCAAGGCCAATGTCGTGCCGATCGGCAAGGACAACCTGCCGCACGTGGAAATCACGCGCACCATCGCCCGCCGTTTCAACGAGCGTTACGCCAAGAAGAACCCGGTGTTCCCGGAGCCGGCCGCCATTCTGTCTGAGGCACCGGAGATTCCGGGTCTCGACGGCCGCAAGATGAGCAAGTCGTACGGCAACTCCATCATGCTGGGCGCCACCGCCGAGGAAACCGCCAAGCTCATCAAGAAGAGCCCGACCGATTCCGAGCGCCGCATCACCTTCGACCCGGTTGCCCGCCCGCAGGTCTCCGCCCTGCTGACCACCGCCGGCCTGGTGACCGGCCGCGATCCGAAGGACATCGCCGAGGAGATCGGTGATTCCGGCGCCGGCGCGCTCAAGGCATACGTCATCGAATCAGTCAACGAGTTCCTGGCCCCGCACCGCGAGCGCCGCGCCGAGCTGGCCAAGGACATGGATTCCATTCGTGACATCCTGCACGACGGCAACAAGCGCGCCAACGCCATCGCCGAGGAGACCCTCGACCAGGTGCGCGAGGCCATGGGCATGAAGTACTGATTTTCCCGCCGCCCGTAGCAAGACGCCGTGTCAGCCCCAACTGGGCAACTGACACGGCGTTTTTGTATTGCGGCGTCTGCTGTGTCCTATCTTCACTTCGAGGGGCGGATTTCTTGTTTTTCCGTGCAACGCGGCTATCAAGACGGACCTCTGTTCACTTCATGCCGATGGCTTGCATCAATACGTACGCTCCCCGCACAGCAATGTCATTACGACGTGTTGCGGCATAGCGCGCATGGCTTCCGGAGTATCGGCGGCGTATGGGTCGGCGTCCAGCAACACCACATCGGCCGGGTCGCCGGATGCAAGGCGGTCACGGCCAGTGGCGGTCGAGGCTGCCAGCGAGGTATGCACATCGAGGCACTGCTCGGGCTGGAACGGCTCGCGGTCAGAGCTTTCGGTGCCGAGCACGGCGGCGGAAATGGCCAGCCACGGGTCCAGCGGGGCCACGGGCGCATCCGAGCCCATGCGCAGCGTGGTACCGGCGTCGTGGAGGGCCCTGAACGGATAAGGGATGCCGGCCGGGTTGGCCCAGAAACGGGTGATGACGTCGCGGTCATCCATGGCGTGCTGCGGCTGGATGCTGGCCGTGAGCCCCAGCTCGGCGAAACGCGGGATATCGACGGGTTTGAGCATCTGCGCATGCTCGATCGATCCATGTGCGTGCGTGGCGGCGACTGCGTTGAGCGCAATGGTGTTCGCTTCGTCGCCAATGGCGTGGCAGGCAATGTCGAAGCCATGCTCGGTGGCTAGGCGCATATAGTCTTCGATTTGCTGCGGCGTGTAGCTCAGCGTGCCATACGTCAGCGGCTCGATGCCCGAATACGGCGTGGAGCAGTAGGCGGAGCGGGTGTTGAGCGATCCGTCCGAGATGAGCTTCATGGCGCCCACATGGCCAAGCCCGGCGCTGCCCGGCAATTCCTTGCCGGTATGCCAACCCGCGTCAATGGCGGCTCGCAACCGCTCGGGGTATACACCGGCGTCCACGCGCAAACCGTTAATGCCGGCCGCGAAACGATTGATCCATGTATCGATGTTTTCGGCCATTTCATAATCGCGGATGCCCACCACGCCCTTGCTTGCGGCGTCCTGTTCGGCCTCGCGCAGCAGACGGTCAGTCTCTTCAGCAGCGCCCGGCGCCTTGTCGAAGGCGGTGTAGGCGTTGAACCATTCGAGTTCACCGACCAGACCGGATTCGTCCACATGTACGCCAAGCCTGCGGGCCGCGGCGGAATTCACCCATCCGCAGTGCATGTCCGCGCTGGAGAGGGCCACCGGCTGTTCGCCGGTCACGGCGTCAATTGCGGCCAGTGTGGGCTGCTCGTCGTCGGCCCACAGCGAGTGACGGAATCGCATGCCCACCACGAAGGCATCTGGGTCAAGCGTGTCGGCGGCGCGGCGCTCATCCAGATGACGGCGCAACATGTCCATCGCTTCGGCGGCGGAACGGGCATTGATGAGGTCCAGTCGGCCCAGCGTCTTAGCCCATTGCGTGAAGTGCGTGTGGCAGTCCCACAGGCCGGGAATAACCCACAGGCCGTCGGCGTCGATGGTGGTTTCGTCGGCGGGTGCGGCGGCCGACGTTGGGATTGAGACGCTGCCAGAAGCAATGGCATTCGTCGCGTATTCCAACGATGTCGTATGCGCCTTAGTCTGCATCGTGCTGTCCGAAGCCGAGACCGTTCCAGCAGGGCCGACAGACGCAACAACCCCATCGCGAAGCACCACATCCACGCGGTCCTGAGACCCCGGAACACCGGCATTGACAATACGCACCAAGCTACTCATACCGGCCATCATGCCACCTTTGCATGAACGCCATGGAGATTCGTCCAAGTTGAATCGCGCCGTCGACGGCGATTCCCGCTGGCTGCCTGCAAACCCCTACGTTCCATGTAATTGCGGGATGGCCTGCAACTGCGATGAACACCCATAGTTTATCCACCGACTTATCCACATTTATCCACCGAAAAATTGGGGCGGTAGACAGGGCCGGTAGCCGGACTCTACACTGCGAGGACAAAGCGAACATCACGAAGGGGTGATCATCATGGGTAGCTCAACGGCATTGACCGAGCTGACAATGCAGAAGTACCAACGAATGCAGACGTGCGCAGATGTTCAACGACGAAGCGCATGGCGCCCACCCTATGCCCTGACAACAGCGTTGGAGCTTTTGTCAATTGAAGTACCCCGCATATCAAGCAAACACAGAGGCCTTGCAACTACAACCATTGTTGCGGTTCCACACGCCAATGACAAACGGCACATTGTGGGGGTCAAAGTGGTTGTATGGCCTTTTCCACTAGACACGGTCATAATCGAGGGACAATTCACATGCACTTCACCAGCTTGCACATGGGCCATGTTCTCCACGTATCTCGAACTTGAAGAACTCATCGTTCTCGCTGATTCCATGATGCGACGAGATCGAAGGCTCTGCAGAACAACCATCGACGCCCTTTCTCTGTATCTCGATGAGGCCGAGGCCCAGGTGCGAGCCGACAAAGAGAATGGCACCAATTCGTATTTGTTCCGCGGGTATAACAAATGCCGTCGCGCCCTACTTTTTGGCGCGCGCGGGCACAGATTCCTCCATGGAAACACGAACTCGTTTGGTTCTCTTGAAATACGGTCTGAATTGCCCGCAGGTGAATTATCCAATATTCGTAGGAAACAACACCAGACCCATATATCTCGATCTTGCATACCCTGAATTCAAGATATGTATCGAATACGAAGGCTCTCATCATGCCGGGCAATGGCTGAATGACGCGAGACGCCGCCAGATGATCGAAGATGCTGGCTGGAAGTACATTCAAGTCACCAAATTAGATATTGGCGACGAAGCGGGAGAAGAGGCCCTTGCCCGAAGAGTTGCCGAAAGGATACAGGAGGTTACGGGCAAAACGGTCCAGCTCACGATGCGGCAAACTACCCAGCAAATTAGCGATGTCCGAAAGCTACGCCGTATTCCACTGTACAAACGGCTGAAATTCGAGCCTCTGCTGCCAATTATTCCGACGACGCAGGAATAATAAGCCCGGTAGAGTCAGTCCGCACCGTCCGCACCGCGCTACGGTATTCAAAACCCATTTCAAGGGGCTGATTTGGCCTCCGCCGGAGGTCTACTTCCGTTTCAAGGGGCTGATCATCCGGTAGACCACGTGTATCAATGCCCTTACGTCAACGCCATTCCGCCGTTTTGGAGCCGCGTCTACTCAGGCATCAGCCCCTTGAAACGGAAGTAGATCTCTCCAGAACGTCAAATCAGCCCCTCGAAGTCCGTTTTGGCCTCAATGGTTCCTGCCGAACCACAAAAAAGCCACTCCTCTGCCATACGAGCCGACCGCACAGCAGGCACGTGTCATTTGCCGCTGCGGACCTCGGACTCCATGGCTTCCATGGGCTCGTCGACGAGCACGGTGCCGGACGGCAGGGTGCCGGGCAGCGGATCGTCCATGTAGTGGTCGAATTCGTAGAGCATGCGCTTGTTCGGCTTGGCGGTCAGCAACGAAACCACCACGATGAACAGCAGCGAAATGATGAACGCCGGCAGCAGCTCATAGATGGCGAATACGCCGCCCAAGGGCTTGACGAGGTTGTGCCAGATCAGCACGGCCGCCGTGCCGGACAGCATGCCGGCCACGGCGCCGGCCTTGTTGGCGCGACGCCAGTATAGCGAGCACAGCATCAACGGGCCGAATGAGGCACCAAGCCCGGCCCACGCGTAAGACACCACCTGGAAGATCGACGAGTTCTGGTCGTATGCCACCAGAATGCCGAACAGGAACATGACCACCAGCGTGACCCTGGCCACAATCATGACCTGCTTGTCGGTGGCCTTGCGGTGCAGCAGCCCGCGGAAGATGTTCTCGCCCATGGCCGAAGCGCCGATGATCAGATACGAGGAGCTGGAGCTCATCGAGGCCGCGAAAATGCCGGAGACCACCACGCCGCACATGAAGCTCGGCAGCAGGGTCTGCGCCAGCACGATGAAGATGGTTTCCGCATCGGTGGAGGTCAGCAGTTCGGTGGGCATCATCGCACGCCCCACCAAGCCGATGCACACTGCGCAACCCAGCGAAATCACGCACCAGGAGGTGGCGATGATTCGGGACTTGCGCACTTCTTCCACGCTGCGGATGGACAGGAAGCGCACCAGCACCTGCGGCATACCGAAGTAACCCAGGCCCCACGCCAGCATGGAGATGATGGTGATGATGCCGTAGTCGGAGGGCGCGCCGAACACGGCCTTGCCCGCCTCGACGAGCTGCTGGCCGGTGGCCGGGTCCAGCTTGGGCGCGGCCACCTGCGTGCCGGACAGGTAGCCGGGGATGGCACGCAGGAATTCCACGGTGTTGTCGACACCGCCCGCGCTGGCCACGGTGCCGATGAACACCACCGCGAGCGCGAAGAACATGAGCATGCCTTGAATGAAGTCGGTCATCACCACCGACAAGTAGCCGCCCACCACGGTGTAGACGAACACGACCACCGCGCCGATGATCATCATGACGTGGTAGTCGAAACCGAACAACGTGGCGAACAGCTTGCCCACGGTCACGAAGCAGCTGCCCACGTACACGCTGAAGAACACCAGGATGATCACGGCCGCGATGGTGGAGATCACGCCCTTCTTGTCATGGAAACGCTTGGCGAAGAAGTCAGGAATGGTGATGGCATCGTCGGTCACTACCGAGTAGCGGCGCAGTCGCCGGGCCACAAGCTTCCAGTTGAGATAGGTGCCGAGCGCCAGTCCGACGGCGGTCCACATCGGGTCGGCCGCACCAGTGAAGTAGGCCAGGCCCGGCAGGCCCATCAGCAGCCAGCCGCTCATGTCGGAGGCTTCGGCGCTCAGGGCCGTGAGCCACGGCCCCACGCCGCGCCCGCCCGCAAAGTATTCCTTGGAGGAGGAGTTGGAGCGTTTGGAGTAGATGAATCCGATGGACAGCATGGCCGCAAAATAGATGACCATGGCCAGCAGAATCCAGAAATCGTTGGCCAACTGCGCCCCTCCTCAATCATGACGCCAAGCGGCTACCGCCATGGCAGAACTATGTGCTGATATGCGATTGACGCCGGAGCGGCGTCATACAGACCGTCACAGTCGTGAATACGGCCGCAACGCACTTCGCCTGATGGTAGTGGATACAAGGGCTCAAGCACCTTCCACCGTTTCCATACTGAGACGCTGTTTTATCCGAGCTCCCCTCACCTGAGGGGAGCCAAGATGACGGTCAGATGTCGTAGCGCCAGGACTTGTCGGTCACCACGCGGGCCATCGCCAAACCGATCGGCAGACAGATAATCACCATGAACGCACGGAACGCCCAGTCCAGCGCATTCATGGTCTGGAAGCTGCCGAGGTACCACATGGCACGGTACATATACAGACCGGGCACCATGATCACGATCGACGGCACGGTCAGGCAGATGCGCGGGTAGCCGAGGTGCGGCGGTAGCCAGCCACGTCGCACGGATGAACGCCACGCCGATGCCAGAATGCCCGCCAGGAACGCGCCGATGAAGGTAGCCATCTCGGGAGCCATGCCGAAGTCCTGCAATTCCAGACGCAGCGTGTCCGTGATCGCACCGATCAGGGCGGCGGCCAGGCACATGCGCTGCGGCGAATTGAACAGCACGGAGAAGCCCCACACGCCGACGAACGCCGCCACGAACCGCAGCAATCCGTTGACCCACGGGTCAAGCCCCAGCGGTTCAAAGCCTTCCGGGTGCAGGTGCACCATCACGGCCACGGCCCAGCCTGCCAGCGTGGCCATCAGGATGATGCACAGCACGTACGCCACGCGCTGGATGCCCGAGGGGAAGTCGATTTTCGCCATGTCGAGTCCGCCGGTGATGAGCGGGAAACCGGGGATCACGAACAGCATGGCGCCAATGTAGGCCGTATCGTGCGAGAGCGCGACTGGGTCGAAAATGCCGATGAGTCGCAGGGTGCCGGTGCAGGCGAGCGCCGCCGCGGCCACGCACACAAAGGTGACGAAGAACTGGTTCAGATGGTATGCAAACAGCCGGCGACGCATCCACTGGCCAAGGCCCGCGCCCACGAACGCACCGATCATGTCGTATGGGCCGCCGCCGAGCAGGAACACGAAGGCCGCGCAGGCCAGGGCGGAGGCCAGACCGGAGAACCACGGCTTGTACAGCGGCTTGCGACGCTCAATCAGATCGAGCCGCTCGTGCGCCTGCCGCACGGTGATACCGCCCTTGGCCTTCTCTTCGTCGGAGCGCTCGTTGAAGTGTTCGGCGTATTCCTTGGGCACGCGATTCTTGCGCTTCGCACTGCTTGCAGCAGGGCTTTCGGCGGTTGCGCCGTTCGCTGCGTTCGCCGATTCAACCGACTCATTGGAGTCACCGGTAAACACTTCGGCATCGTCGTAGGCCTTCTCTTCGGCCGCTTTGTCTTCGACCGGAGTGACTTCCGCGCTGTCCGCCAAAAGTCGGTGGGCTTCTCCATTGTCATCATCCAAGGACTTGGCCACGGAGGTCACGAGTACCTTGGTTTTCAACGCAAGATCCAGCGTCTCGTCCACGCTGCCGTTGGCCGCCTCAGCCTCGGCCTTGGCACGTTCGCGCAGGCGCTTGGCCAGATCGGCCGAATACTGCGAAGCGTCACGTTCGTCCAAATGCTTGACCACGCCATCGGACAGTTGCGAATCGACGTGATACATCGACCCCTTGCCGAGATTCACGGAGAACCAGTCGGCGAAATGTTCCAGCAGCCAGATACGTTCGGTGTTCACGCCGGTGGTCGGCAAATCCACGACTTCGGTGATGCGGTTACGACCATCCGTGCAGGTGGCCTCGATATCCGTCAGGTTCACGTCGGCGCGTACGTGCACGCCCAGCGGGTAGGCGATGCGGTGCATCATTTCACGCACGCGGAAGGAGCCGGTGCCGGCTCCCAGGTCCAGCATGCCGACTCGTACAATCACGCTGGCTTTGGCGGCGATACCGGCGTCCACCACCGGTTTTTCCCAATCGCGTGCAATATCTTCCATGTCCAGCGGAATGGAGTGGGTGTGGAATTTACGTACAGCCGTTGCGCCTTTCGCTTCGGGCGCACTTTTTTTCTTCTGTTCGCTCACATCCCTCATTACTACTCCCTGCCTCCCCCGCCAGCAATCGTAAGGTGCTCAAATCTTCCGCGAATCGGACAGTGTCTCATATGCTGTCCGATATTCGGTCTCTATAGGTGGACAACTTGGCGCACTATATGGACTCCGTAACGCAAATAGCGATTTCGCGGGGATACACTATTGCCCACACAACAACCACGTTGAATATGGGCTGTGGGCTCGCAACGACTGGCCTCAACAACTGCGGAGGAGCCGCAGACGACCGGTAGACCGAGCAACCTGTTATTCGGCAAAGGAGGTTATATGGCAACACCTGAAGAACAGATCACTCCCGCTGACGCCGCCATCGTCACTACCGGGACCGGCCGAAAGGGCCCGGAGGAGCATGATCTTCCCGAAAGCCTGAAGTACGACATGGATCTGTGTCTTGAGATCCTGCGTAACGTACTGGGCGAATACAACCCCGAACTGCTGTCTACGTTCGACACCGTGCGTCATTACGCGGTGGAGGCCAGCGCCGAGCATTTCGCCGAGCTGAAGGATCCGAACCCCGACCAGGATGGCCTGAAGGAGGCCGTGAACGTCATCGACAACATGACGCTGCACGACGCCCAGCTGCTGGCCCGCGCGTTCGCCACGTATTTCCATCTGGCAAACCTGTCCGAGGAGAACTACCGCGTTTCCGTGCTCCACGAGCGCGAGAACAACGTGTCCGTTGACCAGGCGGTCGACCCGATCAACGAGCTCACCGTCGCCTACCACCAGCTCATCAATGAGACTGGCCCGGCCAAGGCCAAGGAACTGCTCAACCAGCTCGAATTCCACCCCGTCTTCACGGCGCACCCCACTGAGGCCCGTCGTAAGGCCGTGGAAGGCAAGATCCGCCGCGTTTCCGAATTGCTTGAGGAGTACAAGCGCCTCGGCGGCTCGGATAAGAAGGAATGCCTGCGCCGTCTCTACAACGAGATCGACGCCCTGTTCCGCACCTCTCCGATCGCGCTGAAGAAGCCGACCCCGGTTGAGGAAGCGGACACGATTCTCGACATCTTCGACAACACGCTGTTCAACACCATCCCCAAGGTCTACCGTCGCTTCGACGACTGGGTCCTGGGCGATAAGGCCGGTCTCGTCGAGCCCGCTTGCCCCGCGTTCTTCCACCCGGGCAGCTGGATCGGCTCCGACCGCGACGGCAACCCGAACGTCACCGCCAAGGTGAGCCGCGCCGTGGCCCGCAAGTTCTCCGATCACGTAATCGCCGCCCTTGAGGAAGCCACCCGCACCGTGGGCCGCAACCTCACGATGGAAGCCGAGACCACGCCGCCGAGCGCCGAGCTCAAGAGCCTCTGGAGCCACCAGAAGGAAATGAGCGAGCGTCTGACCGACAAGGCCGCCCTGATCTCCACCAAGGAGATGCACCGCGCGGTCATGCTGGTGATGGCCGACCGTCTGCACTACACCATCGAGCGCGACGCCGACCTCATGTACCACTCCTGCGACGACTTCCTCGCCGACCTCAAGGTGGTCCAGCGTTCGCTGGCCGCCGCCGGTGCCAAGCGTTCCGCTTACGGCCCGCTGCAGGATCTGATCTGGCAGACCGAGACCTTCGGCTTCCACATGGTGGAGATGGAGTTCCGTCAGCACTCCGTGGTGCACGCCCGCGCCCTTGCGGATATCCGCGAGCACGGCCTGCACGGCGAGCGCGGCGAACTGCAGCCGATGACGCACGAGGTGCTCGACACCTTCCGCGCTCTCGGTGCCATCCAGAAGCGCAACGGCCTCAAGGCCGCCCGCCGCTACATCATCTCCTTCACCAAGAGCGCCCAGAACATCAAGGATGTCTACGAGCTCAACCGCTTGGCATTCTCCCACCCGGAGGACGTGCCCACCATCGACGTGATCCCGCTGTTCGAGCAGCTTGAGGATCTGCAGAACTCGGTGGACGTGCTCGAGGAAATGATCAAGATCCCCGAGGTTCAGGCTCGTCTGAAGGCCACCGGCAACAAGCTCGAGGTCATGCTCGGTTACTCCGACTCCTCGAAGGACGCCGGCCCGACCTCCGCCACGCTGGCCCTGCACTCCGCTCAGGAGCGCATCGCCAAATGGGCTGAGTCGCACGACATCGATCTGACCCTGTTCCATGGCCGTGGCGGCGCCGTAGGTCGTGGCGGCGGCCCCGCCAACCGTGCGGTGCTCGCCCAGCCGGTCGGTTCCGTCAAGTGCCGCTTCAAGCTCACCGAGCAGGGCGAGGTCATCTTCGCCCGTTACGGCAACCCGGTGCTGGCCATCCGCCACGTCGAGTCCGTGGCTGCGGCGACCTTGCTGCAGTCCGCGCCGAGCGTGGAGAAGCGCAACACCGAGATGACCGAGAAGTATGCCGACATGGCCGCTCAGCTCGACGAGGCCGCGCACAACCGCTTCCTCGACCTGTTGAACACCGACGGCTTTGCCCCGTGGTTCTCGATCGTTACGCCGCTGACCGAAATCGGCCTGCTGCCGATCGGCTCCCGCCCGGCCAAGCGTGGCCTCGGCGCCAAGTCGCTCGACGACCTGCGCACGATTCCGTGGATCTTCTCCTGGGCCCAGGCCCGCATCAACCTGGCCGCCTGGTACGGTCTCGGCACCGCATGCGAGAAGTTCGGCGATCTGGAGACCATGCGTCAGGCTTACGAGGAATGGCCGCTGTTCTCCACCTTCATCGACAACATCGAGATGTCCATCGCCAAGACGGATGAGCGCATCGCCAGGATGTACCTTGCCCTCGGCGACCGCGAGGACCTCAATGAGAAGGTGCTCAACGAGATGGAGCTCACCCGCAAGTGGGTTCTGGCCATCGTGGGCGACAAGTGGCCGCTGCAGCACCGCCACGTGCTCGGCCAGGCCATCCGCATCCGCTCCCCGTACGTGGACGCCCTGTCCGTCACTCAGGTGCTGGCGCTCAAGTCGCTGCGCAAGAAGGTGGACAAGGAAGAGCTCTCGCAGAGCCAGCAGGCTGGATTCATCTATCTGATCCTCTGCACGGTCTCCGGCGTCGCCGCAGGCCTGCAGAACACAGGCTGACGTTTTGGCCGGTGTTGGGCCGCGCGTGCGGCCCAACACCGCTTGGGAAGCCCGGTGGGCTTCCCAAGGCCAAAACGTAGCGATATGTTTTGCGCAATAGCTTTGCGCGCGCAAAACATATCGCAGCACAGCAACCCCCGCGACTCAGCGGGGGTTTCCTTTTACCCGCGCATATCGGTAAAGTCCCACTCGCCAGAGTGGGACTTCCCTGTTTCACGCCATTTCACGCCGCAGTAGACTCACGCTCGATGAGCTTATAGCCCACGTTCACGGTCTGCGGGAAGAATTCATCGTCCGGGTTCTCGATACGCCGCATAAGCAAGGTCAGCGCGGTATCCGCCATGCCCTTGAAATCCGTGGCCACGGTGGTCAGCATTGGCACGCTGTACGCACCCTGGCTCAGGCCGTCGAAGCCGATAACGCGCACATCGCCCGGCACGCTCACGCCATCATCCGCCAGACCACGCAGAATACCGAGCGCAATACCGTCGTTCAGGCAGTACAGACCGTCGTACTTGCACTTGCCTTTCTTAGCCAAGCCGCGCCCGGCCTCGATACCGCCGTCAATCGACCACGAGGATTTGATGTAATCGCGGCGCTCGTCAAACGGCAGTCCGGCCGCGAGAATCGTCTCCTTGGCGGCCCGCATACGAATATCACGCGAGCCGGGAATGATGTTGGGATTGTTGGGATCGCGATTGTCGCCGACGATGCCGATGCGCGCACAGCCACGCGCGATAAGGTGTTCGATTGCCGCCCGTGAGCCGGCGTCGCTCGGCGCGTTCACGGTGTCGATGGGCAGGCTGGTGTCGTAGTTTTCCAGCATGACGGCCGGGTGCCGCTTCAGGATATCGACCGCACGTGGCGCATTGATGGCGATGATGCCGTCCGAAAACGTGTACGACAGATCGTTGTCGTCGGTAAGATACCGGGACAGTTCGATGAGCATGTGCGAGTCGCGCTTGTGCACTTCCTCAGCCACACACATGGCCAGATGGGAGAAATAGTCGCCCTCGAGGCCCGAGGTAAGGAAGGTGATGGTATCGGACCGCCCAGAACGCAGGGACCGGCCAGACAGGTTGATTTTATAGCCGAGTTTGCGGGCGGCGTCACGCACGCGTTGCGTGGTTTCGGGCTTGACGTAATCCTTGCCTCGCAGGGCCGCGGAGGCGGTGGTGGCGGTCACTCCGGCCAGTTCGCCGACATCCTTTAAGGTCACCATCGTTACCATCTCCGCATATCACGAACCTTATCGATAAGAATCCATAGTACCGCCCACATCTCAGCCGAGGATGAGACCCTCGGTCGAGGCCCTGCCCGGCGACTCGAACGCCGCGGTCACCGTGGTGAGCACCGACGCTGCAAACGAAAACATGTCAAACCAAGAAATGGACATGACGGAGTCATTGTTTTCCGAGAGGGATATGCCGCGTCCACGGGCAGACGTCACGTATCAATCACGCCGATACCGTCATATAACTGTTTTCGATGTGAGAAAGCTCATAGCTTCCGACCACAGAAATCAGCCACAGCAACCCCATAACAGCGTTATAGTTCTGTTTGTCGGCGTCGACAAGAGCCAGCAGCGCCGATGAAATGCACACCAAGGATGTTTAGCGAATTGTTCGCAGTTCGCACGATTCGATTTGATTCGATTCGTGCAGCCCGGATGGTTCACGGGGGCATGCCGTCGTGATGTGCGTGGATATGGGCGATACGACTCTCGTTCGGGTCGGCAGGTCATCGTACACCAGTTACGAAAGGATCCGTCCATATATGGCAAGGTTTACCGAGAATCGTTGGACCAGCGCGATTATTCCCGCACTGCTGATTCATATCCCAATCGGTACCGTCTATTGCTGGAGCGTGTTCAAGCAGCTTATCGCTGACCGTCTCCACGCCAGCCCCGCCTCCGTGGAATGGGGCTTCTCACTCGCCATCTTCTTCCTCGGCATGTCCGCCGCGTTTGCCGGGCCAATGGTGGAGAAAAACATCAAGAAATCCGCACTCGTCTCCATGGTCTGCTTCGTGGTCGGCTTCGCCGGCACGGGCGTGAGCATCGCCCTGAACTTCCTGCCGGGCGTGTTCATCTGTTATGGCGCGATCATGGGCATCGGCCTGGGCGTCGGTTATCTGACTCCGGTCAAGAACCTGATGCTTTGGTTCGCCGACAACAAGGGCCTCCCACCGGCATCGCCGTCGCCGGCTTCGGCCTGGCCAAGGCCATTGCCAGCCCACTGATGGAATATCTCATCGGCACGGTTGGCCTGGTCAGCATGTTCTTCATCCTCGCCGCGGTCTACGCGGTGATGATGTTCGTCGGCTTCCTGCTCATCAAGCGTCCGGCCGGCTGGGTGTACGATCCCGCGACCTCACACGTCAGCCGCAAGACAATCCTCAAGAAGCCCGTGTTCTGGGGCATCTGGATAGCCTTCTATATCAACATCACCTGCGGCCTGGCCCTCATCAGCCAAGAGAAGGACATCCTGCACGATGTGCTCAGGGCCTTCCCGCAGTATGCCAACCTGAGCCCCGCCAAGTTTGCCGCCGCCATCTCCGGCATCATCGGACTGGTGCTCGCCGTGGACTCCGTGTTCAACACGGCTGGCCGCGTGGGCTTCTCCACACTCTCCGACCACCTGAAGCGCCGCGAGACCGTCTATCAGGTAATCTTCATCATGTCGATTGCCGTGTGCTTGCTGCAGATCTTCACCAACAGCATCGGCAACGCTCTGCTGTGGGCCGTGCTGGCCATGCTGTTCCTCGTCAACGCGGGCTATGGTGGCGGTTTCTCGACGCTGCCCGTGCTGCTTGATCAGCACTTCGGCACCAAAACCGTCTCCACCACGCACGGTCTGACGCTGAGCGCCTGGGCGTTCGCCGGTCTGTCCGGCAACCAGTTGGCCTCGTTCGTAGTTGCCCACGCGCCTGATCAGGCCCACCGCTACGCCGCACTCATCCCGGTGCTCACCGGCCTGTTCGTTGTGGCCCTGATCAGCATCAGCTTGGTCAAGTACCTCGGCGACAGAAACGTCACGAAGGCCGTCGAAGACCGAGGCTGAGCTGCCGCAAAACAACGATTCTGCCGGAGTCGGGCGCATCGATCGCATCAATCGATGTACGTCACGATTTTGGCAGAATCGTTGTTGTTGCTGTTGAGTACCTGAGGTCGTGCGGCTTACGCGCCGACCAGTTCGAGCATTTGGGGGATGCTCTTTTTGCCGAATTCGACTTGCTGGGTGCCGTCGGCGTGGGTGATGACGATGCAGGGCACGCTCATCGCGCCGTACTGGTCCTTAAGTTCGGGGAAGTGCGAGACGTCGTAGGCTTCGGCGCGCACGGCCGGGCTCAGGGAGGCAATGCGCTGGGAAGCAAGCACGGTTTCCGGGCACATCGTGCAGGTGAGCGAGACGAGGATCATGATGTTCAGCGGGTCCGTGATGGACTTCGCGCGTTCGACCAGGTCATCGCCCAGCGGCTGGCCGGGACCGGCCGCGTTGTACAGGCCGAGCACGAACGAGTTGAACTCGTGGCCGGAAGGTACGCCGTGGAAGGCCAGACCGGTGAAGACCAGTGAACCATTGCCGTCCTTGCCGGCCTTGCCGTCGCCCTCAGCCGGCACGCAGATGCGCACAGTTGGGCGGGCGAGCGGCAGGACGCCGGCGACGTCGAATGTGGCGCGGCCGGAATCGTCCAACGAACCATAAGTGGGCAGTTCGGTGCCGTCCGGCAAGGTGACGGACAGCGGTTCGCCGACCACCAAAGAAGTAGGCACAGAAGCACCATCCACCGCCGTGATCAGCCCTGCGGCATCAACGGCAACCGAGTTCAGCTTGCCGCCGGACAGCGCAACCATCTCGCCGATGAAACCCTGCAATTCCGCCGAAAGCGGAGTGCCGTCCAGTTCGAGAGCGAGCGTGACCGGGCGGGTCATGCGTCCGAAGACCACGCCAAGCTGCTGCTTGACGGCGGCGGAGAACAGTTCGCCGGGCTTCTTGGCGGCGCTGGCTGCGGCTGCGGCATCGGCGCTGCGTTTGGCGGGAGCCGGGGCGGGCGTCGTGCCAGCGGCCGAGGCGGCGGAGGCGGCCTTGGCCTCGGACTCCTCATAAGCGGAAGCAGTGGGACGCGGCGGCACCAAGCCGGTTTTCTCGCTCATCTGCTTGGCGTAACGCTCCAGTTCCACGGCGGCAATCGCACCGTCGGCGGTGGCGGTGACCACCTGGCGCAGGTTCTTGACGCGCAGATCGCCGGCCGCGTACACGCCCGGCACCGAAGTTCTGAGGTAGTCGTGCGTGACCACGTAACCGTGGTCGTCGAGCTCCACCACGCCGCGCACCAAATCGGTGGCGGGCACATAGCCGGCGAACACGAAGACGCCGAAGGTGCCGGCGTCGGCGGGCTTCCACGTTTCGGTCTGGCCGGTGGCAAGGTTCAGGATTGAGGCTTCTCGCAGGCCTCCTTGGCCGGCGGTGACGCCCTTCAGCTCGACCTGATAACGCACGTCGATCTTCGGGTTGTTCTTGGCTTCGGCGGCCACTGCGGCATCGCAGGTGAAGTCCGGTTCGCGCACGAGCACGGTGACTTTGGAGGCGTATTTGGTCAGGAACACGGATTCCTCGGCTGCGGCGAATCCGCCGCCGACCACCAGTACTTCCTTGCCGGTGAAGAACTCGCCGTCGCAGGTGGCGCAGTAGGCCACGCCGCGGCCGGCGTACTCGGCCTCGCCCTCGAAGCCCAGCTTGCGCGGGCTGGCGCCGGTGGCGATGAGGATGCCGAAGGTCTTGAGGTCGCCGCGTGAGGTGTGCACGGTTTTGATGTCACCATCCACGTCGAGACCGGTGGCTTCGGCGGAGAGGAATTCGGCACCGAAGTCCTGAGCCTGCTGGCGCATGGTCTGGGTGAGTGCGCGGCCCGTGGTGCGGCCCACGCCCGGATAGTTGACGACTTCGTTGGTGATGGTGATCTGGCCGCCGAAATCGTCCTTTTCGAGAATCAGCACGCGGTAGCGAGCGCGGGCCAGGTACAGGCCGGCCGTCAGGCCAGCAGGCCCGCCACCAATGACGACGACGTCATAGAGATTGTTGGTCTGAGTCATGAAAACTCCCTTACATACACTGGCTCCCCTCTCTGAGGGGAGCTGTCGTAGTGAGACTGAGGGGAGCATATCGGATCAGGCTAGCTCTCGCGAGCACTCCCCCCAGTCGCTTTCAGCGACAGCTCCCCTCAGAGAGGGGAGCCAAGATTACCGCCTATTCAGTGTCGATCACAGCTGGCCGACGAGGTCGAGGCTGGGCTCGATGGTTTCCTCGCCAGGGGTCCAGTTGGCGGGGCAGACCTGGTCGCCGTGCTCGTGGACGAACTGGGAGGCCTGCACGCGGCGCAGCAGCTCCTCGGCGTTGCGGCCCACGTTGGAGGAGATGACCTCGTAGGCCACGACCTTGCCCTCGGGGCTCACGATGAAGTCGCCACGCTCGGCCATGCCATCGGCCTCGTTGTAGGTGTCGAGGTCCTTGGCCAGCAGGGCGGTCGGGTCGGCAAGCATCGGGTACTCGATCTTGGCGATCTTCTCGTTGGCGTCGTGCCAGGCCTTGTGCACGAAGTGGGTGTCGCAGGAGACGGAGTAGATCTCGCAACCGATTTCCTTGAACTTGGCGTAGTTCTTGGCCAGGTCTTCAAGTTCGGTGGGGCACACGAAGGTGAAGTCGGCCGGGTAGAAGAAGAACAGGGACCAGTGGCCGAGCACATCGTCCTTGGTCACTTCGTGGAACTCGTTGTTCTGGAATGCGTTCACCTTGAAATCGGTCAGTTCATGCTGCAGAAGAGTCATCATCGGTCCTTTCGGGAATTGTTAATCTTCAAGCGTTTACCACCACCTATCGTAATGTGGTGAGCCACGGCTCGCGCGGGTGTAACGTATGAGCCTTATCACACCACCCGCAACCCTTGTGCCCAAATGGCCGTTGCCCCAATCACGACTATGCGCGAATACTCGCTAATATGGCAATCAGCAGTCCGCTGATAATGGAGGTTTCATGGCTCAGTCAGACTTTGAACAGGAATCGACCGCGAACGCAACGTGGAGCCGCATGCTGCAAGGCAACCGGCGCTTTGCCGAGGGCAAGCCCGACCACCCATGGCAGGACAAGGAGACCCGCCAGACGCTGCTTGATGGCCAGAACCCGGATGCCGCGGTGCTCTCCTGCTCGGACTCGCGCGTACCTCCGGAAATCATTTTTGATCAGGGCCTGGGCGACCTGTTCACCGTGCGCACCGCCGGGCAACTCATCGATAGCGCGGTTATCGCCTCGCTGGAGTACGCGGTCAAGAAACTGCACGTCAGCCTGATCTGTGTGCTCGGTCACGAGCACTGCGGCGCAATCGAGGCCGCCGAGCAGGAGCTGGACGACCTGATGCACACCATCACTTCCGAAGCCGACGGCTCACTGGAGGCCGCGGATGCGATGGACGACCTCGACGAGCACATCGCCGCCGCCGAATCGATTATTCTGCGCCAGGCCGGCATGTCCGTCTGGCAGGCGCGCGAAGCCGAGCTCGACGCGCATGAAGACATCGAGCGCGTACACGTGGCCCACATTATTGAAACTTTGGTGGAGCAGTCTCCTGTCATCCAGCAGGCCCTCGCCGCTGACAAGCTCATGATCGTCGGCGCCCGCTATCAGCTCGATTCCGGCAAAGTGGAAGTGCTGAGCTTCTGAGCGTGCGATCCGCAATATCGCCACCTGCGTGGGATTTGGCGAATCCTTGGCCATAGCCGCGAGAAACAGCCTCTCTGCACTAGTAATGCCGTCCAGCGCTGGAACGCATACGGCATCGTCGAAGGCGAGCAACGCATCGGAAACACCGGTCGACACGTCGTCCGCGGTAATGATAAGAGTGCCCTTCCCTTTGCCGAGTTTCTTACTGCCCAGCCAGCACACCCCAATTTGACGTGCCACTCCCCTAGAGTTGAAGCCATGTCACTTGGTTTGAACATCCTCCTGATTTTTGTATTTCTCGTTATCGGTTCCGTGTTCTCCGGCACCGAGTTGGCATTGGTCTCTCTGCGCGGCTCGCAGATCGAGCAAATGGAGCAGGAGGACGCTCGCGGCGCCAAAGTCGCCAAAATCGCACGTGACCCGAACACCTTCCTGTCCACCGTGCAGATCGGCGTGACGCTCTCCGGCTTCCTGTCCGCCTCGTTCGGCGCCTCCTCCATCGCCCCCTACCTGATTCCGGCGGTCGAAAGCTGGGGCGTGCACCCCGGCATCGCCGGCGGCCTGGTGAACATCATCCTGACCCTCATCATCTCCTACTGTTCCATCGTGATCTCCGAGATGGTGCCCAAGCGCATCGCCATGCAGCGCACCGAGCAGATCGCGCGCGCCGTGGTGCCCGCCATCGACGCCTTCGCCGCCGTCTGCCGCCCGATCATCTGGCTCATCGGCAAGAACACGAACGGCATCGTCCGCCTGCTCGGCTTCGACCCGCAGCAGACCGAGTCCGAGGTGTCCGACGACGAGCTGCGCGTGCTGGTCAGCTCCAACACCAACCTCTCCAAGGACGAACGCACGATTCTGGACGATGTGTTCGACGCGTCCGAAACCATCGTCGCCGAGGTGATGCGCCCACGTGCCGACGTGGTCTTCATCGAGGGCGACCAGCCCTTGGCCGAGGCCGCCGCGTTCGTACGCGACCAGCCGTACTCCCGTTACCCGGTGACCGGCAAGGATTTCGACGACGTGATCGGCTTCGTGCATGTGCGCGATCTGCTGGACGTGCGCGATCCGAACGCCAAGATCGTGCGCGATGTGGTGCGCGAAGGCATCTCCCTGCCCGGCACCTCCAAGCTGCTGCCAAGCCTGGAACTGCTGCGTAAGCGCGGCATCCATCTGGCCGTGGTCATCGACGAGTACGGCGGCACGGACGGCATCGTGACGCTTGAGGATATGACCGAGGAGCTTGTGGGCGATATTCGCGATGAGTACGATCTGCCCAGCGAGAAGGGCGGCGAACGCACCACCCGCACCGCGTTCGTCAATGGTGTGGCCACGATCGAGGCCAGCATGACCATTGAGGACTTCGCCGATCTGACCGGCATCGAATTGGAGGACGGCCCGTACGAGACGGTCGCCGGCTACTTCCTGTCCAAGACCGGCAAGATGGGTGCGGTGGGCGACGTGCTGCATTCCGACGACGGCTACAACATGGTCATCACCAAGGTGGATGGCCGCCGCATCGAAACCATCGAAGTCCGCAAAGCCGGTGCCCCGGACCATGCGCCACTGCCAGCCGAATCACAAAGCGACGATGCCAACTAGCCACGTGATATTCACCACCTATTCGTTCGGCCCGGGGCATAACCAAAAATCGTAGAATTATATGGACAGGTTCCACCTACTGAAAGAAGGAACATTATGACACTTGCGTTTGTTGTGCCGGGCCTTGATGAAGCGGCCAGTGAGAAGGCCATCGCCATCCTACAGAACCGACTGAGCCAGGAGCAGGAGGCCGCTCTGGTCCTGAAGCACGCACACTGGAACGTGACCGGCCCGAACTTCATCGCCGTTCACGAGATGCTTGACCCCGAGGTCGAGGCCGTGCTGGCTCAGGCCGACGAGACCGCCGAGCGCATCGCCACTCTGGGCGGCACCCCGGACGGCCGCGCGGACGCCATCGTGCGCAACCGCACGTGGAAGTCGTTCGACGCCGAGGGCCGCGTGGGCACCGAGGAGTATCTCAAGGCGCTGATCGAGTACTATGACGCCTTCATCGCCGACGACCGCAAGGCCATCGCCGAGCTGGACGAGCTGGATGTGATCAGCTCCAACATCATCCAGGACCACGTGCAGGAACTCGAAAAGTTCCAGTGGTTCATGCGCTCTCACCTGGCATAAGTAAAAGCAGTATTCCGTGGCTCCCCTCAAAGAGGGGAGTCACGTTTGTCTCACGTGAAATAGAGAGTCTCCACATACATAAGTTGGAAAAGTGTATAAACCTCCCCATTTTGAGGTTGGAAAACGTAGACAAAACCGCATTCTTATGGTTGGAAAAGTGTAAAATATGCGCTATAAACAGTTGGAAAACGTGCCCAGCATAGATGCAAGGCCTACAAATGACTGGAGATTCTCATGCTGCGAAGAAAAATCGAGACACAGCTGGAAGCTTGGAGATCCGCGCCGAAACGCACTGCACTGCTGGTCACCGGAGCCCGTCAGATTGGCAAAACCTATATCATCAGGCACTTTGCCCAACAGCATTACGACCATATCGCCGAGCTCAATTTCATCGAGAACCCTGACCTCGTTGCATTATTCGATCGGCCCCGCGATGCCAAAAACCTACTGATGAGGCTGGAACTGGCCGTAAATACGCCATTAGTACCCGGCAAAACCCTGATTTTCTTTGACGAGGTC
>ENA-OQIL01000176-OQIL01000176.1-human-gut-metagenome-genome-assembly--contig:-NODE-176-length-30874-cov-3.893518_pt1 | contig 30874 bp, 31 predicted proteins | sample MGYA00242583_ERZ504748 | MGnify/ENA primary metagenome ERZ504748 (study PRJEB26092, sample SAMD00036191) | human gut metagenome | host: Homo sapiens | study: EMG produced TPA metagenomics assembly of...
AACCGGCGGCGCAGTGTGCGCAGCACGTCGTGAACGGCCGCGCCCCGCGGCGAGGTGACCAGTCCGACGAGCGCCGGATACGCAGGCACCGGCCGTTTGCGAGCCGGCGCCATAAGGCCCTCGGCTTCCAGCTTGCGCGCGAGGTTCGCCACCTGCATGCGCAGGTTACCCTCTCCGGCCAGCGCGATGGAAAACACGTCGAAATTCATGCGGCCCTTCGGTGCGTACAGCGTGAAACGCCCGGTCAGTTCCACGAGCTGGCCCACGGCCAACCGCACGCCGGACGCTTGGAAACGGTTGTTCCACATCATGCACGGCAACGCGGCGCGCTGGTCCTTCACGGTGAAGTACACGGCTTTGTAGCCGGGCTTGTTCGAGACCTCGGACACTTCGCCCACGAGCCTCACGGTCACGCCCTCGAGCGCTCCCTTCGCCAACGCCATCGCGCCCGACACCGACAGCGCATCCGGCGACCCCCCGCCCTCGGAGCGCGTCGCCGCGCGAGCCCGCTCAAGCGCGGCGCCGAGGCCGTCTTGGCGCGCCGTCTCCCCGTACCCCATGGCTCGCCGCTAGTCCCGGCGCTGGCCGAGCAGCCACAGCAGCTGCAGGATGGAGGTGAGGGCGGCCGCCACGTAGGTGAGGGCGCAGGCGCGCAGCACGTTGAACGAGCCCGCCTGCTCGGCCTGGGGCAGGCCCGTCGTGTTCATGTAGGCCATCGCGCGCTGCGAGGCGTTGAACTCCACCGGCAGCGTGACCAGCTGGAAGATGACCACCGCGGCGTACATGACGATGGCGGCCGTGGTGAGGCCGGCGATGTTCAGGAAGATGCCCATCATCAACAGGAAGATCCACGCATTCGACGCCAGGTTCACCACAGGCACCAGCGCGCCGCGGATCTTCATGGGAGCGTAGCCTTGCGCGTACTGGCAGGCGTGGCCCACCTCGTGGCACGCCGTGGCCGTGGCCGTGATGGAGCGCCCGGCGTAGGCGTCGGGCGACAGCGTGACGGAGTTCGTCCGCGGGTCGAAGAAGTCTTGGCCGGGACCGCCGCGATGCACCTCGACGTCGCCGATGCCGTAGTACATGAGCATGCGGCGCGCAGCCTCGGCGCCGGTGAGGCCCGTGGATATGGGCACGTGCGTGTATTTCTTAAGCTGGGAGTTCACGTACCAGGTTGCAAGGCCGCCGATGGCCAGCGTGACGACGATCAGCAGCAGGTATCCGTTGCTCAATCCGAACATGGGTGTAACACTCCTTCAGAAGGTTGCATGCGCGGACGCTCGCGTCCGCATCGTTTTCGTTCCCCGCTATTCTATAATGAAACAGATGATCGCCTCGAAACCGTCATGGATTCAGCGCGAAAGATTCGTAACTGACGGCGCCGAGACGCCGGAGGCGCTCAACTCCGATGCTCCACGCGCAGCTCGGAGCCGTCGATGCTGAGCGCGAGCCTGCCTTCCAAAAGCTCCAGCAGCTCCTCTCCCACGAGCGCACGACGCCAACCGCGCAGAAGATCGACGCCCTCGCGGTACCCGCGCGCGACGCGCGCCAGGTCGTCATGGCTGGCCAGCGTGGGGAACGCCACGCCGTTCTGCTTCGCGCGCAGCCGCACGAGCGCGCACATGAGATCCAGCTCCGCGTCGACGTTCGGCTCGTTCTTGCCGCAGCGATCAGGCTCTGGCCAGGTGTCGGGAGACGCGTCCAACGCGGACGCGATCAGCGACACCACGGTGCGCGCGTCCTTCGTGGAGAGGCGGTCGGACAGCCCGCGCACCATGAACAGGTCGTCGATGGAACGGGGCTCGCGCTTGCAGGCCTCCACGATCTGCTCGTCGGTGACCACCCACTTGCGGGGCACGTCGCGTCGCTGCGCTTCAAGCTCGCGCCAGGCCGCTACCTCGCGCGCGGCCGACAGCTGACGGCGCGACAGCTGGGACACGCGTTTGAGCCGCTTGTAGCGCTCGCGCTCGTTGGCAGCGTAGCGCGCCGGATCCGCCAAATCCTCGAAGTCGCGATCGAGCCATGACAGTCGCCCCAGCTCCACGAGCTGCGCCCGCATGCGCTCGTACATGCGCGGCAGATACACCACGTCGTCGGCCGCGTACTCCAACTGCGAATCGGACAGCGGACGACGCGACCAATCGGTGAACGAGTCGATTTTCTTCAGCGTCACGCCGCACTCGGCATGCACGAGCGCCGCGTAGCCGATCTGCTGCGTATGGCCCAGGAGCGCGGCGGCCACCTGCGTGTCGAACAGGGGATGCGGCAGCACGCCCACCTCTCGCAGCAGGATCTCCAGATCCTGGTTGCCTGCATGGAACAGCTTCATGACGTTCTCGTTGCGCAGCACGGGCGCGAGCACCTTCAGATCGTCGACGGCGAACGGATCGACGATGGCCGTCTCATCGTCGGTCGCGAGCTGGATCAGGCATAGCTTCGCATAGTAGGTCTTCTCGCGCAGAAACTCCGTATCGATGGCCAGCACGCTGGAATGCATGGCGCGCTCCGCGAACGCCGCGAGGTTTTCTTGGTTTGCTATGTACACCCGGTGTTCCTTACCTTGTGTTTCTCGGTTCATGTTGTACCATGCCATCATAGCAAACGATCGGAAAGGGAACCGGTGAAACTGCTCGTCATCAACAACCTCTCCTCCGGCTTCGGCGAAGGAGCCGTGTACGACTTCGTACGCTCGTTCATGCAGGACGGCGACGAGGCGTGCTTGCGCTCGACGGACGGAACCACCGGAGTGAGCACCCTTCTGGACGACGCCGCGTCGTTCGACGCCGTCATCGCAAGCGGCGGCGACGGCACCGTGGCCACGGTCAGCTACATGCTCGCCGACTCGGGCATCCCCGTCCTGCCCTTCCCAGCCGGCACCGCGAACCTGCTTGCGCTCAACTTGGCCTCCCCCATGGAGCCCCACGCGCTGGCGAAGATGGTGCGCGAGGGCCGCACGCTCGACTTCGACCTCGGCGAGATCGAAGTCGAAGGCCGCAAGTTCGGCTTCGGCATCATGGCGGGTGCGGGCTACGACGCGGCCATCATGCACGGCGCCGAAGCGGGCAAGCGCCTGTTCGGTCCCATGGCCTACCTATCGGCGGCCATCGCGAACCCCATGCCGCAGAAATCGCATTTCATCCTCGACCTCGATGGCGAGCGCCTGGAGAGCGACGGGCTTGGCATCTTGCTCGTGAATTTCTCGAAGATCCAGTTCGACATCACGGTAACGCACGACAACGAGCCGCGAGACGGCGAGTTCAACGTGGTGGTGCTCAAGGCGAAAACCGCCTTCGAGCTGATTCCGGCGGTGCTGGCCGGCCTCCTCGACCGCGGCGGCGACTTTCCCGACCGCACGGGCGCGCTGGAAATCCACCGGGCACGCACGGTGCGCGTGGAAGCCGACCCGCCCATGGAGGTGCAGTACGACGGCGAGGCGACGCGCCTCATGACCCCGTTCTCGGCGCGCATCCTGCCGCGCGCGGCGCGCTTCTTCGTGAGCGAGGAAGGCTACGACCTGTTCGCCGTCGAATAGGGAACTGTCCGACGAGGATCGCCTTCGTCCGACATCGACGAACAGGCATCAAACCGAACGGAAAGGGGCCTGCAGGTCCCTTTCCGACAAGCGCTACTTCCCTTCCGGAACCTCGTAGGACGGATCTTCCGATGCGGGGACGTCTTCCACCTGCGCGCCGATCTCGAGCGGTTGGCCGAACGCAGCGTTCGCCGTGTCGGAAGTCGCCATCAGCTCCTTGAACGACGCGGCGTCCTCTCCCGCCATGGGCATCATGACGTACACGTTGTTTCCGATGATGACCGGCGTGATGCGCTCGGGACGAGCGTCCGAAACGCCGGACGCGTCCGCGTCTTGCGGCCGGGCGTCCTCGCGCTTCATCTGCTCCATCATCTCGGCGCGCACGCTGTCGATCTGCGCGGCAGTCTCGTTCTTCCAACGATCCTTGCGCCACGCGAGGAAGTTGGCGTTGTAGCGCATCTGGATGAGCTCGAGCACGATGCAGAACACCATGGCGAAGTACACGATCAGCTTCTCGAGCGGCATATGCAGAAGCTCGATGCCGGTATGGAAGCCCGCGCTGTCGATGACCAGCAGGCCGCCGATGGCCACGATGAACGTGAGCGCGAGCATCTTCATCTCGGGGTGGCCGTTGATGAAGTTCGAGATGGGGTCGATGAAGATCATCATGAGGAACACGGCCAGCATGACGGCGATGATCATGATGATGAGGTGGTCGGCCATGCCCACGGCCGTGATGACCGAGTCGATGGAAAAGACGAGATCCATGACCATGATGGTGCCCACGGCCTGCGGCAGCGCGATACGGTGCAGCGCCTTGTGCTCCTCGCAGTGCTCGGCTTTGAGCTCGGTCAGCTTGAGCGTGTCGCGCAGCTCGGCGATACCCTTGTATATAAGGTAGCCGCCGCCGACGAGCAGCACGAGGTCGCGCACCGAGAATCCGTGCGCGTAAGGCCCGAGGTCGATGGTGAACAGCGGCGTGGTCATATGCACGAGGAACGACGCGAAACATAGGAAGATGATTCGCATGACCAGGGCGCCGGCCAGGCCGAGCTTACGGCCTATGTGCTGCTTGTCCTCGGGCAGGCGGTTCGTCGTGATCGATATGAACACCAGGTTGTCCACGCCGAGCACGATTTCCAGGAAGATGAGGCTGACCAGGCTGATCCATGCCTCAGGTGACGCGAAGATTGATAGGTCCACGGGTTGCAAGCTCCTTCTTCGAGTTCCTCGTCTGTTCCGCGCGGGGGACGTCCATAAAAAAAGACTCATGGCGCGGCCGCATGAGAGCGGACCGCGCCATGAGTCTCGTTATTTAAGACACGCCAGGCCTTTCGGCCATGATGTTGATCGTGCCGCTTGCGCTTTCGAAACGCAAGCCAACTACTCCCCCACGGGCGTCTGGTATCCTACCACGACGCAGGAACTCCATAATGACCGAAACCGTAATTCAACACAACGCGTACATATCGCGTTGTCGCAGGCGCTTGCACGCGGGGCGCGGCGGGCAATGCTATAATGCGCAGAGCGCAACGTGGGTTGCGCGCCGATCATGCACATCGTCGCAGGAGACGCAATGCTATTCAAATCACGCAGAAACGAATACGCGGACACGGACGGCCCCGTGCGCTATCTGGATGACAGCGGCCTTCGTCGCCCGCTCGACATGCCGAGGCCGCAAATCGCCATCATGTTCGCCTTCGTCCTGGTCGCAGCCCTTATCGGCGGCTACCTGCTGTTCAACGTCCTAGACGCGGTGAGGGGCGGCACGGCTCGCGCGCAAGCCAGCGTCGAGGAGAACCTGTCGCGCGAGGTGTCCTACGACCTGCCGGCGCTCACATCCTACATCACGCTGAACGACGACGAGATCAAGCAGGCCGTCGCCGATGCAGGCCTTACCGTCATCGACAAGGGAGGCATGTCGGACGATCCGGAAGCCGCCCTCGAGCTGATCAAGCTTCCGTCCGACGTGAGCGAACTCGACGCGGGACTGATGTACAACAAAGGCGTGTCCAAGCTTTCCGCAAGCGAGGCGGCCTTGCTGCTCAACGGTTCGTGGACGCTCGACGCCGACCGCAGCGACGGCACGTCCATGCGACTGCGCTACGCCGATTTCTCTTCGGGCAGCCTCGATGCCGCCATTGACGCCGCCATCGCCGCCGAGGGCTTCGATCCGGCCACCATCGCCGAGGACGGCATGGGCGTGGACGAAGTGGGCAACACGTTCAAGCAGGGCACGGTCGACGTCGACGGGACCGCGTACACATGGAAGGTCTCGGCTCTCCCTTTGTCCGAGATGTACGACATCTCGGGCCTGCCCGAAACCGCCGTGTACGTCGGCGTTCGCTTGAGCTCCTAGCCGCACGCTTCTATCCTCGCATTCGAGCATTCGCGCCCCGCATCGCTTTCGACGATGCGGGGCGCTTTGTTTCTCCACCTCAATATTATTCTTTTCTAAAAACAGTATAAAACCCTTGCCCCGCGTCGGGTTTATCCTCACGCGCCCTCGGATATACCCCGATAGGCATATGACCTGCTCGAGCGCATGATACGGAGCAAGGAAGAGGAGATTTCATGAAAGTATCGAGCGTCATAGCGGGTGCATCGGCAGCCTTGGTGGCATTCCAGGCGGCGCTCTACGCCTCCCATGGCGAAGCCGATCTGCTGCGGCCCCCCGGAGCGCATGGCGAGAAAGACTTCGCTTCGCGCTGCGTCAAGTGCGGGAAATGCATGGAGGCCTGCCCCTATATCGCTATCAAGCCGGCACGCGACGACGCAGGAGCCGCCGTGGGAACGCCGATGATCGATGCGCGCGCCCAGGCCTGCCGCCTATGCGAGGATTTTCCCTGCGTCGAGGCCTGTCCCACGAACGCGCTGCGCGACATCGAAACCCGCTCCGACGTGAAGATGGGCGTCGCCGTCATCGATGAGGATCTATGCATCGCGTTCCAGGGCATGCGCTGCGAAGTATGCTACCGCACCTGCCCTCTCATCGACGAAGCTATCGTCATCGACTACCGCCTGCGCGAAGGCGATGCCATCCACTCCGTGTTCGCCCCCGTCATCGACGAGGACAAGTGCGTGGGATGCGGCCTATGCGTGGAACGTTGCGTGGTCAGCGAGCCCCGCGTGGCCATCCGCATCGCAAGCGACGAGGAGCGGGCGGGCGGCATCGAGCCCTCGGCATGACGAGCTCGGCGCAGCTGCGCCGAGCTCCCCTGAACAAGCTGCCAAACCGTTGGAGGTTTAGGACATAGCAATGGGTAACGGGAGGAAAAGGAGGGATGTCATGGACATCTCAAGACGAGGATTCGTCAAGGCCACGGCAGTAGCGCTGGCGAGCGCGGCGGCGGCAGGCACCATGTCGTCGCTCGTGGGATGCGCAAGCGGCGAAGGCCAATCGACGACCGCCGCTTCGGGCGACGGACAGAAGTACACGTCGGTGTGCCGCTTCTGCGGCTGCGGTTGCGGCGTCATCTGCGAGGTCAAGGACAACAAGCTGATCAGCGTGACAGGCGACCCGGACAACGAGTCCAACAAGGGTCTCAACTGCGTCAAAGGCTACTACTTGGCGAAGATCATGTACGGCGACGACCGCCTGACCACGCCGATGATCCGCGAGGACAAGTCCACGAAGGGCACCGGCGAAGGTTTGCGCGAGGCGAGCTGGGACGAAGCTCTCGACCTCGTGTCTTCCAAGCTCAAAGAGACGTGGAAGAGCGACAAGTCGCGCCTGGCCTTCTGGCTGAGCGGCCAGCAGCCCATCACCGAAGGCTACGCCTGCGCCAAGTTCATCAAAGCCGGTCTTCTCTCGAACAACGTCGACCCGAACGCGCGCCTGTGCATGGCCAGCGCCGTGGTGGCGTTCATGAACGTGTTCCAAACCGACGAGCCCGCCGGATCATACAGCGACCTCGACGAAGCCGACGTGTTCGTCACCTGGGGCGCCAACATGGCCGAAGCGCACCCCATGCTGTACTCGCGCCTGACGGCCCGCAAGCTCTCGGGCGAGGGCGTGAAGCACTACGATCTCGGCACCATCAGAACGCGCACGAGCGCGAGCGCCGACAAGACGATGATCTTCCATCCGAACACCGACCTCGCCATCGCGAACTGCATCGCAAACTACCTCGTGTCGGAGAAGAAGTACGACGAGGCCTTCGTGAACGACCACCTGCAGTTCAAGCAGGGCACCGAGGACATCGGCAACTCCTTCGAGGACGGCTACGACAAGAGCGAGATCGGCTCGAAGGTGGACGCGGTGAGCCCTATCACCTTCGAGGAGTACGCCGCGCGCCTGGAACCCTACACCTTCGAGTACACCTCTCAGCTCTCCGGCGTGGCCGTCGAGGACCTCAAGGAGCTGGCCGAGGTGTTCGCGGATCCGAACAAGAAGGTCATGTCGCTGTGGACCATGGGCGTGAACCAGCACAACCGCGGCACATGGATGAACCATTGCATTTACAACGTCCACCTGCTGTCCGGCAAGATCGCCCAGCCCGGCTGCGGCCCCTTCTCGCTGACCGGGCAGCCCACCGCCTGCGGCACCGCCCGCGAAGTGGGCACGTTCAGCCACCGCCTGCCGGCCGACCTCTTGGTGGCAAACGAGCAGCACCGCCGCTACACCGAGGCTATCTGGGATCTCCCGCAAGGCTACCTCGACGAGATCAAGGCTCCCGGCATGCACACGGTGAAGATGTTCCGCGAGCTTTCCAAGGGCAACATCGACTTCATGTGGTCCGCCCATAACAATTGGGCGCAGTCCATGCCGAACCTCACCCGTTTCCTTGGCGAAGGCGCTGACAACAAGGGCATCTTCGACACGTTCATCGTGGTCAACGAGGTGTATCCCACCCTGTCCACGCAGTACGCCGACGTCGTGCTCCCCGTGGCGCTGTGGGTGGAGCGAGAGGGCCAGTTCGGCAACGCCGAGCGCCGCACCGCCGTCTTCGAGAAGGCCGTGGACGCTCCGGGCGAGGCCAAGTGGGACCTCTGGACGTTCATGGAAGTAGCGCATCGCGTGCTCGACGGCGAGAAGATCGGCAGCGAGGATGCCTTCGACCACCTGTTCGGCTTCATCTACGACAAGAACGCCCGCGATTTCAAGAACGACGACCGCGAGACGAACCGCCTGCTGTGGGAGGAGTACCGCATCTTCTCGAACCCCGAGATGAACGACAAGGCCAAGGCTATCAACGACGATACCGACGGCACGTTCGGCGCCAAGCTCAAAATGGAGGCAAAGCAGCTGGCCCCCTACGAGGAGTACCTTGCCAACCACGGCATGACGTGGCCGGTGCGCAACGTGAACGGCACCTGGAAGTCCACGAAGTGGCGCTTCGCCGAGGGCTCGCAGGACGAGGGCTTCGACGAGGTCGGCGTGAAGCAGTACGGCAAGCCCGGACAGGCCGGCGGCGTGAGCTTCTACAAGTCCGCCAACCTGAAGCCGTCCGTGGTGTTCCGCCCCTACGAACCGCCCGCGCAGACCCCCAGCGACGAGTACCCGTTCTACTTCGTCACGGGTCGCTTGCTGGAGCACTGGCACACCGGCACGATGACCCGTCGCGTGCCCGAGCTCGACCGCGCGCTGCCCGAGGCGCTGCTGAACATGAACCCGGACGATTGCAAGAAGCTGGGCATCCAGGACGGAGACATGGTGAAGGTGAAGTCGACGTACGGCGAGTTCGACATCAAGGTGTCCACGGCGGGCCGCACCGAGCCCCCGGCCGGCGTGACGTTCGCTCCGTTCTTCGCCGAGGAGACCCTGGTGAACCTGGCGGTGCAGGACGTGTACTGCCCGCTGTCCAAGGAACCCGACTACAAGAAGACCTGCGTATCCATTACGAAGCTCTAAGGGGAAGACGATGAAGAAGCACATGATAACCGCCGCCCTCGTGGCCGTGATGGCGCTGGGCTTGGGCACGGTTGCAGGCTGCAGCCAGGAAGCCCCCAGGGAAGACGTGAACGCGAACGTGCCCGCCGGCGCTCCGCCTTTGATGCCGACGAGCCACGACGGGCGCTTCGAAAACCTCGGCGCGGCGGGCTGTTACGGCTGCCACGGCGCGAACGACCAGGCCAACCCCATGCTGGCCGACGCAACCGCCCTGCCCGCCGACCACTACGCGGGCGGCGACGCGGGTTCCTTGGAAATGGACCCGACGCACGAGCAGTGCATCACCTGCCACGCGCAGGCGTAAGAGATACGTGCCTACCCGGCGGACGGAGCGTCGCGCGTCCGCCCTCCCTCCTCGCCCCGCCCCCTCCTTCCAAGGGGGCGGGCCCTCGGAGGATAAGAAGAACGAACGTGAGGAACCCATCATGGTTATTTCGAGTTTGGTCGTGGAAACGATGCCCGATCGCACCGACGACGTGGCCCGGGAGCTGGCGCAGCGCGAAGGCGTCGAGGTGCACGAGACGAACGGGCACAAGATCGTCGTCACCATCGAGGCCGACACCGTGGACGACTCGCACGACATCGCGAGCGGCTTCATCGGCATCGAAGGCGTGACCGGCATCAACCTCGTGTACGCTAACTTCGAGGACGATCCCACGCTGGCCGAGGCCGGTACGCGATGAGCGAAGCTTCGGACACGCGGCGCGCGTTTCGCTGGTCCTGGCTGCGCCATGCCGTGCAGGCGGCGGCTCTCGTGCTGTTCGCCGCCCCGGTGCTTGCGGCCGGATGGAGCCTGTTCGGAACGTCCGTCGGCGGCGACGACGCCGCGGCGACCCCCGCCCAGCTTCCCTTCTTCGGCAGCCTGTCCTCCTCGTCCATCGGGGGTCTCGACATCCTCGACCCCTTCGGCGCTCTGCAGGTCATCGCCGCCTCCAAAACGTTCGAGCTCGATTGGCTGCTGGCCGCGCTGCCGGTGCTCATCGTGTACGGGCTGATCCGAGGCCGGGCGTTCTGCGGATGGGTGTGCCCGGTGAACCTGCTCCTCGAGATCGTGGACTTCGCTCGCCGCAAGCTGCGCATCGACGTGCGCGAGATGCCGGTGCCGCGCCATGCGAAGCTGTGGATCGCCCTTGCCGTGCTGGGCCTGTCAGCGCTGACCGGTGTGCCGGTGTTCGAGGCATTCTCGCCCATAAGCGCCGTCAACAAGGGCATCCTCTTCGGTGCCGTGACAGGCGTTTGGGTGCTGCTGGCCATCGTGCTGACGGAACTGTTCTGGGGCTATCGCGTGTGGTGCCGCTCGCTGTGCCCGCTGGGCGGCTTCTACGAGGCGCTTGGCCGATTCGGCCAGGTAAACGTGAAGATCGATCCCGCAGCCTGCATTCACTGCGACGCGTGCAAGCATGCATGCCTGTCCGATCCCGCGATCCTCGAGCCAGCGCTCGACGGATGCGACGCGATCGTGCGGGCCGGCGACTGCATGGCCTGCGGTTCGTGCATCGACGCCTGCCCCACGCGCGCCCTGTCGTTCACCCTGGGACGCGCCTCCAAGCCGGCCGCCCCGAACGGCGAGGAATGACCCGGTGCGGCCTCTGGTGCATCGCGCGGCTTCGCGATGCACCAGAGGCCGCACCTTTCGCGCGCGCCGCCTTCCCCTTTACACGTTCAGCAGCTTGTGCCTGAGGGCGTAGTCCACCAAATCGGCGCGGGTCTTCAGGCCCAGCTTCTGGTATATCTTCGAACGGTGGGCCTCCACCGTCTTGACCGAGAGGAATATCTGCTCGGATATCTCCTTGTTCGTGAAGCCCTTGGCCAGAAGCTGGAGGATCTCCAGCTCGCGGTTCGAGAGCTGCTGGTAGGAGCGATCCTCTTCCTCTCCTCCGGCCACAAGCTGCTTGGTGAGCATGGCCGTCATCTTCGGATGGATGTAGCTGCCGCCCTCGGCCACCGCATGAACGGCGGCGATCAGCTCTTCTGACGTCGAGTTCTTCAGTACGTAGCCCGCCGCTCCCCCGCGTAGCGTGTAGAAGAGGTACTCCGGTTCGGCGAACATCGTGAGGATGACCACCTTCGTGCCGGGGAAGTCCTTCGCGATCTTCTCGCAGGCCACCAGCCCGCTCTGCCCCGGGGGCATGGAGATGTCCATGAGCAGGATGTCCGGTTTCTCGCGCGCCACGATGGCGTAAGCCTGCGCGCCGTCGGCTGCCTCGGCCACCACCCGCACGTCGGGGTCCTGCTCGAGTATCATCCTGAAACCCACGCGTACCACTTCGTGGTCGTCCGCCAGCATTACTCTGATCATGCGCCCGCCTCCTTGCCTTCCGCCACGTGCATCGGCGCAACCAGCGTCATCTTCGTGCCATGCTCGTCGGATTCCATCGCGAGCCGGGCGCCGATGACGCTCGCGCGCTCCTGCATGCCTACGAGACCGCAGCCGCTCCCCTTGATCTCCGGCTGCTCGGTGTCGAAGCCGCATCCGTGGTCGATCACGCTCACATGCAGCCATCCGGCCGAATCCTCGAGCCGGACGATCACCTTCTCGGAACCCGAGTACTTGCAGGCGTTCAGGATGGCCTCCTGGCAGATGCGGTACGCCTGCGTCTCGAGAGCCTGATCGAAGCGATCGCACGACAGGCTGCCCTCGAACACGATCTCGTTGCCGTACGTGCGCTCGAACACGGCAGCCTGCGAGCGCAGAGCCGCAACGAAACCAAGATGGTCGAGAGCCGAAGGTCGCAGCTGCACCGACAGGTTGTGCAGCTCGTCAAGCACGTTGGCAAGATCGTTGTTCGCTTCCGCCAGCAGCTCGTAGCCCTCTTCGTCAACATGCGCGACAAGGCGCTTGAACACGAACGACAGCGTCAGCAGCTCCTGCGCTATGCCGTCGTGCAGCTCGCGCGAGATGCGCTTGCGCTCGTCCTCCTGAGCGGCGATGACGCGCGCAAGCTCCGAGCGGATGAAGATAGGGTTCTTCTGATCGTCGGCGCGTTTCTCCACCGCGATTCTTTCGAAATCCATGAAGTCGTCGGAAACGACGTCCAAATCGCACAAGGTGCCGTCCAGATCGTCGATGACCTGGCGGTACGCCGCTTCGTGCCGATCGCTCACCGTGCGGAACGCGCACAGCAGCACGGCGACCACGCGCCCGTCGCGCGTGAGCGGCAACGCGCAGAAGCTATGCAGATCCTCGGCGAACACGATAGGGTACGACGAGTACTCGCGCGGGTCGATCTCCTCGTCGATGTTCGTGAACATCATGGGCTTGCCCGCCTTGATGGTGATGCCGCCGATGCCGTGCCCCGGTGCCAGCACGATGCGGCGATGGCGCTCGCCGGTAGCGCCTGCGCTGTATATCCACTTGAGCGGCGCGCCGATGAACGCCGTCAACCCGATAGACACGAAATCGAACCCGTACCGATCTTTGATGTCGTTCACCGCACGCGCGTACTTCTCGCACGCGCCCGCCAGCTCTCGCTCGCTGAAATTGGACGCTCCCACCGCGTCTCCCCCGTTCCCGTTGCCGATCCGCTCGTTCGCTCGTCGACGGTCTATTATCCCCTACTTCGCTCGTATTTGCACGGGGCGGCTTGCCGAACGCCTCGACGACGCGCGTAATCCGCCATGCGGCACGCTCCCGCGGCCCCTGCTTCCCTGATCAGACGCTCGTTCTCGTCGGTGATGCCGCCGAGCGCGAACACGGGCGCATGCGCGCGATCCAGCACAGCGCGCAGGAAGGGCAACCCTCGCGCCGTGGACGCCGGCTTGCACGAAGGCGCGAACACGGGGCTCGCGACGAGAACGTCGGCTCCCAGAACCTCGGCCTCGGCCACCTCGTCGGCCTCGTGGACGTTCGTGCCCACCCACGCGAACCCGTCGGGACGGCCCTGCGCGCGCAACAGCGGCAGCGGCAGGTGCACGGCGGCGCAACCGAGGCGGCGCGCCGCCTCCACGTGCGCGTGCGCGACGAAGGCGATGCCACAGCGCGCGCAGACGGCGGCCATCTCCGCTGCGAGGAGCTCGTAGGCGGCATCGTCGAGGTCCTTCTCGCGCAGGATGACCGCGTCGATGGCGCCCGACTCCGCGAGGAACGCCGTCTGCTGCGGCAACGGGAGAGCGCAGCGGAGGCGGTCGGTGACGAACACGCGCCGAAACGTCGGGTCCGCCGCCGAGGGCTCACAGGCGAACATAGTCGTTCATCACCGGCTCGAGGCCGACGCCGCGCAGCGCGGCGCGCACCTGCGCCACGTCGCGGCCGTCGGCGATCTCGAACTGGTCGTCGCCCGCAGTCGATCCGTCCGCATGCTCGCCGACGCCCGTGGACACGCCGGCGGATATCTTCGTGGCGGCGATGCCCATGACCTGGTCGCGGAAGCCCGCGCGCTCGCGCGACGAGATGGTGATGCCCGCCTGCGGCAGCAGCAGCCGGTAGGCGCACATCACCTGCAGCAGCTGCGCTCGCCCACGCCGCGCGGCCCAGCGACCCGTTCCCGGCGATGGGGCGCAGGCGGGGGCACGACAGCGACAGCTCGGCGTGCGGGTAGGCGCGCTGCACAAGCCATGCGTGCAGTCCGCACGCGAACGCGTCGCGCCGGAAGTCGCCGAGGCCCAAGAGGGCGCCGAACGCCGCGCCCCGCATGCCGCCTCTCATCGCGCGCTCCTGGGCGTTCGCACGGTACGGGAACACCCGCTTGCGCCCCGCCAGGTGCAGCTTGCCGTAAAGCGCGGGGTCGTACGTCTCCTGGAACACCGTGACGTAATCGACGCCGCATTCGTGCAGGTAGGCGTATTCGTCCTCGTTCATGGGGTACACCTCCACGCCCACCATGCGGAAGCGCTCGGCGGCAAGCTTGCACGCCTCGCCGATGTAGAAGGGGTCGGTGCGCGCGCGGTCTTCGCCCGTGAGCAGCAGGATCTCCTCGAGCCCCGTCGCCGCGATGGCGTCGAGCTCGGCGACGATGCCCGCGCGGTCGAGACGGGCGCGGCAGATGTCGTTGTCGCGGTTGAAGCCGCAGTACACGCAGTGGTTGTCGCAGTAGTTCGCCAGGTACAGCGGCGTGAACAGGTACGCCGTGCTGCCGAACCAGCGCCGCCGCGCGCGGCGGGCGGCGGCGGCCAGCTCCTCCAGCAACGGCTCGGCGGCAGACGACAGCAGCGCGCCGAAGCCCTCGGGGGAAAGGCGGTCGGCCGCGAGCGCGGCGCGCACGTCGGCCTCGGTCGCCGCGTCGAAGTCGAACGCCGCCGCGCGTGCCAGCAGTTCGTCGAGCACGGGCGAGTCGGTGACGTCCATGTCCGGAAGGTAGGCCATAGGGTCGATGCCGCGATCGCGCGCCACGTCGGCGGGGTCCACCGCCTCGAGGCGCGTGAAGCGCGGAACCGCCGAGGGCGTTGCGGAGCGGGTGCCTGCTTGCGTCATGGCCCCTCCTAATCCGCGAGGAACCCGGTGAGGGGCGACGAGGCCTCGGCGCGGTCGAGCACGCGCCCCATGCCGGCTCGGTATCCCGCGCGCCCCGCCTCCACGGCGCGTTTGAACGCGGCCGCCATGAGGGGGACGTCGCCCGCCGTGGCCACCGCGGTGTTCGCCATGACCGCGGCCGCGCCCAGCTCCATGGCCTCGCACGCCTGGGAGGGCCGGCCGATGCCCGCGTCCACGATGACGGGCACGTCCACCTCGTCGACGATGATCTTGATGAAGTCGCGGGCGGCCAGCCCCTTGTTCGACCCGATGGGCGCCGCCAGCGGCATGACGGCCGCCGCGCCCGCGCGTACCAGGTCGCGCGCGCAGACGAGGTCGGGGAACATGTAGGGCAGCACGACGAAGCCCTCCTCGACCAGTTGCGCCGTTGCGCGCACCGTCTCGGCGTTGTCGGGCATGAGATAGGCCGCATCGCGGATGACCTCCACCTTCACGAAGTCGCCGCATCCCATCGCCCGCGCCAGCCGCGCGATGCGCACCGCCTCGTCGGCCGTGCGCGCCCCCGATGTGTTCGGCAGCAGCGTCACGCCCTCGGGAATGGCGTCGAGGATGCTTCCGTCCTGCCCCGTGTTCGCGCGACGCACGGCCAAGGTGACGATCTCGGCGCCCGCATCGCGCACGGCCGCCTCCACGAGGTCGAGGTTGAACTTCCCCGACCCCAGGATGAAGCGCGAGGTGAACGTCCGGTCGCCCAGCGACCAAGTATCCGGTTCGTATGCCATGGATATCCCTTCCCGACCGCCTCTGCGGCCCGTTGCTTCCGTCAGTTTCCTTCGAGTCCCAGCACGAGGCGCACGACGACGAGCGCCTGCTGCGCCGCGCACAGAGCCACCCGCCGGGGCGAAGAGCGCCTCGTCGGCCACGTCGGCCTCGCCGTCGCCGCACACGAACAGCCGCCGCCCCACGCGCCGCGTGACCAGCGCGTCGGCCGGTCCCGCACCCGCCATGCCGCTGCCCGCCACCACCACGGTATTCGGCGCCTCCGTCAGCAGCGCGTTCACGAGGTCGGCTTTGCAGCGGGGGGTCGTCGAAGGCCTCGCACACGATGCGCTCGCCCGCAAACAGCGCCGCCGCGTTGCCGGCACCACCCGCACGCGGTCGAGCGTAAGCTCGATGCCCGGGTCGATGCGCAGCAGCTGCTCGGCAGCGCCTCGGTCTTCGGCCGGCCGAGATGCTCGCGGAAGTAGTGCTGGCGGTTGAGGTTAGACTCGTCCACGAGGTCGAAGTCCACGAGGTGCAGCGCGCCCACCCCCGAGCGCGCCAGCATCACGGCGATGTGCGACCCCAGGCCGCCCAGCCCCGCCACGCCCACGCGCGCCGCCGCCAGCCTCGCGCGCGCCTCTTCTCCGATGCGGCTCGAAAGCGCGTCCATCAGCCGCCTCCCACGAAGCGGACCACTTCCAGCACGTCGCCTGCCCGCAGCACCGTGGCCGCGTACGCGTCGCGCGGCACGATGGCCCCGTTCAGCTCGCACGCCACGCGCGCGGCGTCGAAGCCGTCGCGCTCCAGCAGCTGCGCGAGCGTCGAACCGTCCGCCTCGGGCCGCGCCCGTCCGTTCACCTGCGCCACGTCTCGCCCTCCTTTCCGCCCCCGCCGGCGCAGCCGCCGGCCTCCGGGCACGAAAAAAGCGCGCACGAAGCAGATCGCACCCGAGGTGGTGCGCCCCTTCGTACGCGCTTGCGTACTCTCACGACGGCTAGGATATCCGAAGTCGCCCGTCCCCGCAACGCCCCGCCGGTAAGCGGCGGGCGCAAGATGCAGCGCCATCGGGCGCAAAGCGGCTGCCCGATGGCGCATCATCGCCCGAAAAACACGCTTTCGCGCTCGATTCCGTGTTTTTCGGGCGATGATGCGCATGCGCGCTGTCAGCAACACAGCCGCCATGCCGCGCAAACGAGCGGATAGAGAACCGTTGCGCCGCCGCAACCGACCAGCCGACGCCCTGCGGTACGCTGAACGGACCAAGGCAACCGACGATCAGATAAGGAGACGTCCATGAAGTACAAGACAGGCGACAAGCCGGGCGCGGGACGCTACCGCTGCGACAACTGCGGCTACGTCGTTCGCATCACGAGCGATGCCGAAGCCCTTCCCGCATGTCCCAACTGCGGACACCACGAGTTCACCAAACTGGAAGACTGACCGAACGCCAGGGCCGGCAGCAAGTCCGGCACGCTGCCGGCCCCGCAGGGGCCGCGATGACGACGAAAACCTCTGCGTACGGCAGGAATCAAGGGGTTTGGTAACCGGTGCCGCCGCCTCCGACATGCCGAGAACATCCGACCTGCACAAACGCACGCGCATCGCCCCCTCCCCGCATCAAACGAGAGAATAGAGCGGCTCCAAGATTACCAAACCGCCCCACTTGCGCCAGCAGACCCCGCTTTCGCCGTCATTTCCCAAATCGTTCGCGCGTTCGCACTTTTCCGGGTCACTTTGACGAGAGAAGCCTCGGAGCCGGGGCAACAAAAAAGAGCCTTCGCAGGTCGAAGGCTCTTTCGAATTCATGGTGGGCGATACAAGATTTGAACTTGTGACCCCTACCGTGTCAAGGTAGTGCTCTCCCCCTGAGCTAATCGCCCATGAATGCTTGCTGCTTTGGAAGTTTTCCGCGTCAGCAAGCAGATAGTCTACCAGAAGTTCGACGACCATCAAAGACAAATTTCGAAAATATTTTTGCGAACTTTTCTGAAATCGGGGTTGCGCGCTACGGACACTTCCAGTATTATATTTCCTCGCCGATGCGGACGTGGCTCAGCTGGTAGAGCACGACCTTGCCAAGGTCGGGGTCGCGGGTTCGAACCCCGTCGTCCGCTCCATGATCGTACAAGCCCGTCGGCAAACCGACGGGCTTTTTTCATGCCTCGCTCCGAACGATGAAGGTTAGAGCAGCTCTAAGAGGTCGGTGAGCGCCGTCACGCACTCGTAGCCGCAATCTTTCTCGGCATCGTGCCTGTCGACGATCACCGCGCGGATGCCGGCAGCGGCCGCCCCGTCCCCGTCGGCATCGGGGCGATCGCCCACATGCACGCTCGATTCGGCGCGCACGCCCATCTGCTCGCAAGCCAGGTTGAAGATGACCGGGTTCGGCTTGCGGTAGCCCACCACCGCCGAAGATACTACCGTGTCGAAGTACGGCAGCAGCCTGAGGTCGCGCAGGAGCCCTTCCAAGCCCGCATCCCAGTTCGATACCACTCCCAGCGCGTATCCACGCTCCTTGAGCGCTCTCAGGCACGCTGTGACGTCGGCGTACGTCTCCCAGCATTCCGCGCGCCGATAGGCCTCGTGCACCGTCTGCGCCACGCCTTCCGCATCGTGACCGATGCCCGCGAGATGGCACACGTAGCGGTACTGGTCCAGCCAAATGGCCGTCGACCCCTCGTGCGAGCACCAGAAGTCGCCGTCGCGCAGATACTCCGCTTCGTAGTACGCGTCCATGGCCGGCATGTGCGGCTCGACGTCGCGCACGGTCAAGTCGTGGCCGCGCTCGGCCGCAACGCGCGCGAACGTCTCGGCCACCGACGGGCACGGCCGGATGAGCGTCGAGCCCACGTCGAAGAACACCGCCTCGGTCATGCGCCCTCAGTCCTCATGGCCGTCGTTCGGCTCGATGTGGACGAGCACCTCGATCACGTTCGGGAACCGCTGCATGATGGCGCGCTCCACCCGCTCGGACAGCTCGTGGGCCTCCCCCACGGTCATCCCGGGCGCCACGAGCACGTGCAGGTCGGCGTACACCTCTCCCTCGGTGCCGCGCGTGCGGATATGATGGGCATCCTGCACGCCCGGCACGCCCATCGCCACGGCACGCACGTCCTTGTCGGGAATGCGCGCATGATCGGACAGGGTGGCTAGCGCGTGCTTGAATACGTCGTAGGCCGTGGCCAGGATGGCGACGGTCACCACGAGCGCCATGATGGGGTCGGCCATGGGAAAGCCCAGCGCCACGGCCGCCAGACCGACGATGACCCCGATGGACACGAGCGCGTCGGACAGCGTATGGTTCGCATCCGCCGCAAGCACCTCGCTTTTGAGCCGCTTCGCGCACCGGCGCTCGTAGGTGGTCACCCCGATGTTGACGGCGAGGGTGCCCACCATGACGATGAACGACACGGGAGTTACTTCGGCCGTGTACACGCCGGACACGAGCTTGCCCACCGCGCTCGAACCCACCTCGAAGGCCGCCAGAAGCAGCAGCACGCCGATCACGAGGCTTGCGTACGTCTCGAACTTCGCATGGCCGTAAGGATGGCTGTCGTCGGCCGGACGCGCCGCCAACGCGATGCCGACGAGGCCCACCACGTTGCCGGCCGAGTCGAACACCGAGTGGATACCGTCGGCTTGCATGGACGCCGATCCGCTCATCAGGCCGTAGACGTACTTCGCAGCGGCCACCGCCAGGTTCAACACGAGGATGACCCACAGCACGCGCCGGATGGAGCGCATACGCTCCGATACCGGGTTCTTCGTTGCAAGCGCCTTCGCCAACGCCCGCTCCCTTTCGCCGAAAGCGGCTCCGTCCGCATATACAATGCGGAGGTATAAGAAAAGAGAGCCCTAAGGCTCTCTCCATTCTCTCTGGTGTCGGAGGCGGGATTTGAACCCGCACACCCTTAAACGGGCACTAGCACCTCAAGCTAGCGTGTCTGCCGTTCCACCACTCCGACGTGTTGCTCGAAACGCAACGCAGGTTATTCTACCCGAACCCTTCTGCGTTGTGAAGGGGCAATTTTCGCTATTTTGCAATCGTCCCGTGGGGATAGATGATCATAAGGACGATAAGCGAAAGCATGAAGATGATCGCGAACGCGATGGTGATGCGGTCGAGGTTCTTCTCGACGATGCTCGTACCGGTTTGGGTGGAGTACACCGAGCTGGCGATCATGTCGGAGATGCCCGTGCCCTTGCCGGAGTGCAACAGGATGAACACGATGAGGCCGATGCCCGAAACGACGAGCAGGATGAGCGTGATGATGAGGAGCGGATTCAAGGTTCGTCTCTCTTCTTTCGATCAAAGGTATATCGGTACGCAAGTTTCTAAGTATAGCGAAAGGCTCCCGTCAGGGCAAGGGCGGCGCAGGCGTTCGCGTAGCGGGACGAGACGGAGCGGGACGCCAGCCCCGTCCCCCTCGCCTCATCCCCGCGAAAACGCCACCTACGCCAGCAGGCTCCTCCCCGTCATGGCGGCAGGGGCTTCGAGGCCGATGAGCTCGAGCAGCGTGGGCGCGATGTCGCAGAGCGCGCCGAGCCGACCGTCGAGCGTGCGCCCCGTTTCCGCGAAGTCCACGAGCGCGAGCGGCACAGGCGCCGTGGTATGAGCCGTGAAGGGGCTGCCGTCCTGGCTGAGCATCTTATCGGCGTTGCCATGGTCGGCCGTGATGAGCGCCGTGCCGCCCTTGCGCTCGAGAGCGGCCAGCACCTGGGACACGCCCGCATCCACCGCCTCGATGGCGGCCACGGCGGCCGGGATGACGCCCGTATGCCCCACCATGTCGGGGTTCGCGAAGTTCACGATGTACACGTCGGCCTCGTCCGCGTCGATGGCCGCGGCCAGCGTGGCAGCCACGTCAGGCTCGCTCATCTCAGGTTTCAGATCGTAGGTGGCAACCTTGGGGCTGGGGATGAGCGCGCGCTCCTCCCCTGCTTTCGGCTCCTCGCGCCCGCCGTTCAGGAAGAACGTCACGTGGGCGTACTTCTCGGTCTCGGCGATGTGGTACTGCGCAAGGCCCGCCTCGGCCAGCACGTCGGCCAGCACGTCGGCGGGGAACTCCTTGGGATAGGCCACCGGAGCGGGTATCTCGGGGTCGTACTCGGTCAGGCACACGAAGCTCACCTGCGGGTACGCGCCGCGATCGAAGCCCGCGAACGCGGGGTCCACCAGCGCGCGCGTGATCTCGCGGGCGCGGTCGGGACGGAAGTTGAAGAACACGACCGCGTCGCCGTCGCGCACGCCGCGCCCGGTCAGCGCCGTGGGCGCGACGAACTCGTCGGTGACGTCCGCGGCGTAGGAAGCGGCCATGACCTCGGCGGGCGTCGCGTCCGTGCACGGCTCGGCGGCCACGACGGCGCGCCACGCCTGCTCGACGCGCTCCCACCGGTTGTCGCGGTCCATGGCGTAGTAGCGGCCCGAGATGCTGCCGATTTCGGCGACGCACGCGTCGTCGGTCAGCTCGGCCAGCACGCCTTCCAACTCGTCCAGATAGCCCGCGCCGCTTCTCGGCGGCACGTCTCGGCCGTCCATGAAGCAGTGCACCACGATATGCGATGCCCCGGCCGCCTTCGCAGCGCGCGCGAGCGCGTAGAGGTGCTCGTTGGAGGAATGGACGCCGCCGTCGGACACGAGCCCCATGAGATGCAGCGCCGCCCCCGGCCGTGCGGCCGCCGCGAACGCCTCGTTCAGCACGGGGTTCGCCGCCAGCGAACCGTCGGCGCAGGCACGGTTGATGCGGGTGAGCTCCTGGAACACCACGCGCCCGGCGCCGATGTTGAGGTGTCCCACCTCGGAGTTGCCCATCTGCCCCGCGGGCAGGCCCACGGCCTCGCCCGATGCCTCGAGCTTGGTCCACGGACGGGTGGCGAACACCTCGTCGAGGCACGGCGTGCGCGCCTGAGAGATGGCGTTTCCCGGGCCCGGCTCGGCCAGGCCGAAGCCGTCCATGATGATAAGGCATGCGGGAAGGGTAAGGTTTTCGGCTGATGCCGCACGGGATTCTTCGACTGCGCTCACTTCGCTCGCTCCGCTCGGTATGACGGGAGGCGGCGCGGAGTGCGCGCCGCCGGGACAACAGGTTCTCAGATCCGCCGTCCGAAGCGAAGCTTCGACGAAGAACCTCCGTTGACGAGAAGGCCCTTCGACCCGCTTCGCTCGCCCGGGACGGCGACAGGGCTACAGGCAGGCGTTGATCAGCTGCACGAAAGACGCCGCCTTCAGGCTGGCGCCGCCGATGAGGCCGCCGTCGATGTTCGGCTGGGCCCATGAGGCCCTCGACGTTGCCCGGGTTCATGGAGCCGCCGTACAGCACGCGCATCTCCTCGGCGACCTCCGCGCCGTACAGGTCGGCGAGCGTCGCGCGGATGGCGGCGCAGACGGCCTCGGCCTGCTCGGGCGTGGCCGTGCGCCCCGTGCCGATGGCCCAGATGGGCTCGTAGGCCACCACGCAGCGCTGCGCGTCGGCGGCGTCCACGCCGGCGAACGCGGCGCGCACCTGGGCGCACACGAACTCCTCGGTGGTGCCCTCGTCGCGCACGGCCAGCGACTCGCCCACGCACACGATGGCGTACAGGCCCGCCTCGACGAGCGCCTTCACCTTGCGGTTCACGTCCTCGTTCGTCTCGCCGAACAGCTCGCGGCGCTCGGAGTGGCCAACGATGCTGCCCGCGCAGCCGATCTCCTTGATCATGGGCACCGAGATCTCTCCGGTGTAGGCGCCGGAGGGCTCCCAGTACACGTTCTGGGCGTTCACGGCCACCTTCGTCTTGTCGAAGTCGAGCACGGTCTTGGCCGGCTTGAGGTCGACGTAGGGCGGGCAGATGACGATGTCGACGTCCTCGCCCCAGGTCTCCTTGTCGTACTGGTTGGAGATCTCCTGCGTCAGCACCACGGCCTCGGCGATGGTGTTGTTCATCTTCCAGTTGCCTGCCATCATGGGTTTGCGCGCCATGCGAACTTCCTTTCCATCGAAACGCCCCGGACGGGAACCGTCCCCGTCCGGGGCAATCGCCTGCTTGCTACTTCAACGCCTCGACGCCCGGGAGCGCCTCGCCCTGCACGAGCTCCATGGAGGCGCCGCCGCCGGTGGAGATGAACGTCATCTGCTCGGCCAGGTCGAACTTGTTCACGGCGGCCACGCTGTCGCCGCCGCCGATGATGGTGTCCGCATCCGCGTTGGCGGCCACGGCCTCGGCCACGGCCTTCGTGCCGGCCTCGAACGCCTTCATCTCGAACACGCCCATGGGGCCGTTCCAGAACACGGTCTTGGCCTGGGCCACCGCGTCGGCGTACAGCTTCGCCGTCTCGGGCCCGATGTCGAGGCCCATCATATCACCGGGAATCCCGTCGACCGAGACCGTGAGCGTTTCGGCATCTTCGGCGAAGCGGTCGGCGCACACGACGTCCACCGGCAGCAGCAGCTGCACGCCGCGTTCCTCCGCCTTCGCGATCATGGCCGCCGCGCGCTCCACCCAGTCCTCTTCCTTGAGCGAGGTGCCCACGGCCTTGCCCTGGGCCAAAAGGAACGTGAAGCACATGCCGCCGCCGATGATGAGCGTGTCGCACTTGTCCATGAGCGCGTCGATGACCTTGATCTTGTCCGACACCTTCGAGCCGCCGAGGATGGCGGTGAAGGGACGGCGCGGCTCCTCCAGCATGCCCGAGAGCGTGGCCACCTCGCGCTGCATGAGGTAGCCCGCGTACGCCGGCAAGAGCGCGGCGACGCCCGCCGTGGACGCATGGGCGCGGTGCGCGGTGCCGAACGCGTCGTTCACGTACGCCTCGCCGAGCGCGGCCAGTTCCTCGCAGAACGCGGGATCGTTCTTCTTCTCGCGCTTGTCGAAGCGCAGGTTCTCCACCACCAGCACGTCGCCGTCGCGCAGCGAGGCGGCTTTCGCGCGGGCGTCGTCGCCCACCGTGTCGGTGGCGAACACCACGGGCTTGCCCATAAGCTCGGAGAGCTTCTGGGCGGCGGGACGCAGCGTGAACGACTCCTCGAAGCCCTCGCCGGCCGGACGGCCGAGATGGCTCATGAGGATGACGCGCGCGCCGTCGTCGACGAGTTTCTGGATGGTGGGCAGCGCCGCGCGGATGCGCGTGTCGTCGGTGACGGCGCCGTCCTTCACCGGCACGTTGAAGTCGACGCGCACGAGCACGCGCTTGCCGCGCGCGTCCAGCTCGTCGATGGTTTTGATCTCGGCCATGGGGCCCTCCTGTCTAAACGAGAAACGAGCCTGCCAAGGCAGGCTCGTTTCGGGGAATGCTGTTAAAGAAGGATCTTCACCAAGTCCTTCACACGGTTCGAGTAGCCCCACTCGTTGTCGTACCAGGAGATGCACTTGACGAAGTTGCCCTCGCCGCCCAGCACCATGGTCAGCTTGCTGTCGAAATGGAGGAGTGCGGGTTGTCCACGATGTCGATGGAGACGATCGGATCCTCGGTGTACTCCAGGATGCCCTTGAGCGGGCCCTCGGCGGCGGCCTTCATCGCGGCGTTGATCTCATCGGCCGTGGCGTCCTTCTCAAGCTCCACGGTGAGGTCGACCATCGATCCGTCCGGCGTGGGAACGCGGGTGGCGAAGCCGTCCAGCTTGCCCTTGAGCTCGGGCAGCACCAGCCGACACCGCGCGGGCGGCGCCCGTGGTGGTGGGGATCATCGACATGGCGGCCGCGCGGGCGCGACGCAGGTCCTTATGGGGAAGGTCGAGGATCTTCTGGTCGTTCGTGTAGGAGTGGATCGTGTTCATGTAGCCGCGCTTGATGCCGAAGTTGTCCATGAGCACCTTCGCGAAGGGGGCCAGGCAGTTCGTCGTGCACGAGGCGTTCGAGATGATGTTGTGCTTCTCGGGATCGTACTGGTCGTCGTTCACGCCCATGACGATGGTGATGTCCTCGTTCTTGGCCGGCGCGGAGATGACGACCTTCTTGGCGCCCGCGTCAAGGTGCGCCTTGGCCTTCGTGCCGTCGGTGAAGAAGCCGGTGGACTCGACGACGACGTCGACGCCCAGCTCGCCCCAGGGGAGGTTGGCGGGCTCGCGCTCGGAGAGCACCTTGACCGCATGGCCGTCGGCCACGAAGCCGTCCTCGGTGACCTCGACCGTGTCGAAGGCGCGCCCGTGGATGGAATCGTACTTGAGCAGGTGGGCCATCGTCGGAATGTCGCCGAGGTCGTTCACTGCCACAACCTCGATCTCGGGATCGTTCACCATCGCGCGGAACGCCAGGCGGCCGATGCGACCGAATCCGTTAATGCCTACTTTGATTGCCATGCGTATCCCCTTTCAGATACTCGCACTAAGAATTGCAGGAACGCCCCGATCATAGCGGTAGCCGCCCAGATGCTGCAAGCCTTATCTGGCAGCCGTATAAAAAAAGCAACCGAACAGGCCATTCACAGAAGTTTCACACCGCTCGCCGAGGGGCTCCGCACCCGGTGCGCGCCGTACAGCAGCGCGCTTCTCCCAGCATCGGCCAGTTCGCCCGATCCGTCCGTGTCGCACAGCCGACGGCTGCGGTAAGGTGCCCGTAGACGCACGTCCGACCGAAGGAGCAGCATGGAAGCAGTACCGCAGGAAACCGTGGAGAAGCTGATGGGCAACGTGCCGGCGCAAAAGGAGCTCGAGGGCATCCGCATCCTCGCCTCTTCGCCGGGCAGCGTGCGCTACGAGATCGACGTGCCGGACAACGTGCTGAACTACCACGGCTGCATCCACGGCGGCTTCGTGTCCACCATGCTGGAAATCGCCGCCGGCATGGCGACGTACGCCTACGGCGAGAGCAACGTGGCCGTCTCCTGCGCGACGAACTTCGTCCGCGCCGTACGCCCGCAGCGCCTCACCGTGAGCGCCGACACCTCGCACAAGGGCCGCAGCACGTCGGTGGCGCACTGCGCCATCGTCGACGAGCGCGGCAGGCTCGTGGCCGAGTCCACGTTCACGATGTTCTTCCTGGGGCCGCTCGAGAGCTAGCGCATCCTGCGCCGAGCGTCTCCGTCTTCCGGCTGAAGCCTCCTAGCCTTGCGCCTCCTTCGCCATCTGCTCGATGCGGCGTACGCGGTGGTACACGGCGGACTTCGACAAGGGCGGGTTCGCGCGCTCGCCCAGCTCCTTGAGCGTGGCGTCGGGGTAGGTCACGCGCAGCTTGATGAAGTCCTGCAGCGCCGGCGGCAGGTTCTCCATGCCGTGCGCCTCGAGCACCACGCGGATGGCGTACAGCTGGTCGACCGAGGCGTTCGCGGCCTTGGCCTGGTTCGCGATCTCGGCGTTCGTCATGCGGTTCACGTCGTTGCGCACGCTCTTGATGACGCGCGCGTTCTCCATGGCGAGCGCGCTCTGGTGCGCGCCGGCGAACGCGAGGAACTCCAGGATGGCGCTGCCGCTTTTAAGGTACACCATGTAGGAGCTGCGTCGCTGCATGACGCGCGCGCGGATGCCTTTGCGGTCGAGCAGGTCGACCAGGCCTCCGGCCAGGTCCTCGCTCTCCACGGTGATCTCGAAGTGGAAGTCGCCGCGCGGGTCGGACACGAAGCCGCTGCCTAGGAACGCGCCGCGCAGGTAGGCCGCCGTGCAGCACTGCTTCTCCACGAGGTCGGGCTTGAGGCCAAGCTCCAAGCCTCCATCGGGCGAGAGAACCCCCATGTCGACGAGAGCCGGCGCGAGGCGGGGCTGCGAAGGAGCCTCGATGAGGTAGTTCGGGGTCTTGTGCAGCACGCTGCGGCGCACCGTGAGGTTCGTCTCGAGATGGTACAGCTCGTGCAGCAGCTTGATGATGAGGCGCGCCACGGACGGCACGTCGGTTGCTATCTCGATGCGGTACTTTCCCTGGCCGCTGAAGAACAGCGTTCCTTCGATGCGCACGAGCGCGGCCAGCGTCGCCTTCTCGCAGTGCGAGCACGTGGGAGGGACGCGAGCCAGCTCGTCCTTTACCTCCGCCGTGAACGACATAGCTTCAACACCCCCGCAAACGCATCGCGCAAGGCAGCAGGATCGTGCCAGGTTGGATGAATGGGATCGACGAGGTTGCGCGCAATGACCACCGGCCCCTGCGCCTGGATGGCCTGCACGTCCTGGTAGCATACGCGCACGGGGCGGATGCGTCCGGACAGCACGAGATCGTCGAGGTCGGCAGTGGAGGCGTGCTCCGAGTCGGCACCCGTCACAGCGGTGAACACGCCCGTGGCCGGGCTGTCGGGGCGCAGCGAGACCGGGGTATGCACCAGCACGTAATCCAGCAGCCCGCGCGTGCCGTGGTCCATGAGCGCCTCCACGTGCTCGCGCGCGGTGAGACCCCAGGTCTCCCCCTGCATGTCGGCAAGCGAGCACACGAACAGCGTGGAACCCTTCGACGCGCGGATCGCATCCACCACGCCGGGCACGAGCAGGTTCGGGATGATGGACGTGAACAGCGAGCCCGGGCCCAGAACGATGAGGTCGGCCTCGCGGATAGCCTCGAGCGCCGGCTGGTAGGGCACCACCTCGTGCGCGGCGCGCAGGCTCACCCGCTCGAGCGCCGTGCGCGAATGGCAGGCCACGGCCTGCCCCTCGAGGGAGCGGCCGTCGCGCGTGCGAGCCGTGAGCGTCACGCGATCGAGCGTGGAGGGATACACGTGCCCCCGCGCATCCAGCAGCCGCTCGCAGATGGAGATGGCCTCGGGAAACGACCCGGCCGCATCCTCGAGCGCAGACAGCATGAGGTTGCCCAGCGTGTGGTTGCGAGCGAACGAGAAGCGGTACTTGAACGCCTTGGTCAAAGGGTCGTTCGGGTCCGCAGCCATTGCGGCGATGCACTTGCGCACGTCGCCCGGCGGCGTGACGTCGGCTTCCTCGCGCAGGATGCCGGTGGAGCCGCCGTCGTCGGCCATGGCGACGACGGCGCTCGTATCCAGTCCCATGGACAGGAGCGTGCGTATGGACACGGGCGCGCCGGTGCCGCCGCCGATGACGACGACGCGCAAGCGCTCGTCGCGCGCGACGACGGGCTGCGATTCGCGCAGTGCGGCGAACGCCGCCGTAGCCGAGGGGTCGTGGGAGAACGGACGGGCAACCATGGTCGCTCCCCTACCGGCCTGCAGCAGCGCCGGAGCGCGCCGAGGCGTCGGCGCCCTCGGCCAGCGACAGGTCGCGGTGCGCGATGCTCACGCGGTAGCCCTTCGCCTTGAGGTAGTCCGCCGTGGACTCGGCCAGCGCGACGCTGCGGTGCTGGCCGCCCGTGCATCCCACGGCGATGGCCAGCTGCTGTTTGCCCTCGGCCACGTAGCCGGGCATGACGCAATCCAGAAGCGCGCGCCACTTCTCCTGGAACTCTTCGGTCTCGGGGCGGTACAGCACGAAGTCGCTGACCGGCTTATCGAGGCCCGTGAGGCTGCGCAGCTGCGGTTCGTAGTAGGGGTTCGGCAGGAAGCGCACGTCCATGACCAGGTCGGCGTCAAGCGGCGCTCCGTGCTTGAAGCCGAACGAGTACACGGTGACGGACAGGCCCGCGCGCTCCTCGCCCGGCGCGAACAGCGCGCGGATGGTCGAGCGCAGCTGCGGCGGCAGCATGGACGTGGTGTCGATGACGTGATGGGCGTTCTCCCGCACCTCAAACAGAAGGTCGCGCTCGCGCTCGATGCCCTGCGCGATGGACGCGCCGTCGGCGCACAGCGGATGGCGGCGTCGGCTGGACTTGTAGCGCGCGACGAGCTTCTCGTCGGCGGCGTCCAAGAACAGGATGCGGTAGTCGATGCCCAGGCCCTTCAACTTCTTGAGCTCGCCGGCGAGGCTCGCGAAGAAGTCGCGGTTGCGCGCGTCGCACACCACGGCGAGGCGGCGCTTCTCGTCGGGCTGGCCGGGCATGCCGGTCAGCTCCAAAAGATTGCCGATCAGGCTGGACGGCAGGTTGTCCACGCAGAAGTAGCCGAGATCCTCGAACGAGTGCATGGCCTCGGTGCGCCCGGCGCCGCTCATGCCGGTGACGATGACCAGCTCGGGCATATGCTGCAGATCGACGGACTGGTCTGCCGTCTTGCCTGCGGTTTCTTCGCTCATAGCGCTATCCTTCCGTATCCGTGCGCGTGCGTTCGCCCTGCACGGCAGCCTCGACCGCCGCGTCCACCGCGGCGGATTCGACCGCCGCCGGGCCCTCGCCTGCGGGCGGGCAGGCGGCCTCTCCGGCCTCGCCGCCCACCACGCGCTCGTCTTTCCGCTCCCTATTATACTGCTGCAGCACCCGGTACAGCTCCTCGGCCACCTCGACGGGGACGACGCGCGCCTCCTTGATCTCTTCGAGCGTGGCGCTCTTCAGGTTCTTGAACGACTTGAACGCCTTCAGCAGCGCCTTCTTGCGCACCGGCCCCATGCCCGTCACGTCGTCGAGGATGGAGGCCGTCATGCCCTTGCCGCGCAGCTCGCGGTGGAACGTGATGGCGAAGCGGTGCGCCTCGTCGCGGACCTGCTTCACGAGGTACAGCGACGCCGAGCCGCTGGGCAGCACCACCGGCCCCGTGTCCTGCCAGGGCACGAACAGCTCCTCGTCGCGCTTGGCCAGACCGCACATCGCGATGTCGTCGATGCCCATCCGCTCGAACATCTCGAGCGCCGCCGACAGCTGCGGCTTGCCGCCGTCGAGAATGATGAGGTCGGGCTTGCTGCCGAAGCGCTCGTCGGCCATGCGTTCGGGCGCGTAGCGGCGGCTCATGACCTCCTGCATGGACAGGAAGTCGTTCGCCTCGTCGAGCGGCGTCTTGATCTTGAAGCGGCGGTACTGGTTCTTGTCGGGCTTGCCGTTCGTGAACACCACCATCGAGGCCACCGTGTAGGAGCCGTGGATGGTGGAGATGTCGAAGCACTCGATGCGCATGGGCGGCTCGTCCAGGGCCAGTGCGCTCTCCAGCTGCAGAAGCGCGTTGTTGATGCGCTTGTCGTCGTAGTTCGTGCGCACCTTGTAGCGCATGAGCGTGTGCTTCGCGTTCGTCTCGGCCATGCCCACGAGCTCGGCCTTCTCGCCCTTCTGCGGCGCGGTGATGCGCACCTTCGCCCCGTAGGGGCTGGCCAGCTTTTCGGTGAGCCATGCCTCCATGGCAGCCTTGTCCTCGGGCTCGTCGCGCAGGATGACCTCGTGCGGGATGGACGTGGTGGCGTCGTAGTAGCGCAGCAGGAACATGTGCAGGAGGTCGTCGTCGGGCACGTCCTTGCCGCGGTCGAGCACGAACTCGTTGGAGTTGATGATGCGGCCTTCGCGCACCATGAACACGTGCACGCCGGCCACCGTCTCCTCGCGGAACAGGCCCACGACGTCGGCGTCGAGGTTGCGCGTTGACACCGCATGCTGCTTGTCGGTGAGGCTGTTGATGGTGTCGATGCGCGCCTTGATGCGCGCGGCGCGCTCGAAGTCCAGCTCGGCCGCCGCCTCCTGCATCTCGGCCTGCAGCTCGTCGACGAACTCGCGGTGCTGGCCCGACAGGAAGCGCTCGATGCGCTTGACGTGGACGCGGTAGTCCTCGGGCGTGATGCCGCCGCAGCAGGCGCCGGGGCCCAGGCCCACGTGCGCGTCGAAGCACGGGCGGGCATCGTGCGACATGAGCGCGAGCGGATCCTTCTCCAAACGGCGCTTGAGCTGGCGCCAGTCGGCGCACGACGTGGCGCACAGGGGCACGACGCGCCGGGCGATGTCCACCATGTCGCGGGCGGCGCGGCTGTCGGTGTAGGGGCCGAAGTACTTGGTGTCCGCGCGGTGCTTCTCGCGCGTGTACTTGATGGCGGGGAACACATCGCCCTTCGTGAGCGCGATGAACGGGTAGGACTTGTCGTCCTTGAAGTCGGCGTTGAAGAACGGCGCGTGCTGGTTGATGAGGTTCTTCTCCAGCACGAGCGACTCGTGCTCGTTCTCCACCACGATGTAGTCGAAGCTGTCGATCTGGTCGACCAGCAAAGGGATCTTCGCGCGCTCGTCCTGGAAGTTCACGTACTGGCGCATGCGGGCTCGCAGCTGCTTGGCCTTGCCCACGTAGATGACCTGGCCTGATTTGTCCTTCCAAAGGTACACTCCCGGCAGCGTGGGCACGCTGTTCAGCTCTTCCTTGATGCGCTCGAGCTTGGCGCGCTGGCCGGTTTCGGCGCGCGCGGCGTCGGCGTCGTGCTCGCGCGCAGCGCGTTCGAGCGATGGCCGGCGGCGGCCCTCGCGTTCGAGGCGCTCGTCGTCGCGCAGCTCCCCCGGCGTGGAGCGAGGCGTCGCCCGTCAGGCGCTCGACGCCGCCCGCCATCGGGCATGCCGAGCACGGCGTCCGATGCAGCCG